>JADMIO011189671.1_pt1 | contig 11798 bp, 9 predicted proteins | sample 8958161 | NCBI WGS metagenome assembly JADMIO01 (sample SAMN16585339, study PRJNA669376) | soil metagenome | isolation source: Crop rotation soil | place: USA: Cullars Rotation, Alabama | collected 2011
CCGCGACTTCAAGTCACGTGAATTCCAAGCTTCGGATCCCACTGTGCTGGAAAGCACGCTGCCCGACGACCCCTCGATCGCGTCGCGCACCTCGACGATCGCGTCGACGACCGTGTCGAGCACGCCCGCCTGGTCCGTTCCGCGCGACGAGCGCGTCGCTCGATGGTGGACGTTGAGGGCCTCATCGACCGCGCCGGCCAAGAGCTTCGTGCCACCGAGGTCGACCCCGATGACGCAGCCGGTCGACACGATCGGCCACCATACCGGGCTGCATGCCGCCACCCATGCAACCTGACGGCGCGCCGCAGTACCGCGTGTACCGCTCCCGCAAGGCGCTGTTCCCGCGACGCGAGGGCGGCGACGCGGACGATCTGCGGCGTCTGCGCGAGCGGCGCCCGAGCAGCGGTGAGCGCGGTCCGCGCCAGGGCATCTCCGGGTGGCGCGTCGCCCGCTGGGTCCTTGCCGCGATCGCGGCGTGGATCGCGCTCTCGACCGTCGTCTTCCTCATCAGCGCGCAGATCCAGCAGGGCAAGATCGGCGACGAGGCGAACACGCTGCTCGGCGGCGCGGGCTACCCGCTGGGGTCGCCGAACAACGTCCTCGTGCTCGGCTCCGACCAGCGGCCGAAGGGCAGCGGGGAGCCGGGCGCGCAGACCTCCGGGGGGCGCTCGGACTCGATCATGCTCATGCGCGTCGGCGGTGGCGCCAACAGCCGGCTGTCGATCGCCCGCGACACGATCGTCGACATCCCCGGCCACGGACGCGGCAAGATCAACGCGGCGTTCGCGTACGGCGGCACGGCGCTCGCGATCCAGACCGTCGAGCAGTACACGGGCGTCGACGTCAACCACGTCGTCGTCGTGAGCTTCGAGGACTTCCCCGACCTCATCGACGCGATGGGCGGCATCACCTATCGCGGCGGCTGCGTCGTGTCGTACATCAACGGCGGCTTTCGCAACGGCGGCTACACGCTGCGCCTGAAGGCCGGCAAGACGCACATCGACGGCAAGCAGGCGCTCGCGCTCGCACGCACCCGCAAGAACGCCTGCAACAAGCGCGAGGACGACCTCACGCGGGCGCGCCGCCAGCAGAAGGTCGTCAGCGCGATGAAGCGCCGGCTGCTCTCGCCGTTCGCGTTCGTCCGGCTGCCGCTCATCGCCTGGGCGGCGCCGAAGTCGCTGCGCTCGGACATGAGCGGGCCGACGCTCCTCGGGCTCTTCGGGGCGCTGACGTTCGCCGGCTCACCGCAGACGGACGTGCTCGGCAGCGTCTCCGGGCAGGTGCCCGACAGCGTCAAGCAGACGAAGGTGCAGCGGTTTCTCGGCGGCTGACGCCGTCGACGACGACCCCGAGCAGCGCCTCGACGACCGTCGGATCGAACTGGCTGCCCGCACAGCGGCGCAGCTCGGCGAGCGCGTCCGACGCGGCGATCGCGCGCGAGTACGGGCGATCGGACGTCATCGCCGCGAACGCATCGCTGGCGAAGACGATGCGTGCGGCAAGCGGGATCTCGGCCCCGGCGAGGCCGTCCGGATAGCCGCCGCCGTCCACGCGCTCGTGGCTCGAGCGCACGATCCGCGCGACGCCGGCGAGCGCGGGGGCCGCAGCGACGATCCGCTCCCCGATGATCGTGTGCCGGCGCATGAACGCCCACTCCGTCTCGTCGAGGGGGCCCGGCTTGGCGAGGATCACCTCCGGGATCGCGACCTTGCCGACGTCGTGCAGCTCGGCGGCGAGCCGGACCTCGGCGATGTCGCCGTCCGGCAGCCCGAGGCGCCGCGCGACCGCGTCGGCGAGGTCGGCGACCTCGTTGGAGTGCGGCTCGAGGTCGGGGTGGCGCTCCGACAGCGCACGGCAGAGCACGTCCTTGGTCTGGCTCGTGGCCGACGGCCGGCTGCTCTGCTTGTCGGCGTACATCCGCTGGTCGGCGATCCGCAGCGCCGCCTCGGCCGACGCGGCCTCGTCCGGGACGAGCACCGAGCCGAACGAGCAGCCGACAGCGAACGCCTCGCCACGCTCGGTGAGCGCCATGCCGGCGTTCGCGATCGTGGCCGCGACGTCGCCGTCGCGCGCGCTCGCGATGATGCAGAACTCGTCGCCTCCCAGACGGTACGCGCGGCCCTCCGGGCCCGTGAGCGAGCGCTGCAGCGCCGCGCCGAGGCGCGCGAGCAGCGCGTCGCCGGCGGGATGGCCGAACGTGTCGTTGTACTGCTTGAAGCCGTCGAGGTCGAAGACGCCGAAGACGACCGGCGAGCTCACGCCGGCTTCGAGGGCACGCTCGAGATCGGCCATGAGCGCGCGGCGGTTGCCCAGGCCCGTGAGCCCGTCGACGAGCGCCTCGTGGCGGCTGGCCCGCAGCATCCGCAGGTTCTGGTCGTACGTCAGCGCGAGCCGGACGAGCACCGCCACGAGCGCCGTCGTCGCGAGCCCGAGCGCGAGCGCGTTGACCTGCACGAAGTGGTCGTAGACGAGGAGGACCAGGCAGAGCGCCGCGAGCGCGAGCGGGAGCGCGATCGTCCCGCGGCCCTCGTCGCCGCGTACGCGGGCGCGCGGCGCGCGCACCCACGCGGCCCGCGCGATGACGACCGCGGCAAGCGGCCAGCCCGCGTCGAAGAACCAGCCGTCCCCGTAGCGGCCGGCGGCGTTCATGTAGACGTACAGCGCGTCGCTCACCGCGAGCACGGCGAGGCCGGCCGCGATCCACGCCCAGGCGCCGTGCACCCGCCCGGTCATCGCGACGGCGCCGCCGACGAGGCCGAGCAAGAGCAGGTCGCCCAGCGGATAGGCGAGGTTCGTCGCCACGCCGGCCTGCGGTCCCGCGAGCGCGCCGGCCAGCGGCGCGTAGAGCAGCGTGGCGCCGAGCGCCGCCAGCGCGAGCGCGCCGATCGCGCCGTCGACCCACAGGCTTCGAGCGTCACCGCCGCCGCGCGCCCGGAACAGGAGCACGAGGCCGGCGAACGCGAACGGGTAGAGCGCCAGGTAGCCGATGTCGGCGGGCGACAGGATCGGGACCGGGTCGAGGTCCCAGAGGACGAGCGCGTAGTACAGGTCGCCGAGCTCCCAGCATGCGAGGGCCGCCGCGAAGCACGCCCACGCCGCGCGCTCCTCGCGGACGGCGATCGCGCGCCACGCGCAGAGCAGCGCGGCGCCGGCGAAGACGGCGTTCGTCGAGAGCTTCTCGTAGAGGTCTGCCCCCGGCCGGGGAATGACGATGAGCGTGACCTGCACCGCGTAGGCCGCGGTCAGCGCCGCGAGGCCCACGAGCGCGATCCGCACCCATCGTCGCGTGAGCGCGTTCGCCTCCATGCTGCGCTAATCGGCGCGGTCGGCTGAAACTTGACCGTTCAGACGAGCGCCGCCGTGGGGACGATCAGTCCTTCGTCGATGCCTTCGAGTCGCCCGCGCTCGACGTGCTGGTCGTCGCGTCGCTCTTCGGGGCCTCGGACTTCGTCTCGCTCTTGGTGTCCGAGGTCTTCTTCGCGTCGTCGGACTTCGCCGAGGACTCCGTCTCCGCCTTCTCCCGCGCGCGCTTCTTCGTGCCGTAGTCGGTGTTGTAGAAGCCCTTGCCCTTGAAGTGCACGGCGATCGGGTGAAAGACGCGCTCGAGCGGGACCCCGGTTTCCGGGTCCTCGGCGAGCGGCGGATCGGTCATCTTCTGCATGACCTCGAGGATCGTGCCGTCCGGGCGTCTGTACTCGTAGAAGGGCACGACGCGAAGCATGGTACCCAGCGCGCGCGAACGGCCCCCCGCCGGCGGCGCCCGCTCGCCGGCTACAGCGGCGGCTTGCCGCCCTTGAGCTTCCCGCGGCACGTGCGGTAGTGGCGGGTGCCCCTGATGGTCTTGGCGGTCGTCGTGAGCGCGGTGATCTTCACGGCGAACCGGCCCCGCGGCAGGCCGCGCAGATCGACGATCGTCCCCCACGGCGGGCCTCTGAGCACGCGCGTCGTCTTCGGCATCTTGATCGTCACGGCCGCGAGGATCGGCCGGTACTTCTTGCGGACCCGGATGCGGAAGTACCGCCGGCTCACGCACTTGTTGCGCGGCGGCGCGTCGAGGAGCCCGTTCGGGCCGAAGGCGCCCGACGGCGGTGGCACGGCGCCCGGCGGCGGTGGCGGAGGCGGCGGCGGTGGGGGTGGCCCCGCGTTGCCGGTCGGCGAGAACGTCGTGTAGTGCGAGAACGTCCGCGACGCGCCGGGCGCGAGCGTGAAGCTCCAGCTGATCCCGGCGCCGTTGTCGAGCGACTCCGATGAGCGCGTCGTGTTCGGGAACGGCGTGTGCGTCGAGATGTGGTTCCAGACCTCGCTGTAGGTCGCCTGCATGTACTGGTTGCCGCTCGTCAGCGGATACCACTGCTCGATCCGCCCGGCGGGGAGGTTCGATGGGTTGATCGAGCAGCCCACGGCGCCCGTCGCGGGATCGACGAAGCCGTAGCCGCGGTCGGAGTTCTGCAGGTAGCAGTCGCCCGCGCGGTAGAGGACGACGGCGGCGGGTGCGGGCCCGCCGTTCGAGACCGTCGTGTCCGTGCGGTAGGACTCCTGACCGACGACGTAGGAGTCGCTCTGGCTGACGCGCAGCCCGCTCGCGCCCGCGTCGGCGACGGTCGTGACCCTGAACGGGCTCGCGCTCGTGCCCGCGCCGCCGACCGGCGACTGGCTGACCGGCGTGAACGCCGTGCTCGCGCCGATGCTCGACGTCGAGGTCGAGTCATGCGCGGCGAAGTTCGGGGCGAAGAGCGTGCCCGCGACGAACACGAACGTCCCGCAGTCGCCCGGCTTGACGGTCGACGGGAAGAGCTCCAGGCCGGCGTCGCCCGCGTGCGCGACCTGGCAGCTCAACTCGTTGCCGAGCGTGACGCTCGTGAGCGGGCCACTCGACGCGATCTCCTGAAACGGCACGGCCGCGTGGGCCGATCCGGCCGGCCCGCACATCGCGAGCAGGAGCACGATCGGCAGGCGCGTCGTCCAAGCACGCCGGCTGCGACTCATGGCAGCTCAAGCCTACGCCGTCCCGCGCCCGCCGGGCAAGCTACCCGAACGTCTAGGAGCGCGGCGGGGCGGCCGCTCACGCGCGACGGGGCGGCCGCTAGGAGGCGCGACGGGGCGGCGGCCGCGCAGCCGCCCCGCCTGCGCTTGGGTCACGCCCCCGCGACGACGCCGGCGACCTTCACCGCGGTGATCTTCGCGTCCTCGACCTGCAGCTCCTCGCCCGCCTGCTCCGTGCAGCGCAGGCCGACCGTGACGGTCGGCGTCGCCCCGCTGACGACCGCCATGAGCGAGACGGCCTCGCTCTCACCGTCGGCGCTCGCGCCCTTGCGGGCGAGCGAGTTGCGGGCGCGGTCGAGCTCGACCGCGCCCTGCGTGAGGCCGCAGCGGTTCATCGTCCGCGCGCTCGCGTCGCCGGCGTTGGCGACGACGAGCTTGGCCTGGACGAGCCAGTTGCCCGCGGCGAGGGTCCGCGTCACGAGGCTCGGGCACGTCGCGAGGCTCGTGCCGCTGCACGTCGGAATGGCGATCGGAGTCGCCCCCTGCGCGGCCACGCGCACATCGCCCGGGCCGAGCTCGGACGCGTCCTTGCCATCCACGCGGTCGGCGTTGAGGCCGGTGGCGACGCCGGTGGCGTTCGTCGTGAACGGCGACGCCGACGCGTTGAGCGCGCTCGGGTCGGGCCCGACCGTGATGCGCCCGCCGCTGGCACCGAACATCGAGTTGAACTCGAACGCCAAGCCCGTTGCCAGGTTGTTCGCACGCAGGCACGGCTCGGAGCCCGCCGCCGTCCCCGCGCCTTCGGAGCGGCACCCGTGGATGGCCGCGCCGCCTGCGTCGGCCCCCGTCGCGACGTTCGACTGACGCGACGTGTAGCCGCCCAGCTTCTCGGCCGACGCGCGCACGCCGCCGATGAGCTGCGTCTCGCAGCGCGTATCCGCGGGGAACGCCGGGTTGCGGATCTCCTGGCGCAGCGGCGCGGCGCTGCACGGGAGCGGCACGAGGTCGCACGAGCCATCCGATCGCGTCACCTTGATGACGCGATCGGACTGCGTGGCGTAGAAGCAGCCATCGCCGCCAACGCCGACGAAGTCCCCGCGCGACCCGCCCGTGACGATGTTCGTCGTGGTTGCCGGCGTGGTCGTGAGGTCGACCTTGGTGATGACGCCGTCCACGCGATTGACGAGCGCGAAGGCGGCCCGGTCGGAGCCCGCATTGGTGCTCACCGCGATGCCGTCGGCGTTGGGGACGTCCGCGACGATCGTGGCTGTGCCAGGGTTGGGACCATCGGTTCCGACGATGCGCAGGACGGCATTGCCGGCGGCGGCGAACATCGTCCCGTCGGGGGCGAAGGCGATGCCGTCGACGTCGCGCCCGAGGGCGGAGGTGTACTGCGTCACGGTCGCGGGCCCGGACGCGAAGCCGCGCAGTCGCGCGACGCCGCCGCCGGGGTGCGAGACGAAGAGGTCGCCGCTGACCGGATCGGTGGCGATCCCCGTGGCGGTCGCGATGTTGGCGACGACCCGCACGACGTGGCCGTCACGGCGCGCGAGCTCGACGACCCGGCCGCTGCGCTGGAGCGCCGCGTACAGCCGGCCGTCCTTGGCGAAGGCCAGGCCCGCAAGTTGTGGCTCGATCGGCGCGCTGCTGACGCGCGTCGCCGCCGAGACGGTGCCGCCGCCCGGGCCGAACCGGTAGAGGTGCCCGTCGAAATAGCTGCCGATCCACATCTCGTCGCCCTGCGCGGCGATGCCGATCGGGCCGATGCCGACGCCAGGGAAGCCGGTCGCGTAGTCCTGCACCTTCCAGCCGGACTCCGCGGTGACGGCGGCCTGCGCTCCCGCTCCCGTAGCGGCGAGCAATGTTGCAGCTGCGGCCAGTGCCGTGACGGCAGCGGCCAGTGATGCGCGTGTGCGCTTCTGCATGAACATGACAGTCTCCTGAGACCCCTGAGGGGGTCGGGATTCACATGAGTGATGTACTACCGCGCTCCGATTGCGCGTGCGGGAAGAACGCGCGGCTGACAGGGAAGTCGCGAGATCGCACGAGCGGTCACCGATTGCGTGGCCAATGTCACACAAATGTCGCTGTGGCGCGAGCCCGGGGTGCTGCGACGCTCGAGTACCCGACGCGCTCGACACCCGTCACAGCTCGCCGGCAAGCAGGCGCTTGCCGATCGGATCGCCGTCGGTCGGTGATCGGCGGGCCCGCGTGGGGCCGCGCGTGCTCGCGGGGGCGGCCACTAGCATGCGCGCCATGCCCGACCTCGCCACGATGGACAAGATCGTCGCTCTCTGCAAGCGACGTGGATTCGTGTTCGCCTCCTCCGAGATCTACGGGGGGCTGGGGTCGACCTACGACTACGGCCACTACGGCGTCCTGCTGAAGACGAACGTCAAGAACGAGTGGTGGCGCGCGATGCTGCAGGAGCGCGACGACATCGTCGCGCTCGACTCGGCGATCCTCCAGCACCCGCGGACATGGGAGGCGAGCGGGCACCTCGCCGGCTTCACCGACCCGATGGTCGATTGCCGCACGTGCGGCCAGCGCTTTCGCGCCGACCACCTCGGCGACCTGCCGTGCCCCGAGAAGCCGTCCAAGCATCCCGGCGCGGGCCCGAACTGCGACCTCACCGAGGCGCGTGACTTCAACCTCATGTTCGAGACGACGATGGGCCCGGTGAAGGACTCCGCGGCGACGGTCTATTTGCGCCCGGAGACGGCACAGGGGATCTTCGTGAACTTCAAGAACGTCCTGCAGTTCAGCCGCAAGAAGCCGCCGTTCGGCATCGCGCAGGTCGGCAAGTCGTTTCGCAACGAGATCACGCCCGGCAACTTCATCTTTCGCACGCGCGAGTTCGAGCAGATGGAGATGGAGTTCTTCGTCCCGCCGCAGGACGCGGCGCGCTGGTACGACGAGTGGAAGCAGACCCGCTTCGACTGGTACGTGCAGCTCGGCCTGCGCGCCGACCACCTCCGGCTGCGCGAGCACGACCCCGACGAGCTCTCGCACTACTCGTCGGGCACCGCCGACGTGGAGTACCTCTTCCCGATCGGCTGGTCGGAGCTCGAGGGCATCGCCAACCGCGGGAACTTCGACCTCACCCAGCATGCGAAGTTCTCCGGCGAGAAGCTCGAGTACTTCGATCCGCAGACCAAGGAGCGCTACGTCCCGCACGTCATCGAGCCCGCCGCGGGCGCCGACCGCGCGACGCTCGCCTTCCTCGTCGACGCCTACGACGAGGAGGAGGTGGCCGGCGAGCAGCGGACCGTGCTGAAGCTCCACCCGCGCCTCGCGCCGGTGAAGGCCGCCGTGCTGCCGCTCGTGCGCAAGGACGGCCAGCCCGAGGTCGCGCGGGAGATCGTCGCGGCGCTGCGCGAGCGGATGCAGACCGAGTACGACGAGGGCGGCTCGATCGGCAAGCGCTACCGCCGCCAGGACGAGATCGGCACGCCGTACTGCGTGACGGTCGACCACCAGACGCTCGACGACCGCACGGTCACCGTGCGCGACCGCGACTCGCTCGAGCAGGAGCGCGTGGCGATCGACGAGCTGCCCGGTCTGCTGGCCGCGCGCGTGACCGCGCCGTGGCAGTCGCCGAAGCTCGCCGTCGTCTGAGCGGCCGACCGCGCGACCTCGCGCTCAACCCGGCGGGCCGGGCGGCCGATGCATCCCCCATGCCGCGTTACGCCAAGCCCGCCGTGAAGGTCGCGATCGTCGTCGTGCTGCTGCTCGCGTGGGTCTGCGGGCTGCTGTTCGCGCTGCCCGCGGGCTCGTAGCCTTCGAGCGCCGCCGCGCCAACGCGCGCGACGCGCAGCGGCAATAGGCCAGATGGCCGATGCGGCGCCCGCGCGGTCGGATCGATGCTCACTCGCACTCCCCGTGGAGCGATCCCACAAGTGCGAACCGCCTGCCGTTGCCAGGCGAGATAAGGACGGTCTGAGATGGTCGCAGCACGCAGGTCCCGGCTGGTCGTCGCGGCGCTCGTCGCCGCGGTCGCGGCCGGGTTGCTCGTCGCAACGCTCGGCTCGGGCTCGAGTCACCGTGAGGCGCCGGCGATCTCGCTGGATCCGACCGGTGACAACACCGACGTCTACGCGTTCACCGCGAAGGACGCCCCTCACTCGATCACCGTCGTCGCGAACTGGATCCCGCTGGAGGACCCCGCGGGCGGGCCGAACTTCTTCCGCTTCGACGACAACGCCGACTACTACATCAACATCGACAACACGGGCGAGGGCAAGCCGGACGTCCGCTATCTGTTCAAGTTCAAGACGAAGGTCCGCAACCCGAACACGTTCCTCTACGCGCTGCCGGGCGTCACGAGCTTCACCGATCCGAAGCTCAACATCGTCCAGCGCTACGACGTCTTCAAGGAGGACTACGTCGGCGGCAAGCTCGTGCACTCCAACCGGATCGGCCACGACCTGCCGGTCGCACCGAACAACGTCGGCCCGAAGACGATCGCGCCGACCGTCTACGCGGCGATCTCCGCGGGTGCGGTGAAGTCGCTCGAGCGCGGCGGCAAGGTCTTCGCCGGACAGCGCGACGACCCGTTCTTCGTCGACCTCGGCGCGGCCTTCGACGCGATCAACCTGCGCCTCGGCACGGGCAACGCGGGCGGCGGCAAGGACGATCTCGCGGGCCTCAACACCCACGCGATCGTGCTGCAGGTGCCCGAGAAGGAGGTCACGCGCGACGGGAAGCCCGTCGGCGGCGCGGCGGCCTCGAACGCCGTCGTCGGCGTCTGGTCCTCGACGGACCGCACGACGGTGTCGGTAGCGCGCCGCGGCACGGCGAAGCGGCGGATCGTGCAGGTCTCGCGGCTGGGCAACCCGCTCGTCAACGAGCTCGTGATCCCGCTCGGCAAGAAGGACCAGTTCAACCGCACGACGCCCGACAAGGACGCGCAGTACGGCGCGTTCGTCGTCGAGCCGGAGCTCGCGAAGCTCCTCAACGCGCTGTTCGGCCTCGACGTCAAGGAGACCGGCCGGACGGACATCGTCACCGCGCTGCTCACGGGCGTCCCCGGCGCGACGCAGATCGCGAAGGGCGCACCGCCGACCGACACGCTGAAGCTCAACCTCGGGATCGCGCCGAGCGCCGTCGAGAAGCCGCTGGGCTTCATCGCCGGCGACAACGCGGGCTTCCCGGACGGACGGCGCCTCGGCGACGACGTCGTCGACGCGGAGCTGCGCGTCGTCGGTGGCTACCTGCTCGGCAAGAAGCTGCCGCTCGGCGACGGCGTGGATGCGAACGACGTGCCGTTCCTCGCGACGTTCCCGTACCTCGCGCTGCCCCACGACGGGCTCAGCTCGTCGCCCAAGCGGCTCGAGCCGCCGCACGCCCCGACACCGGCGGACGTCACGCCGTAGCTCCGGCGTGGCCCGGGCCCGGCCGTCGATGGCCGGGCCCGGCCACCGGGCTTCCCCCGCATGCTCAGACTTCACCTCCCCCCGCTCGTGCTCGCTCCCCTCGCGGCGTTCGCGGCAGCGCTCGCGCTCTTCGCGATCCTGACGCGCGGCGATGCGCCGGCTCCGGCGATCCTCGGCGACGGCGGCACGTCGCTCGCGGCGGCGGCGCGCTCGACCGATGCGCGGATCGCCCAGCTCCAGCGCGCGGTCCGCGCCTCCGGCGGGCGCGCGGACGCGCTCGCCGCGCTCGGCCTCGCGTACCTCCAGAAGGTCCGCGAGACCGGCGACGCCTCGTACTACGCGCGCGCCGAGGCCGTGCTGCGCGACGCGCTGACGCGCGCGCCGTCGAACCTCGACGCGCTCGTGGGCGCGGGCCAGCTCGCGCTCGCCCGCCACGACTTCGCCGGCGCGCTGGACCTCGGCGAGCGCGCGCGGGCCGCGCACCCCGGCTCGCTGGCCTCTGCTCCGATCCTCGTCGACGCCAACGTCGAGCTCGGCCGCTACGCCGTCGCGGAGCGCGAGTTGCAGCGCTTCGTCGACCTCAAGCCGGCGCTCGCGTCCTACGCCCGCGTCGCCTACCTGCGCGAGCTGCACGGCGACCTCGCGGGCGCGGCCGCGGCGATGCGGCGCGCGGCGAGCGCCGGCGGCGGCGCGCCCGAGAACGTCGCCTACGTGCAGACGCAGCTCGGCAACCTCGAGTTCGAGCGCGGACGCCTCGGCGCCGCCCGCGCGGCCTACCGGACGGCGCTGGCCGGCGTGCCCGGCTATGCGCCGGCGTCGGCCGGGCTCGCGCAGGTCGACGCGGCGCGCGGGCGGTTCGGGCCGGCGATCGCGCGCCTGCGCGGCGTCGTGCTGAGGTTGCCGCTCCCACAGTTCGTCGTGTCGCTCGGCGAGACGGAGCTCGCCGCCGGCCGGCCGGCGACGGCCCGGCGAGACCTCGCGCTCGTCGACGCGGAGCGCCGCCTGTTGAGCGCCGCGGGCGTCGACACCGACGTCGACCTCGCGCTGTTTGAAGCCAACCACGGCAGCGCGGGCCGCGCCGTGACGCTCGCGCGCCGTGGCTGGTGGCGCGCCCCGAGCGTGCGGGCGGCGGACGCGCTGGGCTGGGCGCTGACGCGCGCGGGGCGGCCCGCCGAGGGCTACGCGTGGGGCCGGCGCGCCCTGCGTCTGGGCTCGCGCGACGCGACGTTCCTCTACCACGCGGGCATGAGCGCCCGCGCGGCCGGCCGCGTTGGCGCCGCGCGGACTTTGTTGCGCCTGGCGCTCGCGCGCAACCCGCGCTTCTCGCCGCTGTACGCCCCGCGCGCCGCGCGGGCGCTGAGGGCGCTGAGGACACTGAGGGCGCTGAGGGCGCTGAGATGAGCGGCGCGACGCGGGCCGTGCGGGCGCTCAGGGCGCTGA
>JADMIO011153677.1_pt1 | contig 11797 bp, 6 predicted proteins | sample 8958161 | NCBI WGS metagenome assembly JADMIO01 (sample SAMN16585339, study PRJNA669376) | soil metagenome | isolation source: Crop rotation soil | place: USA: Cullars Rotation, Alabama | collected 2011
GGCCGCCGCTCTGCAGGCCGAAGAGGGTGCCGCGGTCCCAGACGAGGTTGAACTCCACGTAGCGCCCGCGGCGCAGGAGCTGGAACTGCCGCTCGCGGTCGCCATAGGGCGTGTCCTTGCGCCGGGTGAGGATCGGCACATAGGCAGCCTGGTAGGCCTCGGCGACGGCTCGCGTCAGCGCAAAACTGCGATCGAAGCCCAGCTCGTTGAAGTCGTCATAGAACAGCCCGCCGACGCCACGCGGCTCGGCGCGGTGCTTCAGGAAAAAGTACTCGTCGCACCAGCGCTTGAAGCGCGGATGCAGTTGCCCGCCGAATGGACTCACCGCGGCGCGGGCGGCGCGGTGCCACGCGACCGCGTCCTCCCTGAAGCCATAGTAGGGCGTGAGGTCGAAGCCGCCGCCGAACCACCAGGTGTCCCCGGCTGAGAAAAACCGGACGTTGGCGTGGCTGGTTGGCGCGTAGGGATTGAGGGGATGGACGACAATCGAGAGCCCGAGCGCCTCCCAAGGCTTGCCGGCGAGCTCCGGCCGGTGCGCGGTGGCCGACGGCGGCAGGACGTGGCCCCGGACGTGAGAAAAAGCCACGCCGGCCTTCTCGAGCACGGCACCGCCGGCGAGGATCCGGGTGCGCCCGCCGCCCCCTTCAGCTTTCGCGGGGCCGGCGGCTGACGGGTCCGCGCGGGTCCAGGAGTCCTCGGTGAAGCGGGACCCGCCGTCAGCGGCCTCCAAAGCGGTACACAGGGCGTCCTGCCGCGACAGGAGGTAGCTCTTTACGTCCGCAATTTCTGGCATGACCGGGACATGCAATCTGGTTTGGCCACAAAAAACACGAAAATCCACGAAAAGCTTCGCACAAGTTCCGGATTCTATCGTGGCTTATCGTGTTTTTCGTGGCCACATGGGATCGAATGACCTCGTAACTCTGGCAGCGGCCGGATTTGTCGTCGCGTTTTTTCACGCGGCGCTGCCGACGCATTGGCTGCCGTTCGTGCTCGTGGCGCAGGCCCGCGGTTGGACGCGGGCGAAGACGCTTTCCGTGACGGTTTTCTCCGGCCTCGGGCACGTCGCCCTGACCACACTGCTCGGCGCCGGGATCGCCTGGTTCGGGATCATCCTCGACGCGCGGTTCGGGCAAGTCTTCCCCTGGCTGGTCGGAGGCCTGTTCCTCCTGATCGGAGCCTACTATTTCTGGCGCCAGGCCACCGGCCGCGGGATCTGCCACCACCATCTCCCGGGGACGCACCGCGCCTCGGAGGAGTGCGGGCACGAGCATGCCCGGAGCCACTGGGAGCATGAACTCGAGGACAGCCCCGTCGCCTCGCGATCGGCCGCCGACTGGACCGCGATCAGCGGCCTGTTTGCGATGCTGACTTTTTCCCCGTGCGAAGTGTTCCTGCCCGTCTACCTGCGCAGCGCCCCGTATGGCTGGCGGGGATTCACCGTGCTGAGCGCAATCCTGGCGGCAGCGACGCTGCTGGGCATGGTCGTGTTCATCTCGCTCGCCTTCGTCGGCGTCGACCGGCTGAAACTCAAGCGGTTCGAGCGCCGCGAGGCCGCGCTCATGGGCGCGCTGTTCACGCTGCTCGGCGTGGTCGTGATCGCGGTGGGAAATTGAAATCCGGGGCCGGCGACGCGGGGTGAAATCCGGAGTCAGCGACCCCGGCTACAATGCGGGGAGCCTTATTTCTTCGCCGGCTCGGGGGCTTTTGCGTTGGCGGCGGGGGTACCCAGGGCGGCGACAATGGCGTCGACGTTGGAGCGGAACATGCCGAGGTAATCGGCCTGCGGGGTCCGCTCCGGGCCGAGGTTGCGACCGTAGAGGGAGGTGTCGACCTTCACCCCGAGCGCGCCGCTGAGATCGCGCAGCGAGGTCTGGTTGCCCCCGCGCTCCAGGAAAACCGCCTTCGGGCGGAGCGGGTTGATGATCGCGATGAGCCGGTCGAGGACCGCGGGCCGCAGGACTGGACCGGGCGTGATGCCGGGCACGCGCGAAATGCGAAACCCGAAGGCCCGGCCGAAATAGTTGAAGCAATCGAAGGAGGTCACCATGTGCCGGTTGGCCGGGGGAACGCGGCCCAGCTCCCGCACGGCGTAGTCGTAGGCCGACTCGAGCTGGCCCTTGAACCCATTGGCGTTGTCCCGGAAAATGACCGCCTTGGTCGGCATAAGCGTGCTGAGCGCCGCGCGGATGTTCTCCACATAGATCACCACGATCCTGGGGTCGTGCCAGGTATAGGGATCGGGCTCCGCCGGTTCGCCCGGGGCGTTCTCGACGTACGGCTTGCCCTCCATGTTGAGCAGCGCGGTGTCCTCACTCGCGACGATCCGCGAACCGATCCAGCGCGACTTGTCGACAAAATCATCCAACCATGGCTCGAGTCCGGCCCCGTTGGAAATCAACGCCACGGCCCCCTCGAATTTTTCCCGGTCGGCTTCGGTCGGCTCGTATTCGAAAGTATTCGCCTCGTTCGGGACCAGCACCCGGACCTCCACCTCGGTGCCGGTGACGTGCGTGACGATATCACGGAGGATCGAGTTGGTGACGACCACCACCGGCTGCGCCGAGGCCGTCGCGGCCAACGCCAGGCTGAGGAGCGCAAGACGGAGCGGGGAGAGGAGTCGGACGGTCAGGCGGTCAGCCGGTCGGGCGGTGCTCATGTTGCAATATACACAGGATTGACGCGCCAGAAAGCCTATGGTGACGGATAACGATGTAGGGCCGCCGCTTGCGGCGCGCCGCTGCGAAAGTGGCGCGGCGCAAGCGCCGGCCCTACACGAATGGCGCGGCGCGGGCGTCGGCCCTACACGATTGGCGCGGCGCCAGCGCCGGCCCTACACGCATGGCGCGGCGCGAGCGCCGGCCCTACCTGGTCACCTCCCGCCCGGAAGGGAGAGCCGCGGTGGCGCGTCGCTCGCCGGGGCCGTCGGTCCCGGGACTGAGATCGTCGGGATTCCGGTCGACCGGGGCGCCGGGGCGGACGGGGCTGCGCCCGGGCCGAGGAGCGCGAAACCGCGCTCCAGGAGTTCCGTCGCCTTGAGGTCGCGGTTCGGAGCGTTGACCCCGCCCATCGTCACGACGATGACGCGCTGGCCATTCCGCTGGGCCGTGAGTGAAATGCAGTACCCGGCAGCGTCGGTCAACCCGGTCTTCAGACCGTCGACGCCCGCGACCTTTCCGAGCAGGTTGTTGTGATTCTTCATCTGCGTCGGGGCCTTCCGCGGCGGCAGCGGCGGATTGGCGAAGTCACGCAGGCGCACAGAGGTGTATTTAAGGATGTTCGTCCTTTGCAGCAGGTAGCGGCTGAGCACGGCGAAATCGCGGGGGGTGGTGAGGTCTCCCTCGATCGCATGGCGGCTGTCGGGCGGGAGGCCATGAGGCGACCGGAAGGTGGTGTGCGTCATACCGAGCTCCTTCGCCTTGGCGTTCATCAGTGCGACAAAACCCTCCACCGAGCCACCGGCAAACCGGCCCAGCGCATAGGCCGCGTCGTTGGCCGACTGGATCATCGCGGCATAGAGCAGCTCCTCGACCGGGAAGGTCTCCCGCGCGTCGAGATAGACCTGCGTCCCTCCCATGTCGGCGTCGCTTTTGTCAATTTTCACCGGCGACTGCAGCGTAAAGGCCCCGGCGGCAATGCGATCAAAGACCACCGCGGCCGTCATCAGCTTGGTCATGCTCGCCGGTGGGCTGACGAGGTCGGCATTATCCTCGAACAGGACGCGCCCGGTGGCGGCGTCGACGACGATCGCGCCCTTATACCCGCCCGCGACCGCGGTCTGTCCCGGCGGCCGGGTTGGCGCCGCCCGCGCCGCCGCCGCGCGCGCCTCAAGGGCGGAGACCAGGAGAACGAAGGCGAGAAGACGCGAAAGGAGATGCATCGGCTTGGGCAGAACCTGAATTAACCGCAGATGGACGCAGATCAACACAGATGCAGACGGGTTGATCAGCGGATTGCACCTTCTGCGTCCATCTGCGGTTACGTTCTCGTCGTCTGCTCCAATGGCAACTCGTGCAGCTTCAGGCCCGGGTTTTTTTCCACGAAATACCGCATGGTCCACTCGTTCGGGAAAAACACGACCGGCTGGTTGAACTTGTCGGTGCCGAAACTTACGCCGCTGGCCACGACGAGGGCGGACGGGTTGGCCAGCGAGGGGTGGGGCTCGAGCCAGCGCATGATCGTCCAGGACGACGGGGTCAGCCGGGACTCCGCGTCGTACTCCGCCTGGAGGCGGTATTGCACCACCTCGAACTGCAGGGGACCGACGGCGGCGAGCAGGGTCGAGCCGGGCGGGGCGTTGCGCGGGGCGAATGACTGCACCACGCCCTCCTGGAGGAGCTGCTCGAGGCCGGCGCGGTACTTCTTCGCGTTTCCCGGGTTCGGGTTGGAGATGTAAGTGAACACCTCGGGTGGAAAGCGGGGAATCTCGTCAAAGAGGATCCCGCGATCCTGCGTCAGGGTGTCGCCGATGCCGAAGGAGTCATGGCCCACCAGGCCGATGACATCGCCGGGCCAGGCCTCGTTCACGGTCTCGCGTTCCTGGCCAAAGAGCTTGTGGGAGGAGGAGAGCCGGGCCTGCTTTCCCGTCTGCTGGTGCGTCACCATCATGTCGCGCTCGAATTTCCCCGAGCACACGCGAAGAAACGCGATCCGATCGCGGTGCTTCGGGTCCATGTTCGCCTGGATCTTGAAGACGAAGCCCGAGAAGCGGTCGTGCGCGACGGGCACGATTGGTGGGGTGAGGGCGGAGAGCGAAGAGCTGAGGGCCAGATCCCTTGCCGGCGCCGCGTTGCGGCGGGGCTGGGGCGGAATGCTGTCCTTCAGGAAGCCGTCCAGGAGGAGCTGGATGCCGAAGTTGTTCACGGCGCTGCCAAAATAGACGGGGGTTTGCCGGCCGGCGCGGACGGCGGCGAGGTCGAACGGGTGCCCGGCGCCGTCGAGCATGGCAAGCTGCTCGCGCGCCTCCTCATAGGAGTGGTCGTCAAGCTTGGCCCGGACCAGGGGATCGTCGAGCGAGCTGACCTTGACCGGAGCCTGGTAGGCGCCGCCCGGGACGCGCTCGAAGAGGTGAACCTGCTGGCTGCGGCGGTCGAAGACCCCGCGGAAGGATGGTCCGTTGCCGAGCGGCCAGATGACCGGCGACGACTGAAGCCCGAGCACGCTCTCCAGCTCGTCGAGGAGCGCCAGGGCGTTGAGGGTGGGGCGGTCGCACTTGTTGAAAAAGGTGAAAATCGGCACGCCGCGGCGCCGGCAGACCTCGAAGAGCTTGCGCGTCTGCGTTTCCACGCCCTTCGCGGCGTCGATCACCATGAGCGCGGCGTCGACCGCCGTCAGGACCCGGTAGGTATCCTCGGAGAAATCCTTGTGCCCGGGGGTGTCCAGGAGGTTCACGGCGTACCCGCCATAATCGAACTGCAGCACGGTCGAGCTGATCGAGATGCCGCGCTGCTTCTCCAGCTCCATCCAGTCGGACGCGGTGGCGCGCTGGTTCTTCCGGTCCTTGACCGCCCCGGCGAGGTGGATGGCGTTGCCGTAGAGCAGGAACTTCTCGGTCAGCGTCGTCTTGCCCGCGTCCGGATGCGAGATGATCGCGAAGGTGCGGCGGCGGGAAATCTCTGAGGCAGGCGACATGAAAAGGGGTTGATCGTGTGGGCTTCGGGCGCCGGTGTCTAGACCCACCAATCGATCCGGGAGGGCAATTGCAGGGCGGGGGTCGCCCCCGCCGTCGTTGCGGGCGGCGGGGGCAAGACCCCCGCCCTACAATCAGAGGTTTTTGTTCGAGTACGAGAACGAGTACGAGTACGAGAACGATTGCCCCAGCCCATGAGACGGTCCTGCGCCATCGCTCGACAAGCGAGCTCCTGCATCCTTGTCCTCGGCCTCGCCGCCGTCCCGGCGGCCTTCGGCGCGGCGGCGCCCGTCATCACCCGGGCGGAGCTCGCGGCCTTTTTCCGCCAGGACGAGGTGGCCAACGTGGCCCTCTCGCCGGATGGGGAGCACCTCAGCTTCACCAACCGCGGCAGCAGCCCGCCCCGGCTGACGATTGTCGACCTGCAGAAACCGCAGCAGCCGCGGATCACCCTGCCGACTGCGGCCAGCCCGTACGTCGCCTGGACCGGCGCGTCGACCCTGGTCTATTCGACCGCCACGGAGCTGCGGGCGGTCGACGCCGACGGCCGCGGCGACCGGAAAATCGTCGACGGCAGCGACCTGGCGCTCTGGGACCGCGGCCGCGAGATCCGCCGCGCCCCGCGCGTCGTCGGCACCGTCCCGGGAAAGCCGGGCACCGTCCTCGTCATGGCCGGCGCCCCGAAGTTGAACTTCAGCGAGGGCGACCCCGGCGCCCGCAATGTCTATTACCTGGTCAATACCGCGACCGGCACCTTCAAGCAGACGGATTCGATCCCGGCCGGGAAGTCGCTCGCCAACCAGGACGGCCGGATCGAGATCTACGAGACACCGGCCTTCACCCAGTACAACCAGCCGCCGCCCCCCTACTACGGGATCTCGGGCCAGACGATCGAGTACATCGATCCGAACGGGGTGATGCACAATCTCGACCGCTTCCTCGACGACACCGGGGAGTTCCGGTTCAAGCATGACCGGGACGATTATTTCACGGAGCGTTCGGTCCCGCTCGCTTTCGGGACGAATTCCGACCGGCTTTACATCGCCTCCAACGCCGGCCGCGACCGGTACGGGATCTACGAGATCGACCTCGCGACGAAGCTGCGGACCGATTTCGCGGTGGAGGACGACCTCTATGACCTGGCCGGGCCGGGCGACAGCCTCGACGAGTCCCACCTTGTCTTCGACCGCCATGGGATCCTGGTCGGGGTCCAAACGCCCAACCCGGCGAAGCCGGTTCGCTGGCTGGACCGCGGGCTGGCGGCGCTGCACGCGAAGGCCCAGGCGCAGTTTGTCGGGCAATCCGTCCGGTTCGTCGACTGGAGCGACTCCCGCACGCGCATCGTCCTCCTGGTGACCGGGCCGGCGGAGCCGGGGCGGTACGTCCTCTTCGACACGCCGAAGAATGAATTTCGGGAAGCCTTCCGGCGCGCGCCCCCGCCCCCCGCGGCCTGGGTCGGGCAGACGACCGCTTTTTCATTCGAGCCGGCCCCGGGCCGGCGGCTCACCGGTGTCGTGACGCTTCCACGCCTGCCGGCGATGACGCCGGCCCCGGTGGTGGTGTATTGCCGCGATTTCCCCGCGGAGCCGTTGCAGTCGCTCTACGACGCCGACGCGCAGGCCCTGTCGGCGATGGGTTTTGCCGTCGTCGAGGTCAACCATCGCGGGATGCTCGGGTTCGGGGCGGCCCATCGGGATGCGATCCGGAACGGGGTGGACACCGTTCCCCTGGAAGACATCCGGGCCGCGGTCGACTGGGTCGGCACGCAGTTCCCGGTCAGCCGGACCCTGGTCGGCATGGTCGGCCAGGGAATCGCGGGCTTCGTCGCCCTGCGCGCGCTCGAGCTATACCCGGATTATTTCCGCTGCGCGGTGGCGATCAACGCCCCGGCCAACCTCGCCAGCTGGACGCGCAGCTCCGAGGTCGTCGCCGACTACGACCTCGCCCACCGGCGCGCATATTTCGCCACCATCCCCGGCCTCGAGAAGCTCACCGCCGTGCCCGAGGCGGCGCAGATCGTGAAGCCGGTGATGATCCTGCAGGACTCCGGCAAGGCCGGTCTCCTCCAGGGGCGCGCCGGCGCGCTCCGCGACGCCCTCAAGCGCGCCGGCGCCGAGGTCGACTACAAGGCGCTCTCGGCGAACTTCGAGCGCGGCGTGCCGGAGACCCGTGCGGCGGTCTTCGACAGCATCGGCGGCTTCCTTCGCACGAGCTTCTACGATTACAGCGTGAAGGTCGGCGCCCCGCGGCCGGTCAAATGAGATTCCCCGCCGCGGGCGCGCTCGCCCTCCTCGGCCTCGCCGCCGTCGCGGGGCGCGCCGCCGCCGCCGCGCCCGCCCCCGCCGGCGCCAGCCGGGCCGAGCTGGCCGCCTTCTTCCGGCGGGACGCGGTGACGAACGTCCGGCTGGCGCCGGATGGCGCGCACCTCGCGTACACCGTCCGCGTGGCCGGCCGCCAACAGCTGAGCGTCATGGCGGTCGACACCGCGCAAAGCCGCAAGGCGGTCACGACCATGCCGACCCGGTTCGTGGCGTGGGCCAATGCCGCCACCCTGGTGTTCAGCGTCAACAGTGACATCTGGGCGGTCGACATCTACAGCGCGCGTGCGCGCCTCCTCGCCGACAATTCCACGTTCGCATTCTACGTCTATGGCAGCCGCGTGGCGCGCCGGCCCGAGGTCATCCGCCTCCTCCCGGGAAGCCCGGCCAGGCTGCTCCTTTCCGTCAGCCCGCGCCGGGCCGGGCCCGCCGGGTCCGAATACTACACGCTCGACATCGACACCGGCGCCTCGGAGTCCAGGGGCTCGGTCGGCGAGGGAAAGGCCGTGACCGACCTGAGCGGCCGCCCGCGGCTGCTCGAGCCGCCGGTCTTCGAGAACGTCGGCGGAGACATGGGGGGGCCCCAGTATGCCATCCACCCCCGGTCCGTCATCCACCTCGACGACCAGGGGCGGCGGGACAATCTCGACTGGTACTTTGGCGACCTCGGCGGCCTGCGGTTCAGGCTTTCCGCCCGTGATTATTTCGGCGAGGCGACGGTCGCCCTGGGCTTTGGCCTCGACCCCCGGATACTTTACGTCGCCTCCAATGTCGGCCGCGGCCGCTTCGGCTTCTACGCGCTCGACACCGCGACCCGCCGGCGCGCGGCCTTCGCCGTCGAGGACCCGCTCTACGACCTGGCCGGCCCCGGCGACAATCTCGATGACTCCCGGCTGGTCGTCGACCGCGACGGCGCCCTGGCCGGCGTGCGCGTGCGAAACCCGGGCGCGGCCGTCCATTGGATCGATCCGGGGCTCGCGTCCCTCCAGTCGAAGGCGGACGCCCATTTTCCCGGTCGCCGCGTGGAGATTGTCGACTGGTCCGAGGATCGGGAACGCCTGCTCGTGCTCGTCACCGACGCGGCGGACCCCGGGCGGTACTTCGTCTTCAACGCCCCGCTCGACGAGATGCACGAGTATCTCCGGCTAAACCCCGCCTTCCCCGCCGCCTGGGCGGGGGAGACCACCGGTTTCGAGTTCGACCCGGCGCCGGGCCGCCACCTCACCGGCCGCCTGACGCTGCCCGCCCATCCGGCGGTGACTCCTCCACCGGTGGTCGTCTATTGCCGTGACTTCCCCGGCGAGCCGCGCGAGTCGCCGTTCAACCCGGACGTGCAGGCGCTTTCGGCCCTGGGCTTTGCCGTGCTGGAGATCGACCACCGGGGAACCGCGGGGTTCGGCATGGCGCACCGCGATGCGATCACGGCGGGGGTGGACACCGTTCCCCTCGAGGACATCCGCGCGGGCGTGGCCTGGGCGGCCGCCCGCTACCCGATCAACGGCAGCCTGGTGGGCCTGGTGGGGGAGGGGCTCGGCGGTTTCGTCGCCATCCGCGCCCTCGAGCTCTACCCGGAGGAATTCCGCTGCGCCGTCGCGATCAACGCCCCGGCCGACCTCTCCACGTGGGTCGCGACGTCCCGCGTCGTGCGGGATTTTGCCCTGATGGCCAGGCGCGAGTATCTTGCCTCGATCCCCGGCATGACCGGGTTGGGCCTGCCGGGGACGGGCAAATACACGACCCTGCGCCAGGCGGACCGGATCAGGGGTCCGGTGATGCTCCTCGAGAACCAGTCCAAGCTCGGACTCGCGGAGGGACGGATCGGAAACCTCCTCGCCGCGCTGCAGCGCGCGGGAGCCGACGTGGAGTACAAGCAGATCTCCTCCGGCTTTGACACCGGCGCGCCGGAAGCCCGCGGCGCGGCCTATGAGAGCATCGGCGGCTTCCTGCGCGCCAGCTTCTACGACTACGACGTCAACGTCGGCGCGCCGCGCCCGGTCAAGTAGCCCCGCCGGGAACTTGACACGCCTACATTTGTCGGAGCTCTTTGGCCTCTGAGTTTGATGTAACAGCTGTTACATCGAACCCCGCCACCCCGATATGCGACTCCTCCTGGCCTTCCTCGCGCTCCTGGCCGGCATGCCCTCGCCCTCGCCGGCCGCCGTCGGGGCGAGCCGCCAGGAGCTGGCCGCCTTCTACCGGAAGGACGGCGTGTCCAATGTCCGGCTCGCGCCGGACGGCAGGCATCTTGCCTACACGATTCCGGATGCGCGGGACCGGCCGGTGCTTGGCATCGTCGACCTCGATCTCCCGCAGAAGCGTGCGGCGACGGTGACGAACATGCCGACGCGATACGTCGGCTGGGCGGACGCTGCGACCCTGGTCTTCGCCGTGCGGAACGAGATCTGGGCCTACGACGCGGAGGCGCTCGCGGGGTCCCGCAAGATCGCCGACAACAAGAAATTCGAATACCAGGACCAGGGCCGGGCCGCCGCCCGGTCCTTCAACTCGATCCAATCCCTTCCCGGCCGCCCGGGGCAGCTCGTCGTCACCACGCCCGCGGCCACGGGGACCGGGACGGATTTTCTCCTGCTGGACGTGCACACGGGCGAAATCCGCCGCACCGGGACCGCCCCGTCGGACCGGGCGCTGACGGACCGGAGCGGCCGCCCCCGGCTGGCTTCGCTCGACAAGAGCGCGATGTTCGGGCGGAAGCTTGTCCTCATCAGTCCGGAGGGGCTCCGCGACGATCTCGACTGGTTCCTCGGCGATCTCGGCGGGCTGCGATTCAATCTCGCGGCCTCGGATTATTTTGGCGAGGCGACGGTGGCGCTCGGGTTCGGCGCCGATCCCAACCTCCTTTACGTCGCCTCCAACGCCGGCCGGAGCCGGTTTGGGATTTACGCCATCGACGTCGGCGCCAGGGGTGGTCGTCGCACGCCGTTCGCGATCGAGGACGAGACCTATGACCTGGCCGGGCCCGGCGACGACCTGAACACCGGGCGGCTGGTGCTGGATCCGGCGGGTGAGCTCGTCGGCGTCCGGCGGCTCAGTCCGAGCCGCCCTATCCGCTGGCTCGATCCCGGGCTGGCGGCCCTCGCGGCACGGGCGGAGACGCAGTTTCCGGATCGCCGCGTCGACGTGCTGGGCTGGGCGCAGGACCGGTCGCGCCTGCTCCTCTGTGTCAGCGGCCCGGCGGACCCAGGGCGGTACTTCCTGTTCATGCCCCGGACCGGCGAGTTCCTCGAGTACCTCCGCAGTTCGCCCACGCCCCCGACGAACTGGGTCGGCGCCACGACGGAGTTCGTCTTTGAGCCGGAACCCGGGCGCCGGCTGACGGGGCGGATCGTCCTCCCGCGACGACCCGCCGCCCAGCCCGCACCGATCGTCGTGTATTGCCGCGATTTTCCCGCCGAACCGGTGGAAACGCCCTATGACCCGGACGCGCAGGCGCTTTCCGCGCTGGGCTTTGCCGTCCTCGAGGTCGATCACCGCGGCACCTCCGGATTCGGCATCGCGCACCGGGACGCCATCAAGGCCGGGGTCGACACCGTTCCGCTGGCGGATATCCGCGCCGGGATTGCCTGGGTGGCGGGCCGTTTCCCGGTTAACGCCGGGCTCGTCGGCATCGCCGGCACCGGGCTCGGAGGCTTCCTGGCGATCCGCGCGCTCGAGCTCTACCCGGATGAGTTCCGGTGCGCGGTCGCGATCAACGCGCCCGCGGACCTGGGCCGCTGGGCGGTCAGCTCCGTGGTCGTCGCCGATTACGAGCTGAGGGCCAGGCGCGAGTACCTCGCCTCGATCCCGGGCGTCGGGGGCTTTGCCGGCCTGGCTGGCGTGGGCGGCCTTTCGG
>JADMIO010768893.1_pt1 | contig 11796 bp, 23 predicted proteins | sample 8958161 | NCBI WGS metagenome assembly JADMIO01 (sample SAMN16585339, study PRJNA669376) | soil metagenome | isolation source: Crop rotation soil | place: USA: Cullars Rotation, Alabama | collected 2011
GTGACTCGCTTGCTCGCAACGCATAACCGCCAGCACGAGCGCATCAAAACAATATTAGACGCCTATCAAATTGCTGTAACCGAGAACACTCGGGTCACGGAACGACTCGCCATTCTCATTGAGGAGCGCACCCGTGCCCGAAACGATCATTAGAGACGTGCTTACACCGTTGAACAAACTATTAGAGGCGAATGACCGTCTCGCGAATGCAATTTTAGGCACTCGCTCTATCTGGCCCACCGTTGAGAAATGCTGGATCGACCAGATGGACGAGCCCACCAAGCTTTTAGCCGACCATAGACTGAAAGATCCCCGATGATTTACGCGCTCATTCTCATTGCCGAGATGTGTGGGGTGCAATGCACGACTACGCATTGGGAACTGCAAATCAATGGCTTCGCGGTCGCTGGGTACGGGGACATGGATGAGAAGGAGTGCAAAGAAGCGGCGGAAGAACTCTCGTCCCAAGTGGTTCCCTACTTCTACAAACTGGCCTGTGTTGAAACAGGAATAGCGAGGCAGAGTCTATAATGGCTGGTCAAATTGACTTTGCATCAATGGCAAGGGCGCTTGTGATGCACCCACAGATGGTCGGAGACGTTACAAAATTTCCCGGCAAGTGGAATGGCACCCATTACCCGATGGGGATTGAGGATCGTGGTGGCATTCAGGTCTATGTGCCGATAATGCCCCAACAGGCACCTGCGCCGCTTACAGACCAAGAAAAATATATGAAGGCACTCATTGAGCAGCAGATGAAGGGGAAATAGTCGGCTTACCGGGGCAGTTCCATCCGTGTATGGGACAGAATGCTTGGGTGTTACCGTCGCAATCGCGCGCCTCGTATATACAGCGCTGGAAGCGCTCGACCTGAACTCTGAGGTTTTTGATTACCTCGGCGGCCTCCACGCAAATCTGAAGGCCAATGCTTTCCTTGCTCATTAAGCGTTCAACGATGTCTTTCATTCGCAAAATCTACCACGCCCAGAACAAACAGGCAACTGATTTATGTTCACCGACCGCGACCGCAAAACACTCAACCGAATTAACTTCTACCTCCAAATCCTACTCGAACAGGGAGACTACATAATGACCAAAGAAGCTGAGCTGTTGACTGCGATTCAGGAAGAGACTGACGCCGGGACTGCCGTGGTTATGCTTTTGGATAAAGTCGTTGGTGACTTGGCTGATCTGAAAGCCACGATGGACCCGGATGCCAGTGCAAAGCTTGACGAGGCGATTGCCAAGATCAAAGCGAACAAGGACAACTGGGCGGCAGCTGTTGTGCGGGATACGCCATCTGAGAATCCAGACGCGGCCCACGCTGCTGGTATGTAAGTATGACTTGGCGCGGGGGCTTCTCGGGATTAGGATTTACCCGAGACGAGTTCAAGAAATGGCTGGCCAATTCACCCAAACCCTCATGGGTGCAGTTTATGGTGTCACATAATACCGCGGCACCATATATAAAGCCCCCCGTCAAACCCTCAACACGGATACAGAACCTAGGTGCCTACTATAAAAATCTCGGTTGGAGTACCGGCCCGAACATCATTGTCATCCTCGACAAAGTGTATATCGGTACTCCTTGGGGATATCCTGGCACTAACAGTCCTGGCTTTAACGGCAAGGGGCTGGGGGTGGAGGTTGAAGGCGATTACCGAACCGGACATCACGACCCAAAGACGGGTGACGGCTTGGTTGCTTGGAATACTGCTGCTTGGGTTTTTGCTGAAACTCTGGCTTGGCTTGGTCTTCCCGTAGACGGCACCCACCTAAAGCTACACAAGGAAGACCCTAAGACCACTCACGACTGCCCCGGCAACCTAGTCACTAAGGATTGGCTGCTTGGGAAGGTAAAGGCAGCCGCCGGCCAACCTATCACCCCCGATATAGGCGTTGGCCCGGTTGCAAAGCCCTTCGCCAATCAACTCTATGACGTGCTGGAAATCCAGAAACTGTTGAAGGATAAGGGGTTTGACCCAGGCCCTTTGGACGGATTGATGGGGCCAAAGACTGATTCAGCCATCAAAGCCCTCCAAACCAGCCTCCAGATTGGCGCCACAGGCGTGTTAGGGCCGTGGGCCTATGGAAGGCTCAAGACAATGCCAAACGCCGCCAGCGAGGCTCCTGTGGCTCCAGAACAAATCGTGAACGATACCTACAGACCTATATCAGAGCTGCATGTCTCTGACTTTGGCCTTTCCTGGTTCAAGCGGTTCGAGGGGTTGATGCTCACGGCCTACAACGACCGGGGCACCTTAGCCATTGGTTACGGCCACAACGCCTCTAGCAAGCGCCCCCCAATACCAACCGGGACGATGAAAATCACGGCTGAGGAAGCCGAGGCTATCTTAAAGGCTGATCTGGTCGAGATCGAAGCTGAGGTTCGGAAGGTTCTCGGACCCGTAATGCTCAAACAATGCCAGTTCGATGCTCTCCTGCTCGATTGTTTTCAGCGAGGGCAAACCCAATTCACGAAGACGCCGGCAGTGGAAGCCATCAAGTCAGGAGGGGATGCCTCCGCAGCGATGCACGCTCAATCCGACTCCACCAAGGATCTAGGTCTAAAGCGCAGACGCCTGGTCGAAGCTCAAATCTTCGACGGGGACAAACCTACTAAGTGGTGATGCATGATCTGGGGCAGGTGGGTGCATTGGTGCCGGTCCTTTGATCGGACGGGGGATTTCTGTCGGCTGTGTCTTTGGGTGAATAGACGCTTCTGGCTAGCCCTCGGCAGAAACCCGACTTTCATCAAATGAATAAGTGCGAGCGACGTTGGCCGCCGCTGTGCCAAGACGGACTGTCTCTGGCTGACATGGAAGCCCTAGCCAACGAGGGCCAAATCTCAACGGAGAAACCTAGAATGATGACTGGTTGGAAAACTCTTTTGTTCAACGCCGGCATTGCTGTCGTTGGCGTGCTCCAGGCTTTTGACTGGACGACTATCCTCGGCAATGTCCCCCAGGTTGGTTGGATTGTTGCCGTTATCGGAGCTATCAACATGGTGCTCCGGTCCATGACCTCTACTCCTGTTATGACGGGAAAGTAGTTTGGGTTTTGAGGATCAAATCCCTGGCGGCGATGCTCCAAGAGAAGAGTCGCCAGGGGAATCCCAAATTAGAGTAGCCGGGAATTTCATAAAGCTCGCCGGGTTCTTCGGCGTGCATTACTACCCATTCGAGCAGGATGCACAAGCCAAAGCCATGGGTCCGTGGATACGGCGCTTCCCGTGGCTCGGGAAATGGAAAGCCCTCACCAATTAATCTCATCCTCTCTGTTCGTTAGTGGGGGGAGGGGGAATAACCGTCCAACCGCGTTTGCGTAATGCTTTCGCCCATGTCTCTGCAAGTTTGGAGTTAAGCGGGCGAGCGGTAGGGAGATCATTCATTTCTAGTCCCCGCTTTTGCAACCAAAGGCGCAATTCAGCCAAAGAGGTTTTGCCGAAGTTGTATTGATCGAGCAGGAATGAGGCTGGGAGTTGCGCTATTTCCTCCGGGGTTAAATCGTGCGTGCCGGTGGCGTTGAAGAGGCAGTTTTGCACACGAACAGAAAGGCCATCCAAGGCTTCTGGTTCTGACGCGCGCGCCAAACGGCGCTCAACCTGAACACATATCTGGCGGGTACGCTCGACCGACAAGCCGTGCTCAAGGCCAATGTCCCGGAAAGTGCGTCCAGTCTTTCGCGCTTCAAAAATAGCGATGTTTCTCTTGGGAATTATCATTTCCGCCTCGCCCCTTTCGCGGTAGCCGCCTCAATGATTCGCCGGATGGCCTCTGGTTCGGATGGCAAGTCAGGCTGCTCGCGCCTCCATTCTAGCAGTTTTTGGCGCAATTCGGCGGAAATCCTGATTGTAATGAGTTCATTCATCGCTTGACATCTCTAGCAAAATGATTTCATAGTGTCAAGGATTATAACGTAGCTACTAGCGCGGGCAAGGCTCTTGGTGGGAGAAGCCCGAAGGGGGTTAAATGTCCATAGCCTATCCGGCGCAGGTCGCATTGTTCTTCTGCAAAGTCATCCTCGCTCCTGTTGATGACAACGGAGCCTTCACGCAGTGGCGTGACAGTGAATGGGATACGAGCGGGGGAGTTTATCACTGTCGCCGCGAAGTCGTGGAGCTCTATGACCCCTCAGTCGATCAAGGGGCTACTCCCCAAGCATTCAATCAAGAAGCCTGCCGGCGCACCATCATGACGCTTGGCCCCCAGTACGACGCTACCCATCGTGACGCTCCGTGGCGTTTCTACGCGGGAGCTTGTCCTGTAGCCACGATCAATGAACAGACCGGAGAAGTTTTAGCCTACACGCTTCCTCCCTGTCCTGAGTCAGCGCGGGGAGTGATGGAGTGCGAGTCGGATTCAGCTATCTGAATGCCCTGGCCGGGGCGGGGGTGCGGCATACGCTCTAGTAAGATTCGTGTCCCAATAAGAGGACCGGACGCCCCCACTTATACGCTCTAGCGCATAATCGTACTTTATACGGTTTGGCGCATAACAAAGAGGTTGCATGGAAGCCAACGTAGCTGCCGCAGTCGCGGCATTTCAGCAGACAGGCTCTAAGGCCGCTGCCGCTAAGTTGCTTGGCATACCTGTTAGTACCCTCAAGAGCCGCATAGCGCGTTCTGGGGACGTGGAGATCGGAGCTCAGGTTCGGGAGGCTCTAGAGAGCTATGTCCCGCCCAAGGCGTTCGCTCCGGGGCCTGAACTCGTTGATGCTGACCTGGCCACTCTCTACCCGCTTCCCGACCTCCACGTTGGCTTGTTGAGTTGGCAGAAGGAAACCGGCTTCAACTACGATCTCAAAATTGGTCGCAAGACCATCGAGACGGCCATGACCAAACTTGCCCAGGTCACGCCTTCAAGTAAGCAAGCTGTAGTCCTTGGCTTGGGCGATCTGCTGCATGCAGATAACTACGCCGGCATGACTGCCCAATCCAAAAACATCCTCGACGTTGACGGTAGGTGGCCTCGCGTCCTCAAGACCGCAGTCGAGCTTATCCTCTTCAACATCGACCTCGCGTTGCTAAAGCACGAATCGGTGCTGGTTCGTATTCTCCCCGGCAACCACGACGAGCAAAGTGCAATCGCCGTGACGCTTGCAGTGTCAATGTTCTATCGGAACAACCCAAGGGTGACGGTCGATGAAGATGCCGGGCGGTTCTGGTGGTGGTCATTCGGGAAGGTTCTAATTGGCGGGACGCACGGCGATAAGGCCAAAATGGACAAATTGGCCGGGACTATGGCGCAAAGAGTTCCAGAAGCATGGGGCAAGGCTAAGTTCCGGCACATCTATACTGGACATATCCACCAGGACTCTGCTAAAGAAATCATAGGAGTAAGGGTCGAGAGCTTACAGGCCCCTTGCGCCCCGGATGCTTGGCACACCTACATGGGTTATGGGGCCGGGCGCTCACTCCAGGCCATTACCTTCCACAAGGACCGGGGACAAATCTTACGACACTACGAAAACATTGTCTAGAACAAAACACGAACCCAAGGAGACGGCTTATGGCAGATGGTGGCGATGGAAACGTATTGGCTGGACCTTGGAGCGGTCAGGCGCATGAGCCTGTGAACTATGAGGTCGACCCGAATTACGTTGTTCCTGAAATCGTTAAGATAGAGCCGCCCGCGCATGTCTTTCTTAACCGCCTCCAGGCCCGCTCAGATGCAAACGTACAACTCGCAATTCGTAAGAATGCAGATTACGCAAATCCGGATAGACCATTTGCAAACTTCGAGGCAGCGCCGCTTGTTGGCGTCTCCGTAGCTCGCGGAATGCTGGTTCGGATGCAGGACAAACTCCAACGGATCTCCAATCTCCTCGACCGCCCGGCATGTAACGAGTCAATTCAGGATTCATGCGATGACCTTTCTATGTATGCTCTGATCCTCGGCATCTGGCTGGAGCAGCACTATGGCAAGCCTGCTTGATGACGATTCCGCAATAGCCTGTCAGCACCTCCTCAGAGCTGCCCTTCTCCTCGATGAAATGAAACTCCAAGCCACCAACGAAGACACCTTTGATTGGCTAGAGGGACAGGCTCGGTATTGTAGGGACATAGCAGGGATTATCAGCCCCCCGTTTGAGGATTTTGGCGGCCAGAACGTGATTGGACTCTGGGCCTATAGAAAAGAAGAAGTAGGATAAGACGATGCCTGGAATTTTGGATTTCCAAGCGATGGCGCAGCAGTTGATGAACCAAGGACTTCTTGGTAATGTTCAGCCTGTAGCCATGAAAACGAAACCGCTTGATAAGGGCATCGACCCTATGGTGACTACCGAGGGGGCTATTCCGTCTTATGGCGGCGGCTCCTTCAAGGGCACGCTCTACCACGGCACGAATACGCCGTTTGACAAGGTTGACGTGAAGAAGGGGAATATGGGGACGTTCTGGGTCACGTCCGATCCGGCCTCAATCGCTAAGGGCGAGTCAGGCGCGAGTGGAACAAAGCACGTTATTCCATTTGAAGTTGAACTGAAAAATCCGGCCGGGTGGAAAGAGTACGACAAATACTCGACCGGGGAGCTGATGGGCATGGGATACGATAGCGTGATTCTGCCGAGTAAGAACGGCCATTTCGACGCGATCATTTTTCATAATCATCAGGCGCGTCGTCTGAAGTAGCGTGCGCGCAATCTTTTTCCCCTAGGCTTCCATAGAGCCAACCAAAACAAAACCACCAAAGGCCACGAAGCCAACCTCTAACGATTTGCCTGAGAAACCACTTTGGCATTCTCATTCTCCTCTGGGCGTATCGGAAGGAAGAGGTGGGGTAGCGGCGGTCAGCATGGCCTTGTAGACTTCCACCGACCAATCCGCGTCTCCGCAGAATTTATCATGCTTGGCCCATGCAATAGCCGTCTCCTCGGTGTTGCGCCAAAGGCATTCGCCTCCAGCCTTCCACATGGCTTGCGTAGGCTCTTCCGGCACCACCACAAACCCGGCAGCCTTCAATGCGGAGAGTAGACCGTCAGCTAGTTTGAGAGCTGGTTCTGGCGGATCAATCTTACGCATCAAATCGGCCTCGGCTGGAAAGTCCAGCGCACAAAACTCTCTCGCAATCACTTCTCTAGCTGTCGTCATGTCTTTGGTGGCTCCGGTGGGTTCAAGAAACTTTCGTCTCCTGTGTCATTTCCCGCTAAGTTATTGAAAAATTGGTGGGCGGTAGCCGGTTTGAACGGCTGACCCCTGCGATGTGAACACAGGAATACCCGCAGTTTATAATGGTTTCTAGCTGTTTGTGTTGTCATTCTGGGCTTGTTTCGTTGCTCTGGCGTTCACGGTGTTAGGTTTCGGAAACCTCTGTCCCCTGTGTGAGAGCGCGGCTAATCGCATCACTAGCTCCACGCAAATAGTCGGGGCTGAAACGGGCGTAGACGCGGTAGGTCGTAGCCGGATTGGTGTGACCAAGATATTGGGCGATCTCCACCATGGGGGTCCCGGCCTCAGCCATCCAACAGGCCGCAGTGTGACGCAAAACGTAAGGGGTGACTCCATCTAGCCCCGCTCTTTCCGCTGCTCGCTTGATAGCCTTCTTGATGCTTCCGAGTCGTCGTCCGTTCCATTCGATGACGTGCTCTGTGAGGGCAGAGGTTTTTGCAATCTCAAGCAATCTAGCAACATCACTATCCATTGGGACTGTGGCTCGGCCTTTAGCAGTTCGGTCACGTGCTGGATTGTCGAGTTGGATACGCCGGTTGCGAAAATCCACCCGGTCCCAGGTGAGGTCGAGAATGCTTGAGGGGCGTCCCGCAGTATGGAGTGCAAGTCTAACGAAGAGTAGCACGTGGGGCATTCCACAGGCATCTATAAGTCTCCTGGCTTCTTCTGGTGTGAGATGACGGGTGCGAGGGCGGGGCTTACTTGGAAGTCGTATGTCGGGGGCTTGTCCTTTGAGAGTTCTGCGTAAGGCTGCCCTGAGATAGCCAAGCTCGGTGTGTATTGTGCCATCACTGGCCCCTGATTGGCGTCGGCTCGTGACGTAATCTCGCACGAGGCCAGGAGTAACATCCATAGGGCCAAGATCGCCAAACCTGCCACCCAACCGCTTCCAGGCATCAGCCATGCGTGCCACGCTAACTTTGCCTTCTGCTCGTTTCTCTGCGATGTAGTCATGCCAGATGGCCTCTACGGTTAGTCGTCGATCAGAGAATTGTTCCAGTTTCGCATCGCGCCTAGATACGAACTCTCTGAGTATGGCGCGGGCTTCCTTCGGCTCTCGCGTGCCAAGGCGATAGCGGCGGCGTTTTCCGCCTTCCTCCCAGACACAGACAAATTCCCCTTTAAGCCTGCCGAGGCGGTAGTCTGGCATCGCTCGTATTCCCCCACCTTTTCAGGTAGGATACGCCAGAGCTTGCCCACTCGGAAGCCTTCTAGATCCCCAGACTTCAACAGCCTACGAATTAACTGGACCTCGCACTTCCAGCGTTCGGCTACTTCTTCGGGCGTGTAGGGTCGCTCGCTCAACCTTTATGACTCCGGGCGGCGCGGGCGAGTTGGCCTATTTCCCCTCGCTCATCGGTGAGTGAAGCTATCTTCTCCAGCGCCTCGTCCTTGGCGGCGAGGGCGGCTTCAAGCTCTTGGAAGGTTCGCTTCCACGCGGCCTCTCTGGCGTCCCTGCCAACGCGATGCTTCCGCTCCTGCTCATTCTCTGCGGCGAGGCTCTGGAGGGCTTTCATCAGATCATCCCCAGCCGATTGACACGCAACGCTCATGTCTCTGTCGGCTTGGCTTGCCCGTTCCCACGCCTCAGTCAGCTTCTCTATGGCCGGAACCAACTCCTCTACCTCGGAGACAGGCTTAGGCCGCGTACCAATTCTAAGGCGGTCGCAGATCTCATGGATAGCTTCTTCTTTCGGCGCTGTCGCAATATCCCGCCACCCGCTGCTTGGGGATTGGAGGGCGCGGCGCTTTGTTTCTTCCTGAACTGCTTTGCAAAGGGCTATGGTGGCTTTCAATAAGCCACCGTTAGGGTCAAACCAGCATGGATGCTTTTGAAGCTGTGCCGCCCATTGTTCTGCCGGAGTAATTGCTCTTACGTCAGAAGTGCGGAGCCGATCAGCCGCCTCACGGCATGCCTCGCTAATCCACGGCGCTATATTGGCCTTCGTTGCCAGATCAAGCGTTTCAACTAATTCCTCCACGCTGATCTCTGAGGGGTGCTCTTGCGTCATTTCTTCTCTCCCTCATGGGCGCGGAGGGCGGCGCGGATAGCAGCTGCGATTGTTTGTCCGTTCCAAGGTTCTCGCTTCTTGTTTCCGCCTTGTGCTATTCTGACTGCGCGTTGCATCCCGCGCCTGAAGCCAGTTGCCTCGGCTTTATCGAGTGCCTTAGCGATCACCGGAGTGCAAATATCAATCCAGATTTGATCGTCATCAGAATGCAAACCCCGGCATGCCGCTGCTATTAATTCCGCCTCGCTCAGTGCCTCGCGTTTAGGGGTCATGGGGCTACCAGAATTTGGCGATGAAATGCACGGCGACGTAGCCAATGCCGCACACCATCGTCAGCCAAATCAGGAAAAACAAAATTCCTATCAGCCCGTCGCGTCTGTCGCGTGCGTTCATCTCATTCTTTCCTCTTTGGCTTGCGGGGAGTGGAGGTCATGGGGTGGTGGTCTCAAGAAAGCGAATGAGCCGAAGAACTGCGAGAGGGACGGCGCTAACCAGTCCGATGGCAGCTATGTGGTCAACCGTGAAGGGGCCGATTACATCTCCAGCGTTCCATGTCGCCAGCGCTAGAGATGTCCAACCTAGCGTCACGACCAGCCACGTCAGCAAATTGCGAAGAAATCCGCTCATCTCGTTTCCTTCCTGCCGTGGTGGGAGGTCATGGGGTGTCTCGCCTTACCGTCTCAAACCGTTGCGTCTCTCGATTGTATTTCTTCCGATAGAGAGGCTTTGGTCGCTCGCGTCTAAGCGGTCCCAGTTTTGTTTTGACCTGAGCGGTACGGGACTTAGCAGATACGTCGGCCTTGGTCTTTGCTGCATGACAATTCGCGCAAAGAAACCGAAGATTGCTTTCGCGGTTGGGTCCTCCAAGGATGAGCGCAATTGCGTGGTCAACCTCGCCTCCGAATCCGACTCGCATGCCGCAATTCTGGCAGCACTGATTTGCGCGTGCGACCACTCGTTGACGAACCCGCTCCGGGATTTTGGCGTCGTCATCTTTTCCAATCCATTCATCCGTGCTGCGTGCCATTAGCGTAGGTTCATTTCCGCACGTCGATTGGCAGCCTTGGTCCGCAACAGATCGACATACGTTTTGAAGTTGTCATAGTTGATGCTTGCAATGTTCGCCGCTCTACGCGCCTCGCTTACCGCCACCAAGTGCTCTTTGAACTCCGGCAGGCATCTCGCCGCCTCTTCGCGCGCTGTGCTGGTGGGCTCATTGCGCTTACGCATGCACTCAGCCAGGATGTTCTTGGTAGCGGCATCCAGAGCCCTGTAATCGGCATCTAGGTTCGCCCAATTCTCACCAAGCTCGTCCAGCCTGTGATAGAGGTCTTCCGGCGTGTTCGGCATGGCTAGAGCGTGAAGTCGTCATTCGGTGGCGGGTTGAGCTCATCGTATTGGGGCCGCTTGGTAGGCGTCGTGGGCTTCTTCATCGGCTTCGGCACGCGAACCCGAATCCCCTCTACCTGCTTGCCGCCGAACTCCACCAGCTCAGCAAAAAGGATGATCTTTTTGCCGATCCAATCGTCCATCTCAGGGCCATAAACGTAGGCTATGGAATTGCGATTGGTCTTGTTGCAGACCATCGTTTTCTCAGTCTCGTGGAAAGAGAAAACCGGCTTTTTCTGCTTGTAGGTTTCTCCGGTCTTTTGATCCTTCTGGTCAAATTCCCGGACCTCATAACTCTCGATGGTCACTTCCCACTCGCCACCATCGAAGTCAGATGCTTTGAGCGTGTTAGAGGGCGGAGACAGATCGTTCACGTTCACCATGTGCGGGTTCCTTTCTCAGGTCGGGTACGTACTTCGATTTAATTTGCCAAACTTTCAGCAGGGCCTTGAATAGCTCCCAGCCACGCTCAAGATCGTCCCGCGGGACTTCCACGAGATGTGTCAGGCCGGGGTGTGTGGTTGAAACGTAGATGATGGCGCAGCGGGCTTCGGGCATACCAAAGCCCTCACGATAGGCTGCGAGCTGCATGTGATGATTGTCGTAGATTAGGGGGAGGGTGTTTTCGCAGAAGTCCTTGGTCTTGAAATCCGCGACGAACTTTCCGCTGTGCTCGCATCCCTTATGGGCATCGCACTTTCCGCCATAGCCTAGTTTGTGAGAAAATGACTTCTCGGTTTTCCAGCAGCAATGTCCCGCCCAATCCCCAAGCGCCTTAATAGCTGCACTGGCTTCCGGCCTCGGAATCCAGACGGCATCAACCAGAGCCCTCTCGATTGCGCCGTGTATCTCCGTGCCCAGATCCCGCGCTGTCTCTGCATGCTCACGCGAGATAGACAAGATTCGATCCATGTATGCCTGTACCCCCTCATCTTCTCTCCGGGGATTTTCGGCGGCGGCCAGGGCAACTTGGTTCTTGAAATAGTTGGTCAGCGCCGGCGCGGCCAACACACTCGCTACCATTGAATAGGACGGAACAGCATTGACGGGACGCGCATCCCGGAGCGTTACGTTGCGCTCTTTGCCGTTCTTGCCGATGAGGGTGTAGAAGGGCGTTCCGTCCGGCAGATACCAGTGCCCCGCCTCGCTCGCGTAATCAGCCATTAGCTCACCTCATCCAGTTTCTTGGCAAGGTGGCTGCGGCAGGCGTTCAGTTCCCCGATCTTC
>JADMIO011047641.1_pt1 | contig 11796 bp, 12 predicted proteins | sample 8958161 | NCBI WGS metagenome assembly JADMIO01 (sample SAMN16585339, study PRJNA669376) | soil metagenome | isolation source: Crop rotation soil | place: USA: Cullars Rotation, Alabama | collected 2011
ACAAGCACGCCGTGCTGATGCAGAAATATCCAGACATGGAACACGACGATCCGAACGGCAAGTCTCTGGATACGAAGAAGACGACTGAACTCATTTGGAAGTTCACCAAAACCGGAGAGTTCGAATTCGCTTGTCTAATCCCCGGTCACCGCGAAGCCGGGATGCACGGCAAAGTCATCGTGAAGTAATCGAATAAAGGAGCTGATCATGAAAATTCGTACCTTTCTAATTTCCATGTTGCTGGCTGTCGTCCTGAATCAGACGGCGGCGCGGGCTCAATCTGCGGACCTGATCGACGGCGTTGTGACCAAGATCGACGAGTCCGCACAGAAGATCACGATCAAGCATGGGCCATTAAAGAAATTCGACATGGACGACGGCATGACCATGGTCTTTCGCGCGCAAGAACCGGCGATGCTGAAAGCGGTGAAAGCAGGCGACAAGGTCAAGTTCGTTCCAGACCGCATCAATGGGCAGTTCACCGTGACCAAAATTGAGAAATCTAAGTAAGGGCGGCTGGCAATAATGACCGAGCCAATTCACCCAGCTTCTTCCGGCCATCTGCCGGCGTTTATCACCGCTCCTGGCGAGACAGACACGCTCATGGCTGTCATGGCCATAATTCTGGTGGTCTTCGTTCTAATGATTGGTCTCGTGTATTTTCGGTTACACGCGCTGCCGGATCGCTTTGCGCATAACAAAGTACAGCTCGAAATTGTCTGTGTGTTGGGCCTTCTAGCCATGTTCACACATATGCACATTTTCTGGATCGCAGGCTTGCTACTTGCGCTGATCGATCTCCCCGATTTTGGCGGACCACTCAAACGAATTGCCGGATCAACGGAAAAGATCGCTGGCATTGAAAGGACAGCTCCCAAGTCTGGCGAGCCTGCAAAAACAATATTACCCAGTAAGCCGGCGGATCAAACCGATGCATGACATCGATGCCCTGAAGGCCGTCAAGCCGGGCGACAAGGTCATAGTTATTACCGGCCGCGCTAACGACCAGTTCACGGTAGCCAGGATCGAAAAGGCGCGCGCTGAGGGGCGCGCGGCCAAAATTATTCCGTCGGGTGAGGGTGAGCACAGGAGAAGACAATGAACTTACGCAAGGCAGTAGCTGCGGGCGCCGTCCTCTCACTCTTCGGAGGCGTCGCGTTGGCCCAACACATGAGTGGCTCGCCGTTCATGGAAGTGATGAGCAAAATGGATAAGGACATGCCAAAAAATCCTACCGGAAACACCGATGTGGATTTCGCGAAGATGATGATTCCCCATCATCAGGGAGCAATCGATGCCGCAAGAATCGAGGTCCAATCAGGTAAGGACCCGATGCTGAAAAAGATGGCGGAGAAAATAATTAAGGATCAGGAGAAGGAAATTTCGGAACTCAAGGAATGGGTGTCGAAGAACGCGAAGTAAGCAACATGGGCTGGTCGCATGTGATGGCCAGCCCAACCTCTCCTGGCCTGGAGTGATGTAAGTAACGCTTCACAGCACCCGGACTCGACGAAACAAGGACGAAGATAGCCAAGATGAATTCTAACGCGCCTCCGGTGATTGAAATCACAAAGCCGGCGAAAGGACCATTCCTGATTGAAGTCGATTCTATCTCACATCTGGAATGGAACGACGTATTGTCGAGTTTTGAAGATGGGCATTACGAGCAGGCGTCGTCCGCCAGCAGAGGCAGGGAAACCAGCCATCTCGTCCTTCGGATGGGTGACGTGGTGATCGCGGGGGCGCAGGTGACGATCTACGCGGTGCCTGGCTTTGGGCGCGGCCTTGCGTTGGTCCGGTTTGGGCCGTTCTGGCGCCGCCGGGGCCACCCGGTGTCCTTCGATACATATCGCGCCGCTGTGGCGGCGCTGGAAAATGAATATTGCCGCCGCCGGGGGCATTGTCTTGTCATTCGGCCAAGACCCAATCCGGATTTCTTTGCGAAAGAATGCGAGGTGCTAGCCAGCGTGGATTTCGTGGTTCGCCGTTCGTTGCCCGCCCCGGATCGCTATTGTGCGGATGTGTCCCTCGATGAGGAAGCGCAACTCAAGAACTTCGACCAGAAGTGGCGTTATAACCTGCGCCATTCGCAGAAGAATAATTTCGACATTCAGCTCTGCGACAGCGAGGCCGACACGGCAGTATTCCGGCAACTCCATGATGAAATGACCGCCAGGAAATCGCTCGATAAAGCCGCGCGCGGGGTGATCGATAGCCTAATTGAGCTGACGCAGCTGCCGGATCCCATACGCATGCGTGTCGTATTGGTGCGCCTGGACGGCCAGCCCATAGCCGGAGCGACGGTGGGAATTGTGGGCGACACAGCCTTTTACGTACTGGGAGCAACCAATCAGACGGCGCTGCAACTCAAGGCAGGTTACGCGATGCAATGGTGGATCATGCGCTGGCTCACTAGCCAGAACGTCCGCTGGTACGAACTTGGCGGCACGGGGGATCCCGGCATTCGCCAGTTCAAGAAGGGGCTGATCGGAAAGCGTGGCGTGGTGTTGGAAACCGGTGAATACGACAAGTGGGCGTCGATCTCGGGTCGTTTAGCCTCCGATCTCATTTATCGGGTTCGTGATGCGCGAAATCTCTTGGGGCGGTTTCGTTAGAGTGGCCAAGAAAAGTTCGCGCTACGGCCTTTTTGTTTTAAAAAACTATTCCTTCAATCGCTCCATTGCCCGTTCCATTGCCGCCATATGCGAAGCAGCATCGATGGACCCCTGCAGGTCGCGACATACCCCAAGCTTCCGTGCCCTGGCCTTGGCTCTCTATCAGCGATTTTCTCGACTGAGCCCGCGATCCTATTCTGCGTTGCTTGCAAACGGTGAAAACTATCGCGTCCTTCGGCGGGAAAGATTTACCACACGTGACGTCTCACGAGGATCGAGGAATGACGCCCAAGCATCCATGAGATCTCGCCGTTTCTCCAATGCATCTCCGCGCCTATAAGCACGCTCAACGGCGTCGCCTACGAGATGAGACAGGGCGGCTTCAGCAACCTCGCGTGCGAACGCCGTGCGTTCTCCCGCCCAATCGCGAAATGCGCTGCGGAAGCCATGCACTGTAAAATTAGCCTCCGCGCGACGCATCACCATCTCCAAGGCCATCGTTGATAAAGGTTTGTTTTGCTTCGATCCGGGAAACAGAAATTCGGAAACCCGCACTTTCAGCATTGCTTCTGCAATCTTTACGGCACGGTCCGTGAGCGGAATGCGGTGCTCCCGACCGCCTTTCATTCGTGAGCCTGGGATCGTCCAAAGCTTTTTCTCCAAATCGAGTTCTTGCCAGCGTGCTCCTAGGACTTCTCCCGTCCTCGCGGCCGTCAAGATCGCAAATTCAAGGGCCTGAGGTCCTACGCCGTCCATTGACCTAAGTGCCACCACGAAAGGCGCCACGTCATCAAAGGGCATCGCTTTGTGGTGCCCTCTGATAAGCCTTTGAGGCTTGGGCAGTAGCGCATCGAGATGGCCGCGCCACCTAGCCGGGTTGTCGCCAGAACGCATGCCACGGGCTTTGGCGAAGTCCAGGACGCGCTCTATACGGCCCCGCAACCGGGACGCGGTTTCAGGTTTTTTTAGCCACAAGGGCTTAAGGACCCGCAGCAGGTCATCCGTGGTCACCTCGCCGACCGCCCTGTTGGCGATCACGTCGCAGTAGACAGAAAGTGTCATCCTCCACTGAGCGCGATGCTTTGCGTTCCTCCAGGATGGCTCCATGCTTTCGATCAAAGTGTCGGCAGCTTCCTTGAAGGACATTGTGCGGGGCTTGGCGCGGGCCAGAAGGGGGTCATGGCCGCTGACGAGCAATTGGCGAGCATCCGCCGCCAGCGTCCGCGCCCGCGTGAGGGGTACATCGCGTGCCGGTCCTAGGCCCATCTCACGCCGTCGTCCGGCGGTCTTGTACATGAAAACCCAGGACTTTGAGCCCGTCGTGGTGACGTTCAAATAGAGGCCTCCACCGTCCGAGTGCCGGCCCGCTTTGGTGACGGTCTCGACTTTGCGCGCGCTTAGCTTGTTGATTTGCTTTCCCATGTATCCCCACCTCGTTCCCCACCCGCAAACGTGGATTGTACAGGACGTGGACGGACCGGAATAGCCAGAAAGCTCTATTTTGCAGCCTATTTCACTACGGTGGCGGACGTAATAGGACATCATCAGACTTCAATTGGGCGGACCCCCTCTCCGCCAATTCTCTTCGTTGACTACTTAATCCAGCACCTGCCTCAATGTCCTGCGGAAGCCGGCCCCGCAGTTCAGGGCTAGATTGCCTTCTGAGACGTCAACAACGAGAACACGCGATGTCGAACGCGACTGCAAACGATACCTACGGCTACGTCGCCAAACTGTTTCACTGGCTCGTCGTGCTGCTGTTGATCGCGCAATATGCCGTTGGGTGGCTGATGCCGCATATCGGCCGCAACACAAAGAATGAGGGGCTGATATCCTGGCATCTTTCAATTGGTGCGGCGATCCTGTTTGTCATCTTGCTTCGCCTGCTGTGGCGCGTCGCCTTTCCGGTTACCCTCGACCAGACTCTCCAGCCTTGGGAACGCACGGTATCGCGCACGACTCACGCAGCGCTCTATTGTCTTGTTGTCGGCATGACTATCGTGGGTTGGGCCGCTGCCGGCTATCGTGCGTGGAACGTCAAGCTGTTCGGAATGATCTCGCTTCCGGCGATCGGTACGGAAGGTGCGTCCTGGGCTCACACCGCCGGAGACGTGCACAATTTCCTGCAATGGGTCTTGCTGGCTTTCATCGCGCTGCATGTCGCCGGCGCCGCGTACCATTACTTCATCAAGCGCGATCAGGTGCTGCAGCGGATGCTGCCGTAAGCGCCCTGGGATGCCGGAAGGAAAGTTGCCGGGTTGCTCGTGCCTAGCCGCTGAACATCAAGCGTTGGCAACACGACCCGATCGCCTGTGCGCGGCGCGGCCGTTGCCGTTCCCGGGGGCGAAAACGACCTGGGTCATCCCAAGCCTGGGGTCGCGCCTTCTTTGGCCCCGCACCGAATTTTGTTCGCTGAAGACCACGGTCTTCTGGGTGCAGCAGATCGCCACCACCGTTGCTGCAAGCAACGCGCTGGAACCAAGGGCGATGTAGGGAGCAAACAAAAGGGCCTGCAGCATGAGAGCCTCCGGATGGGTTGCCTGACTAACCGGCGGCGGAGTCGAACGTTCCAACATTTTTAGTTAACGCGCATTAACCTTTTGTTGCTGCGCGCTCGGTCTGCAGCCCGTTGGCCCTGCTTTTCGCCGTCGGCTTCCTCGCATAGCATTGGGCAGGGCCGGCCTGCGGCCCGGTAATCGCAAGGGGAAGCCGTTGCCTGCATCGACAAAACTGACCACGGCGGCCTGCGTCGCCGTACTGGCGCTGATCGGCAGTGGTCCGGCGCAGGCTGTGGACTTTTCCGGCAAGACGCTGACGGTCATCTCGAGTTTCGCTCCGGGCGGCGGATACGACATCTACGCCAGGCTGTTCGCGGCGCATGTGGCCAAGCATCTTCCCGGCCAGCCAGCGGTGGTCGTCAAGAACATGCCGGGCGCGGGCGGTCTTGTCGGCACCAACTACCTTTTCAACGTGGCGCCGAAGGATGGCCTGACGCTGGGCGTGCCGCCGCAGACCGTTGTCATAGCCCAGGCGATGGGCAGCGCGACCGTGAAATTCGACGCGCAGAAATTCAACTGGATCGGCCGCGTCAATTCCAACGTCGAAGTCGAGCAGACCTGGCACAGCTCTGGCGTGAAAACGATCGCCGATGCCAAAGCGAAGGAGGTCAGCGTGGCCGGAACCGGCCCCGACTCTTCGTCGGTGGTTTTCCCCCGGTTGCTCAACGATATCCTCGGCACCAAATTTAAGGTGGTCTCGGGATACACCGGCGTGAACATGGCGGCGCTCGCCATGGAACGGGGCGAGGTGGGTGGCATGGTCCGGCCCTGGGCCATCACCAAGACGATGCGGCCGGAGTGGCTGCGCGAAAACAAGATCAACCTGCTGGTGCAGTATACCGGCGCGCGGCATCCGGAATTGCAGGACGTGCCCGCGGTGGTCGATCTAGCCGAGAATGATTCCCAGCGGCAGATTTTTGCGCTCTATGCAAGCGGCAGCGACATCGGCCGTTCGATCGTCGCGCCGCCCGGCGTGCCGGCCGATGTGCTGCAGGCACTGCGCACCGCGTTCGACGAGACGATGAAGGATCCGGCCTTGCTGCAGGAAGCGCGCGCTGCTTCGCTCGATCTCGATCCGTTGGGCGGCAGCGCGCTGCAGGCCGTGGTCGAACGGGCCGCCGCGGTTTCGCCTGACGTCATCGAGGCCGCGCGAAAATATTACAGCAGCGGCGAGTAAGCGCGGGCCTCAGCGGAACGCCTTCCAGCCGAGACATTCGACAAGGCCGCGGCCCATGATCCATGCGAGATCGTCCGGCGACAGGAATGTCAGCTCTTCGGTGAACAACGTGACGAATTCTCGGTAGGTTCCGAGCGATTTGATGCGGGTGAGGTCGGTGCCCCAGAAGCAGCGCCGCGGATGAAACGCGGTGATGAGTTTTCGCAGCGCGCCGTGGAGATTACGAAACGGGTAAGCCTCGGTGGAATACAGCGGAATGGATGTGGTCTTCACATAGACGTTGGGACAATCCGCAAGGCTGCACAGACCCTCGATGGCGGCTGCCGCTTTTTCGTCCTTTTGGCGCGCGAGGCCCATGTGGTCGATGATGATCCGCAGCCGCGGATGGTTGATCGCGATGGTGCGAACCTTGTCGTTCATGCCAGGCGCGAAGATCATGATCGGGATGCCGTTGGCCTCGGCGACCGGCCACAGCCAGTCGGCGGTTCCGTCCGAGAGCCATTCCGTTCGCGGCGATTTCTGGAACGAAACGCGGATGCCGAGCATGCCGGGCTGTGATTTCCATCCCGGCAGCATCCGTGCATTCGCAGGATCGAGCAGCGGAACACGGCCCATTGCGGCGAATTTGTTGGGGTGCCGGTGTGCTGCTTCCAGCACGAAGTCGATCCTGTCGCCCTCCAGGCCGGGCGGAATAAGGATCGCGCCGTCGACGCCGGCGGCTTTCATTTCCACCAGGAGGTCTTCGTAGCCGAACGGCTTCTCCAGATGCGGCGTGTTGTAGGACCACGGCCGGTCGGGCGTGTCGGCCTTCCACACATGGACCTGGGCGTCGATGATCATCGCGTGTCTGATTTTTTTGACGAGAATGGTGTCAGCGGAAAGCGGACCTCACCTAACCATGAGGCGCACCGCCGCGGCAATAAGCTGTCCTGCGCGGGGGAATCCCCGATTGCGCCTTCCGTGAATTGTTCGGATGATGGACGCCATGCAAAGGCGGGATCAACCGTCGTCGATCTTCCAGGGAGGAGACAGGATGTTCAGCACGATAAGGCGCGCGGCAGCCGTCGCGCTCGTTGCGGCATTGCCGCTCGTCGTTGCCGGCGCGAAAGCGGGCGCAGATGACGTCGGATTCAAGGGGAAAACCGTCACCGTTCTGGTCGGCTCGGAAGTCGGCGGCGGCACGGACGCGGCCGCACGCCTGCTCGCGCCGTACCTGCAGAAATACCTGCCGGGCGAGCCGAAGGTCGTGGTGCAGAACCTTCCCGGCGCCAGCGGGATCAAGGCCGCCAATTATTTCGTGCAGCGCGTCGCGCCGGATGGGTTGACCGTGCTCAATGGCTCGATCTCGATGTTCGATCCGCTCACTTCCGGCGGCAAGAACTCGCAATATGACACCAGGACGTTTAAATATATTGGCGGGGTCGGCCGTGGCGGCGGCGCGTTCTTTGCGAGCAAGGAGGCCATCGAGCGGCTTTACGACAAGACGAAGAAGCCGGTGATCATCGGTTCTGCCCTGGTGATTCCCCGTCCGATGATGCAGCCGGCGCTTTGGGGAGTGGAATTTCTCGGATGGAATGCGCAGTGGATCGTCGGCTACAAGGGCACGAACGACGTCATGCTCGCGCTCGACCGTGGCGAGATCGACATGACGTCGACCGGAAGCCTGTTCCAGATCAAGGAGCGGCTGGCGAGCGGCCAGCTCAAGCTCGTGACCCAAACCGGCTATCTCTCCGATGGCAAGATCGTTGGCCGCGAGGACTACGGCGACACGCCGCTGTTCCCTGTCCAGATGAATGGAAAGATCCAGAATCCGGTCGCGCAAAAAGCCTACGAGTATTGGGTCGCGCTCAACAACGGCGACAAGTGGCTGGTGTTGCCGCCGGCCACGCCGGACAACATCGTCGAAGCCTATCGCAAGGCCTTTGCCGAGATTTCAAAGGACAAGGACTTCCTGGAGCAATCGGAGAAGATCAGCGACGGCTTCGCGCTGATGACCGACAAGGACGCCGAGTCGATTGCGCGTACGCTCGCCGATACGCCGGCGGAAGCTCTCGAGTATTCGAAGAACCTGATGCGCAAGCAGGGCATCAATATCGATTGAGCGAGTGCACCCTAAACACAGGCGTGCTGAATTCTAAAATGCGCAGCGTGGCGGGCTATTTGAAAGCCAAGCCGATGAAAACACTTCGGGCCACCCTTGCGGACGGCCCGAAGCATCGCGTGATGTCAGCTAACCTCTACCGCACGGGCAGAGTCGCGCCGCGTGTATGCACCTGCTGATCCATGCAGGAGATCTTGCCGCGGTTCGGGCCGGCCGGATTGATTTCTCCGGCAGAGTTCGGGAAGTTGTCGCGACGATTGCCGTCGGAGTTTGCCGTGCACAAGATGCGGTTGGACAGCGCTGGGCTTGTCGGTGTCTCCAGCGGGCCGAGGTTACGCAACATGCTCGCGGAATCGACCGGGTTGCGGAACACTTCGGTTACTTCGCCCTTGTTGCTCACGAACGCCACCGCGTTGCGTTCGTTCGGGTCGGCCCAAATGTTGTCGTCCTGATCGAGGACGAAACCGTCGAGCCCTTCCAATATCGGATGCGAAACGAAGACCTGGTCGAGACACAGCGTGTTGGCGGTGAAAGTCGTATCGCAACCCACCCTCGCCTGGGGCTGGCCTTGGTCGAACTCCACCCTCCAGATCGCGCCGCGCGCGGTGTCGGCGATCAGCAGGTCACCATGCTTGGTGAACTGCAGGCCGTTCGCCACCAGTGGCTGGGACCCGAGCGTGTTCGCGGCGTTGCGGCTGGTCGGGGTCACGGTGATGGTCCCCGGCGGCAGGCTGCGGACGTCGCGTCCGATGCCGCCGACGCCGGCGACAAGGTTGACCTCGTTTGACATCGGCTGCACGCGGAACATCTCGGTGACGACGCCTGCCGGTGAGATCTTCCACACCCGGCCCTGGCCGGTGGTGCCGTCGCCGGTCCAGAGATTGCCGCTGGCGTCGAACGCCAGTCCGTTGGTTCCGGGTACGCCGGAAGCGAACAAGGTGGCGGTCGGCGGTGCACTCTGGTTGGGCGTGAAGCTGTAGATCTTGTCGGTCTCGGTCACATAGAGCTTGCCTGCGCGATCGAATGCGAGGCCGGACGGCGAGCACTGGTTGGTCGCACTCGGCGCGGGAATGTTGCCGACCACGACCAGGGCCGGGCTTGCAATATTGACCCGCCAGACCGGACACGGCAGGCCGGGGCCGGGCGTACGTCCCGGGGTATAGAGATTGCCGGCGTTGTCGTTGGTCAGGCCTTCGATGGCGAGCGGTGTCAGAATGAGGGTTGAAAAAGTGGCCGGGTCCGGCAGGTGTTCGCTCGCCGATGCCGGCATCGCAAGCGGAACGGAAGCGAGCAGGGATAAGGCGACAAGGCTATTTCTGGTGTTCATCAGAGCCCCCTGTGGCGTTGTTGAAAAGCGTATTCCTCCTGCGCTGGGCACTTTTTGATGACGACGCCCGAGCGGCCGCATTGTAAACGCACGTTTGCGGATACGGGAATACAACACCCTAGGTACCGGCTTATTCCCGGAGCACTGGTTAAAACGGAGGCCTGAAAAGGGTGCGACGTTGGTATCGGATACCAAGACCGGGGGTACTAACGTATCGCCCCACTATTAGTCGGGCGACGAGCCGGGCTGCACTTACAGATGCTATCGCCGGTCGAGCACATCGCGCACGCGCGCTGCGAGCTGGTCGAAGGTGAAGGGCTTGCTGATCAGGTAGACGTCGGCATCGAGCCGGCCGTGGTGCACGATGGCGTTGCGCGAATATCCGGTGGTGTAGAGCACGCGCAGGCCCGGACGCATCGCCACAGCAGTATCGGCCAGCACCCGGCCGTTCGGTCCCGGCAGCACTACGTCGGTGAACAGAAGATCAACCCGGTCTTCACGGGCGAGGACGCGCAGTGCGCCCTCGGCCTCCGAGGCTTCCAGCACATTGTAGCCGAGCTCCTTGAGGATCATGACGCTGTAGGCGCGCACGTCGTCATTGTCTTCCACCACCAGCACGACTTCGTCGCGGCTTGCTTTCGGCGGCGGCAGTTCTTCCGACTCTGACCTCGCATCCACGCCACCCATATAGCGCGGGAAATACAGCTTCACGCTCGTGCCTTCGCCCGGCTCACTGTAGATTGTGACGTGTCCACCGGACTGCTTGACGAAGCCGTAGACCATGCTCAGCCCGAGCCCGGTGCCGCGGCCGACTTCCTTGGTGGTGAAGAACGGCTCGAAGGCGCGCCCCACCGTTTCCTTCGACATGCCCTGGCCGCTGTCGCTCACCGACAGCATCACATACTGGCCGGGGACGACCTCGACGTCGGTCGCCGAATAGGACTCGTCGAGCGCGGTGTTGGTGGTCTCGATCGTCAGCTTGCCACCTTCCGGCATGGCGTCGCGCGCATTGACCGCGAGATTGATAATCGCGCTTTCCAGCTGGTTCTGGTCAATCTCGACCGGCCACAGACGTGGCGCCAGCACGCCTTCCAGTTCTACGGTCTCGCCGAGCGTGCGATGCAGCAGCTCGGTCATATCGCGTACCAGGGCATTGAGATCCATCGGCTTCGGTTCGAGCGGCTGGCGGCGGGAGAACGCCAGCAAGCGGCCGGTAAGGCTCGCGGCGCGCTGCGTTCCCTGCAACGCCATGTCGGTGGCGCGCTGGATGCGGGCATGATCCTCCGGCCGCGAACGGCGGATGGTGTCGAGCCCGCCCATTATGACGGTGAGCAGGTTGTTGAAGTCGTGGGCCACGCCGCCGGTGAGCTGGCCGATGGCTTCCATCTTCTGCGCCTGACGCAACGCATCCTCTACCTTGGTGCGTTCGGCGACTTCCAGCGCCACCCGCTCCTCAAGCGTGATGTTGATGGCCTGCAGCTGCGACTCCGCGGTGCGCCGGTGTTCGATCTCTTTCTGCGCCGCCTGAAACAGCGCGACGTTATCCATCGCCACCGCCGCCTGGGCCGAGAGGCCGGTCACCAGGCTCTCTGATTTAGCAGTGAAAACTGCAGGCTCCGGATGCCCGAAGAACAGCCCGCCCAGTACCTCGCCCGAGCGCGATTTCACCGGCACCGCCAGATAACTGCAGACGGGAAGGTGCCCCGCCGGCATCCCCTTGTAAGGTGCGTTATGGCCGTAGCGGGGGTCCTTGGTAATGTCGTCGGAACGCACCGGCCCCGCGCCGACGAAAGTCGGCGAAAACACCGCGGTGTTGCGGGGCATCGGGAATGATGAGAACGCCTCACGCGGCGCGCCCGACAATGTGTAGAGCGTGTAGCTTTCGCCCGCCGCGTTCACGACATTGTAGAAGAACGCGCCAAATTTAGCGCCGGTCAGCTCGACGCCGGCATCGAGTATGTTCTGCACCACGCGTTCCAGATCGAGATTGCCGGCAACGGCTTGCGCCGCGCGGTTGA
>JADMIO011054818.1_pt1 | contig 11796 bp, 16 predicted proteins | sample 8958161 | NCBI WGS metagenome assembly JADMIO01 (sample SAMN16585339, study PRJNA669376) | soil metagenome | isolation source: Crop rotation soil | place: USA: Cullars Rotation, Alabama | collected 2011
CGGCGCCGCCGATGGCAAAGGCGAGGGTCTTGGTGCCGCCCGCGCGCCAGCGCTTGAGCCAATCGGCGAAGCCGAGGCTGCTGAGCTGGGTTCCGCGCTCGTCCAGCGCCACCAGAACCGCATCCTCGGGGAGTGCCGCCAGAAGCTTCTCGCCCTCGCGCGCCTTGCGCTCGCGATCGGGAAGCGCGCGGCGCTCCTCCACCTCGCGAATCTCCAAGGGCCAGGTGAGCCGCCCGGCATAATGCGACTGCAGCGCCGCCTGCGGGCCGCTCTTGAGGCGCCCCACCGCCAGGATCAGGAGGCGCATGGCGGCGCGCTCAGAGCGCGAGGCCGCCCGGCTCCGGCAGGGCAGCGCCCCACATCTTTTCGAGATTGTAGAAGCCGCGGACTTCCGGCCGGAACAGATGCACGATGACGTCGCCGGCATCGATCAGCACCCAATCGCCTTGCCGCAAGCCTTCGGCGGAAGCGCGCGCCTTGCCTTTCTCGTGCAGCAGCTTCATGACCCGCTCGGCGAGCGCCGACACCTGCCGCGCCGAGCGGCCGGAGGCGATCACCATGTGATCCGCGATGCTGGTCTTGCCGTGGAGGTCGATGACGACGATGTCTTCCGCCTTGCCGTCGTCGAGTGCCGTCTCGATGCGTTGCAGGAGGCTCTCGGGTTGCGCCGCCTTGGAGCGGGTCGATTTCGCGCGCGGTATGGTCGTCACCTCTTCGTTGTGCCATGCGTCGCCGCGGATTTCCGGGCGCGCAACGCGGTTGCCGAGCTCGGGTCCAGGCGGATCGGCAGGAACGCCCAGGCGGGCGGCACCATCTCCGCCAGGTCTCGCACCGCCCGCGCCGGCACCAGAAAGCGCCGGAAACGCTGGGCCGCAAGCCCGGCCATCGCCTTTAGACAATAGGTAGGGCGGGCGAAAACGGCAACCGGTACCAGGTGGAAGATGGTCTCCCAGCGCTCCCAGCGGCCGATCTGCGCCAGGTTGTCGGCGCCCATGAGCCAGACGAAACGCGTCGCCGGAAAGCGCCGGCGCAGCGCCGCCAGCGTGTCGGCGGTATAGCGGGTGCCGAGGCTGGTCTCCAGGTCGACGGCGTTGAGGCGTGGATGGTGCAGGAATTTCCGCGCCTTCGCGACGCGCTGCGCCACTGTCTCCATGCCCTTGGCCGGCTTCAGCGGATTTTGCGGCGACACCAGCCACCAGACCTCGTCGAGGTCGAGGCGCTTCAGCGCCTCGAGGCTGATATGCAGATGGCCGCCATGGGCGGGATTGAACGATCCGCCTAGCAGGCCGACGCGTCGCTGCCGGCGATCGCCGCGCGGCGAAGGTGGCGCAGCGCTCAGGGGCGCACCTGGCCGTTGCCGCGGACCATGTACTTGAAGCTGGTGAGCTGCTCCGCGCCCACCGGTCCCCGCGCGTGCAGCCGGCTGGTGGAGATGCCGATCTCCGCACCCATGCCGAACTCGCCGCCATCGGCGAATTGCGTGGAGGCATTCTGCAGCACGATGGCGCTGTCGACTTCGTCCAGGAATTTCTCCGCCGCTGCCTGGTCCTCGGTGACGATGGCGTCGGTGTGATGCGAGCCATAGGTGTTGATGTGCTCGATCGCCTGGTCGAGCCCATCCACCACGCGCACCGAGATGATGGCGTCGAGATACTCGGTGCGCCAATCCTGCTCGCTCGCCACTTTCACCTGGGAATCGAAGGCTCGGGTCGCGGCATCGCCGCGGATCTCGCAGCCCCCGGATTTGAGCGCGGCGAGGATCGGTGGCAGCGCGCGATCGGCGACGGCGCGATCCACCAGCAAGGTCTCCGCGGCGCCGCAGACGCTCACTCGGCGCAGCTTGGCGTTGACCGCGATGGTCCGCGCCTTCTCGAGATCGGCGCCGCGATCCACATAGACGTGGCATATGCCTTCCAAGTGCGCGATGACCGGAATGCGGCTCTCCGCCTGCACGCGCTCGATGAGGGAGCGGCCGCCGCGCGGGACGATGATGTCGATGCACTCCGGCATGGTGAGCATCATGCCGACCGCGGCGCGGTCGCGGGTCGGCACGAGCTGCACCGCATCCGCCGGCAAGTTGGCGGCGGCAAGGCCTTCATGCAGGCAGGCGACGATCGCCATCGAGGAGTGAAAGCTCTCGGAGCCGCCACGCAGGATCGCCGCATTGCCGGCGCGAAGGCAGAGGCCGCCCGCGTCCGCCGTCACATTGGGCCGCGATTCATAGATGATGCCGACCACGCCCAGCGGCGTGCGCACGCGCGAGATTTCGAGCCCGTTGGGCCGCGTCCAGCGCGCCATCACTTCGCCCACCGGATCGGGAAACTCGGCGACCGCGTCCAGTCCTCGGGCGATGCCTTCGACGCGCGTCTCGTCGAGAGCGAGGCGGTCGGTGAGCGCGGCGGAAAGCCCGCTGCCGCCCGCCGCCTCCAGGTCCTTGGCATTGGCGGCGAGGATCTCGCCACGACGCTTGCGAATGGTAACCGCGGCCTCGCGGAGCGCGCGGGTCTTGCTGGCGGCCGGTGCATGGGCGAGCGCCCGGGCGGCGCTTTTCGCCGCGGCGCCGATGGCGCGCATGGTGGCGGCGAGGTCGGTGCTGTCACCCATCGTCAGCTCATCACGAGATCGTCGCGATGGATCACTTCGTCCCGGCCACGGTAACCGAGGATGGCCTCGATTTCACGGCTTTTGTGCCCGGCGATGCGCTGCGCGTCGGTGCTGGAATAGGCACAGAGCCCGCGGCCAATCGCGCTGCCGTCGCGCCGGCGCACCAACACCGGATCGCCGCGCTCGAAGCTGCCTTCGACGGCGACGATGCCGGCGGGCAGCAGGCTGGTGCCGCGGGCGAGGGCCGCCGCGGCGCCGTCATCGACAACGAGGGCGCCGGTGGGCTTGAGGCTGCCGGCGATCCAACGCTTGCGCGCGGTCAAGGGCTCGGAGGAGGGGAGGAACCAGGTGGCGCGGGCGCCATCCTCCAGCGCCCGCAGCGGATGGAGCGTCTCGCCCCGGGTGATCGCCATGCGGCAGCCGGCGGCCATGGCGATGCGCGCGGCGGCAAGCTTCGTCACCATGCCGCCCGAGCTCATGCCTTGGGGCGCCGCGCCCGCCATCGCCTCGATCTCTGACGTGAGCTCGCGCACTTCCGGAATGTGGCGCGCGTCCTTGTCCTTGCGCGGATCGGCGGTGTAGAGCCCATCGATATCGGAGAACAGTACCAGCGTGTCGGCGCTCACCATCTGCGCCACGCGAGCGGCGAGGCGATCGTTGTCGCCGAAGCGGATCTCGGCCGTCGCCACCGTATCGTTCTCGTTGATGACGGGAATGGCGTGCATGTCGAGAAGCTGGCTCAGCGTCGCGCGCGCGTTCAGATGCCGGCGCCGCTCCTCGGTATCTTCGGGCGTCAGCAGTATCTGCGCCACGGTCAGGTAATGCCGCGCGAGTGCCTCCTGATAGGCATGCGCCAGGCGGATCTGGCCGGTGGCGGCGGCCGCCTGCTTCTCCTCGAGCCTGATGTTCGTGCTCAAAAGGCCGAGATGCCGGCGGCCGCAGGCGATGGCGCCCGAGGAGACGATGAGCATCTCCTGGCCGCGCGCGGCGCAGCGCGCCACGTCATCGGCGAGCGCCTCCAGCCACGCGCGTCGGATGTCGCCGCTCGTCTCGTCCACCAGCAGCGCCGAGCCGATCTTGACCACGATGCGGCGCGATTGCGCGAGCGTGCTCATGGCACCGCACCGGCGGTTGCGCCCTCGCGCTCGGCTTCCCTCACGCGGGCACGCTCCGCCTCGATGGCTTCAAGAAGTGCCGCCATCACCTCGGGCACGCCGTCGCCGCTGACGCCGGAGAGCACCATGACGCGGCCCTTGGAGGCGCGGGCGAGCTTGCGCCGCTTCTTCTGCATCTCATCCTTGGGCACGGCATCGGACTTGTTGAGGCCGATGATCTCGGGCTTTTCCGCGAGACCATGGCCGTAGGACTCGATCTCGTGGCGGATGGTGCGATAGGCCGCCACCGGATCGGCCTCGGTCCCGTCGATCAGATGCAGGATCACGGCACAGCGCTCGGCATGGCCGAGGAAGCGCGTGCCGAGGCCGGCGCCCTCGCTTGCGCCTTCGATCAGGCCCGGCAGGTCGGCGAGTACGAACTCCTCGTCCCCCACACGCACGACGCCGAGCTGCGGCTTCAGCGTCGTGAAGGGATAGTCGGCGATCTTCGGCTTGGCGCGAGAAGTGGCGGCGAGCAGCGTCGACTTGCCGGCATTGGGCAAGCCCACCAGGCCCGCGTCGGCGATGAGCTTGAGGCGGAGCCACACCCAGCGCTCCTCGCCGGGCCAGCCCGGGTCGGCGCGACGCGGCGCGCGGTTGGTGGAGGATTTGTAGTGCGAATTGCCGAAGCCGCCGTCGCCGCCCCGCAGTAGCACGTGCCGCTCGCCTGCCGTCGTCATGTCGAGGATGACGGTCTCGTTGTCCTCGTCCAGCAACTGGGTTCCGACAGGAACGCGCAGCACCAGCGGCTCGCCCGCGGCGCCGCTGCGGTTGCGGCCGGCGCCGCCACGGCCTTGCTGCGCGCGGAAATGCTGGGTGTAGCGATAGTCGATGAGGGTGTTGAGGTTCGCCGCCGCCTCGAAGATCACGTCGCCACCGCGGCCGCCGTCGCCGCCGTCGGGCCCGCCGAACTCGATGAATTTCTCGCGCCGGAAGCTCGCCGAGCCGGCGCCGCCATCGCCGCTGCGAAGATAGATCTTGCACTGGTCCAGGAACTGCACGGCACGTCGCTCGCTTCAGGCAAAGGAAAAGGGGGAATGGCGGCCATTCCCCCTCTTGGTCTCGTTCGGCCGGCTTCAGCCGGCCTGCGGGGAAGGCCTAGTCGGCAGCCTCCGCCGGTCGCGGCAGGACGGACACGAACACGCGCCCGCCGCGCCCGCGGTGGAAGCTGACGGCGCCATGCTCCAGCGCGAAGATGGTATGGTCGCGGCCGAGGCCGACATTCTTCCCGGGATGATATTCGGTGCCGCGCTGGCGCACGATGATGTTGCCTGCGAGCACGATCTCGCCGCCGAATTTCTTCACGCCGAGACGGCGGCCACCGGAATCGCGCCCGTTGCGCGAGGAGCCGCCTGCCTTTTTATGGGCCATGGAATCTCCTAACTCACCGAGATGCCGGTGATCTTCAGCACGGTCTTCGGCTGGCGATGACCGTTCTTGCGGCGATAGTTGTGCCGGCGGCGCTTCTTGAAGACCAATACCTTGTCGCCGAGCTTGTGCTCGAGGACGGTGGCGGTGACCTCGGCGCCGGGGATGACCGGGGCGCCGACATTGGTCATCTCGTCGGTGCCCACCATGAGGACGTCCTCGAAGGTGACCTCGGCGCCGGTCTCGGCCGGAATCGTCTCGACCGTGATCACGTCGTCCTTGGCGACCCGGTATTGCTTGCCGCCGGTGCGGATGACTGCGTACATCGGGACTGCCTCGATCGGGCCGTTGGCGCTCGGCAATGAAACAGAAACGGAGGGCGTCACCCCCTCCGTGGCGGCCGGCACTATAGCCTCGAACCCTGGGAAGTCAACGCTTTCGCCCCTGCCGCCCGGGCCGCCAGTCGCGCCCTGCGGTTGCGGCTGCAGGCGGTTCCGATGTAGGCTCCGCCGCCCTTCCGGACCCGGCGGCGCCAGCCTCGGGAGTGCCGGAACGGACCGCGGGGAGAGGTGCCGGAGCGGTCGATCGGGGCGGTCTCGAAAACCGTTGTGCCCTTTACTGGGTACCGAGGGTTCGAATCCCTCCCTCTCCGCCAGAAACTTGTGCGCCGCCGTTCGCCTTTGACCGATAAGTCCCCATAGATAGCGGCTTTTTACCGGAATAACTCGCCGCCACCATTCGTGCTTGTTCGCTGCAAGCCACCGCTCTATGATGGGTATTGCAGCGGGTATGGAGGCGGCGAGTGCCTAAGAGGGCCGAAGGCCTGACGGCCAGGAAGGTGGAGACGGCGAAGCCCGGCTATCACGCCGATGGTGGCGGCCTCTATCTCCAGGTCACCGACGGTGGCCGCTCCTGGATCTTCCGCTATCAGATCGCCGGCAAACGCCGGGACATGGGCCTCGGACCCTGCCGCGACATCACACTCGCCGAAGCGCGCGACAAGGCGCTCCAGGCGCGTAAGCTCATCATCGACGGCTTCGACCCTATTGCCACCAAGCGCGCAGCCGTGGCGGCGCAGCGCTTGAAAGAGGCGTCGGCGATCACCTTCAAGGCGGCGTCCGAGAGATACATCACGGCGCATAAGTCCGGATGGAGGAACGAGAAGCACGCAGCCCAATGGACGGCGACGCTCACCACCTACGCTTTCCCCGTCTTCGGTGCTCTGCCGGTGGCGGCAGTGGACACGGCCCTCGTCACCAAGGCGCTGGAGCCGATCTGGGCGACGAAGCCTGAGACGGCGAGCCGCGTGCGCGGACGCATCGAGTCTATCCTCGACTGGGCGACGGCGCGCGGCTATCGCCAGGGTGAGAACCCTGCCCGCTGGCGCGGCCATCTCGCGAAGCTGCTGCCAGCGCGCGACAAGGTGCGTCGCGTCGAGCACCACGCCGCGCTCCCATACGCCGAGCTGCCGGATTTCCTGGCCAAGCTGCGCCAGCAGGATGGAGAGAGCGCCCGGGCTCTCGAGTTCCTGATCCTGACGGCGGCGCGAACCGGCGAGGTGATCGGCGCCCGCGAGCCGGAGATCGATCGGCTCGAACGGCTGTGGCGTGTGCCGGCCGAGCGGATGAAGGCCCACCGCGAGCACCGCGTGCCACTATCTGCGCCCGCGATTGCACTACTAGGCAACGGCGGCGAGCCGGGCGACTACCTCTTCGCAGGCGCGGCCAAGGGAAAGCCCCTCAGCAACATGGCGCTGCTGATGCTGCTGCGACGCATGGGGCGCGACGATCTCACTGCCCATGGGTTCCGCTCGACGTTCCGCGACTGGGTCTCCGAGCGCACGAGCTATCCGGCCGAGGTTGCCGAGATGGCGCTCGCGCACACTGTGGCGGACAAGGTTGAAGCCGCCTATCGCCGTGGCGATCTCTTCGAAAAACGCCGCCGCCTGATGGATGAATGGGCGCGGTTCTGTGGCAAGCCGATGGTGCGCCCATGAAGGGCCAGAGGCTCATCGGCCGCCGAAGCGGACGCGCATCGCTTGATGCTTCCCTATCGCCGCTGCGCGTGTGGGCATTGATGCTCCACCCCGACGATGGGCGCGCGCAGTCCAGCCTCATCGAATCCATCGCCGCCGAGGCGGTGACACAGACGCTCGAGGATCCGGGTTCAGGCGTTGAGGGAGTTGCGGCGACAACCGCGGCGTGGCTCCGACGTTCAGCATCGATAGATAGCGCCCTCGACGAAGCGACCAAGCGCCAAGGCTTCCCCCTACCTGGTTGGATTGCAGGACAAGCGCTCCTGATACCCTTGATGCTGCAGGACTTCGGAATAGGAACCGTCGGCGTCGGCGCTGCCCGTCGCCTCCTGGAAAGTCGTCATGGCGCATCCGGCCTGAGCGAACGGAGGTTCAAGGAAGCCTGGAAGCGGTTCGCAGTCGTGTCGCATCTATGGGCGGCGGACTTTATTCTCCGCGACATCGTTGCTCGACAAGAAGGCGCTTTACCCTGGTCATCGTGCCAGCCCGGAGAGCTCGTGCATCTGCTAGGCATGGCGGATTTCCTCAGGCGCCGCGGCGAGAGCCACACTCCCGCGGGTGCCAGCGCGCCGTTACTGTCGCCCGGCGTAGCCATCGCTATCGATGGCCCTCTACCCGACGTCGTGCTTACGCTCGGTCAGATGCTTGAGCGGCCGACCGACGCCGAGCTCGCCAGCGTAATCGCGAAATCTGCGAACCGTCGCAAAGTGCGCCCCATTCGGCACTAATGCAAAATGACTTTGCACCGGTCACTTAGTACTGGTGCAAAGCTGCTTTGCCTCTGTTGCGCTTTAGCAGTTCCGTCAGTGTTTGCCTCCGTTCAATCTGACGGAGGACATCAATGCGGAATAATTCGGAGCCGCTGACGATTACAATTCGTCAGACGGAACAGACGCTCAATCTCGGCCATACCAGCGTCTACCGGCTCATCAAGAGCGGCGCGCTCGAAACCGTGAAGGTGGGCGGCAAGACGCTGGTGAAGTATCCCAGCGTGAAGCGCGTCGCCGAGAGCGGGGCCGCCTGATGCGCCCGCCGCCAAAATCGAAAGGGCGCCGCCCGGCCAGGGAATCGGCGCCCAAATCGAAGAACAGCTCCAACAACACCGCCGCCGAGGATAATCAGAAGCCCGAACCGCCGCAAGGCTCCGCGCGCCTGCCGGAGCCGCTGGCGCCGATCGGCGAGCTGATCAAGGAATTGTTCGGCGATGGCTAGCGCCGCCCTCGACGCCGCGCTTAGCTACGCGCTCCACCACCGCTGGTATATAATCCCCTGCGCGGCGAACAAGCACCCCTTAACGCCGCATGGCCTCAAGGACGCCAGCATCGATCCCGACACTATCGCAGGATGGTGGCGGCGCTGGCCGGACGCTCGCGTCGCCATCGTCACCGGCGCGATCTCCGGCTTGGTGGTGCTCGACATCGACGTCAAGCCCGAGGCCTCCGGCATCGACACGCTCGAGGCGCTGGGCGTGATGCACCCTGAGACACCGACCGCTCACACACCTCGCGGCGGAGTGCACTGCCTCTTCAAGCATCCGGGCGGGGGAGTGCCAAATAGTGCTGGCAAAATCGGACCGCTACTCGATGTGCGCGGCGATGGCGGCTACATCGTCGCGCCGCCAGGGCCCGGCCGATACTGGGATCCGGTGCTGGACGCGGAGATGCCGCTCGCCGACATGCCGGCCTGGATGGTGCCGACTGCTCCCGCACCTTCACCGACGCGGAGCGCGCGGCCGCAGAAGCGTGAGCGGCTTTCCGCCTACGCCGAGAAAGCGCTCGACGGCGCGGTCGAGGCTATCGTCTCCGCGCCGGACGGCCAGCAGCGCAGCACCCTCAATAGAGAGGCCTACGGCATCGGCCAGCTGGTAGGAGGCAAGGTGCTGCCGGCACCGCTGGCGCTGGACGCGCTGAGATGGGCAGCAGAGCAGATGCGCAGCCATGACCAGCGCCATCCCTGGCACGCCGCGAAGCTGCGCGAAATCGTGCGCGACGCTTTCGTTGACGGCCAGGCCGATCCGCGTGGCATCCCGGCATGACTGCAGATTTCGCTGAGTACCGTGCGCTGAAAGATCGGCATGTCGCGCCAGAGGACGACGCTGACCCGCTGCAGCCCATAGATCTGGGCCGGTGGCAGCATCAGGACGTGCCGGAGCGACGGTGGCTTGTGCCAGGCCTTGTCCCGGAGGACGAGGTAACGCTGCTCTCCGGCGACGGTGCCGAGGGTAAGACGCTCCTGCTGCTGCAGCTCGCCGTCGCGCACGTGCTGGGCAAGCCATGGCTCGGCCGCGAGGTGCGGAGGTGCCGAGTCGTCGCGATGCTGTGCGAGGACAGCGGCACGGAAATCCACATCCGGCTCGCGCCTATCCTGCAGCATTATGGCTCGAGCTTCGCCGACATTGCCGAGGACCTCGCCATCCTCGATCGCAAGGGCCAGGAAAATGCCCTGATGGCGTGGCGCGACTGGAATTCGCCAGGCATAGCGACGCCTCTGCTGACTCGCCTCGGGGCGCTGGTGGAGAACCACCGCGCCGAGGTGCTGATCCTCGACAGCCTGCACGACATCTTCGCCGGCGAAGAAATGAAGCGGACGCACGCGCGCCAGTTCGCCAATGCGCTCGCGGCTATCGCGGGGCGGATGCATGGTGCCGTGCTGGTGGCGATGCACCCGTCGCTCTCCGGCCGGGCTGCCGGATCCGGTGAAAGCGGCAGCACCGCATGGCGCAACGCGAGCCGCTCCATGCTGCTGCTGCGGCGACCGGAAGGCGCCGATCAGGCCAGCGATGAGCGCGAGCTCGTCACCAAGAAAGCGAACCGCACCAAGAGCGGCGGCATCATCAGAATGCGGTGGACCGATGGCGTCTTCATTGCTGAGGCCGGCAACTCTCCGGTTGGCTTGGTCGACGTTCTCACCATGGACCGCGACCTGATCGACGGCTTGCGATCCATGATCCAGAACGGCGCCAAGGTTCCGGCCGATCCAAACGCGCAGAAGGGTTTCGCTAATGCGGTGCGGTCGCTGCCTGCCTGCAAGCGGTATGTCTGGGCCGCAGTCTGTAGCGCGCAGCAGCGCCTAATCGACCAAGGCAAGCTAGTCCGCGTCGAGATCGGGCCACCCTCTCGCCGCTTCGTCTATATCCGCCCACACGACATGACCTATCCCGGTGAAATTAGAGGAGCCAACAAGTGACAGCGAAAATTCTTTCTCCAGCCCTTCTGCTTTCGGACGAGCAGATTGCTCAGGCGCGCGATATCGCCGATGCGCAGTTCCGCGAAATGGTCTGGCGCATAGTCGAAGAGGAGATGGCGCCACGCGTTGAAGCCGGTGAGGTAGAACGCATCGAAGAGCCTGACGGGACCGTGACCTTCGTGCTGAAGCGTCAGCAATGAGCCTTCGCACTCCCTTCGCACCCCCCTTCGCGCTGGGTTCGCACTCCCTGGTTCGCACTCCCTTCGCACCCCCTTCGCACTCCCTGTCCGCACTCCCCCCCATACCCCCCCTCACTCGGAAACCAAGAATCCAACCATCGCAGGGAAGCTGTCTCGCCTTCGCCAGAGGCTTCGGCGAACAGCTTCAGGGTAGGGGTTTCCAGGCCAGGCCGACCGCTCCTGCGACCGGGTGATCCGACCGTATGCAGCGTGTCAGGTTTTTCTTTCGAGAGAGTCAGGCGGTTTCCGTGCCCAGCATGCCGCGCCAGCGACCGGTGCATGGTCGCGTCCCGCAAACAATGACGTTTAGGCCACCCCCTGCCATGGGGTGGGGGTTTCGAATCTCCGTCGCCACGCCGCGCGGAACCGCGTTGGGGTCACGCGCAGAATTTTTTTCGTCTAGTACGCGCGAGGGGGAAAACCCGTTTTTTGAGGCGAAATAGATGATCCGTGCTCGCTGGATTCAGCCACCCACGGACCTTCCGGAGGTGGCGAAAACCTACTGGAAGGCCCACGCGCAGCGCCTTTTCGCCGCGGAACGCCTCTCGGCCAACAACGTCGAACAATTCCGGCAGCTGTGCACCTGGGTGGCGATAGCACGGCAGGCGGCGGATGAAATCGCGCGCGATGGCGTCACGGTTGCGCTGGGTGGCGCAGCCGGCGCGCCGGAATCGGGCGGGAACAAATCAAACGCCGCACCTCGGAAATCAAATCCCGCAGTCGGGATCCTGCTCTCGGCGCAGCGAGAGGCGGAGCGGCTGATGGGCGAATTCGGCTTGGACGATACCGAACTGTAGATGCCCGCCGCCCGCAGCGCCATCGCTCTATGACGGCCAAGCTCGCGCATCTCCGTTGCTGGATGGAGCGTCTCGCCGCGACCGGCAACCCTGCTGATGCCGAGCTCGCCGCTGCGCTGTCGGCCTTGCTGGCGGGCGAGAATTTCGAAGCGGCCTATGGCCTGGCGCCCGGATGGCGCAGTCACCAGAAGACGCGCACCCGAGACGAGCTGCTGGTGGCGCTCGCTGCGCGGCATCCCGCCTTGTCGAAGCGCGCGCTTGGCCGCTATGTCGCTGCCGGGCTGCGAAAGCACGATTGTGGTGGCTCCACTGGAGCCACCACAGACGGCGCCTTGTTCGCGGAGTTGGCACGCGCCACCAAAGCGCGGTCGGAGCGGCAGTTCCGGCGGCTGGGCCAAAATTCTTCGTGAAAT
>JADMIO010703482.1_pt1 | contig 11792 bp, 13 predicted proteins | sample 8958161 | NCBI WGS metagenome assembly JADMIO01 (sample SAMN16585339, study PRJNA669376) | soil metagenome | isolation source: Crop rotation soil | place: USA: Cullars Rotation, Alabama | collected 2011
GTCCTGAACATGGCGCGCCTCTCCGGCGCTCTGGCCGACGCGGATCTCTTCGGCCACGCGCGCGGCGCCTTCACCGACGCCAAGGGCAGCCGGACGGGCGCCTTCGTCGAGGCTCATGGGGGAACGCTGTTCTTGGACGAGATCGGGGAGGCTTCGCCCGAGGTCCAGGCCAAGCTCCTTCGCGCCTTGGAGGAGAACGCCATCCTGCCGGTGGGAGCCGACAAGCCGAGGCCGGTCGACGTCCGCGTCATCACGGCGACCGACAAGGATCTCGAGGAGGAGGTGCGCCAGAAGCGCTTCGACGACGCCCTCTACTTTCGCCTCAACGTCTACCCCATCGACATCCCGCCGCTGCGCGCGCGCCGCGCCGACACCGGGGTCTTGTTCTTCACAACGCTCCGCCAGCGCCTGGCGGAGACCGGAGCGGCCGCCCGCCTGGACGACGATCCCGATCGCCCCCCGTGGGTCCCAGCGCGTGCGGTGGCCCGGCTGGCGGCGGCGCCCTGGCCGGGAAACGTCCGCGAGCTCCTCGGCGTCGCGGAACGCCTGGTCGTTGAGAGCACCGACCATCCTGATCTCGACGTCGACGATTTCATTCGTCGCGAGCTGGCGCGGTCGGCTCGCCTCTCGCGGGAGGAGAACGCCCAGAGGGCATCCGCGCCTCCGCCATCCGCGCAGGCGTCGGGTCCGCCCAAACGCGTGGACATCACCCTGCAGCAACTGCTGGAAGCGCTGGCGCGGGCGCGCTGGAACAAGAGCGAGGCCGCACGCACGTTCGGCATGAGCCGTCCGACCTTCTACAGGCTCATCGAGGAGAACCACCCCGCGGTCCACCAGGTCCTCGAGATCCCCTACGACGACATCGTCCGCGACTACGCGGCTTGCGGCGGAGACGCGAAGGCGCTCGCGAAGAAGCTCGGCATCCCCGCCGAGGTGCTCCTGTCTCGCCTTCGACGCGCCGGCGGATAGCGGCCCGGTGTAAAGGCCCCGGCCCTTTACAGGGTCTTTACAGCGCTCTTACAGGCCGCTGGCGCCTCGCGGGCAGTCCGTCGCGGAATTCTCGGCCGCCGTCGCTGGCACCGCGCTTGCGATAGCTCCCTTCCGTCCCGTCACGGAAGGAAGGAATCGACGATGCACGCCCAGCTGTCCGCCGCTGTCACCGACGCCCCCGAGACCACGACGGATGTCCCGTCTCGAGACGAGCTGATTCGCTCGCACCTCCCGCTGGTGCGGTCGATCGCCGCGCAGCTCATTCGCTCCGCGCCGCCGCCGCTGACGTTCGACGACCTCGTGGCCTACGGGCGCGTCGGGCTCGTCACCGCGGCGGCGCGGTTCGATCCGAGCCGCGGGCCGAGCTTCGCGGACTACGCGGCACCGCGCATCCGCGGCGCGATGTGGGACGGCTTCCGCAAGGAGGGCCCGTTCGGCGACTGCCGGGAGCGGAAGCGGCTGCCGAAGTTGGAGCGCGTTCGCGTCGAGGACGACGAGCAGCTCGGGCGCCTGATGCTCGGCGATCAGCACGGGTGCCCGCAGGACGACTGGGCCGAGCGCGCCGACTACCGCAAGCTCGTCACCCAGCTCTCCGACGCGGTCGGGAAGCTGCCGGCCCACCTGCGCGACTTCACGGTCGCGCACTACTACAAGGACGTGCCGCTGCACGACCTCGGACGCCAGCTCGGCGTGTCGAAGTACGCCGTCCAGCGTCTGCGCAACACAGCGTTGCGCGAGATCAGCTCGCTGCTGGTCACGCGGCACCGTGAGCTGCCGACGCCAGTCGGAGGTCTCCAATGAGCGGCTGCTTCTGCGCCGCGCTCGCGGAGCTGTCGGTCCTCGCCGACGATCCGCGCGAGGAGACGCGGCTGCGCCGGACGCTGTTCGGGATCGAGATCCAGCGCTGGCGCCTCGCCAGCACGATCGTCGTCCCCGACAGCGGCAGCGGCCCGGCCTGCGACGCGAGCGGCGTCGCCGGCGCGATTCCGCGGGCCATCAGGGTCGACGAGTCCACGCTCGAGAACATCACGGCCGACAGTCTCCCCACCCGGCGGGTCGCCCATGAGCCCGCCTGATCCGCGCCACGACATCTCCCCCGCCGCCCTCCCGCACGGGGCGGCGGGGGAGGGCGCCCCGGGTCCGTCGGCGGAGGCCCTCCTGGAAGGTCGCACCATCGAGCTCGCGATCTCCGACATCCAACTCGAAGCGGCTGCTTCGACCGTCGTTCCGGACGAGATCGGGCCCACCGTCGGCGGAATTCCGATCAGGAACCAGCTCGCCGCCGCCCGGATCGCGCATTCGCTCGCGAACGTCCGCGAGGCCCAGGCGCTCATCGACGAGGCTGTCGAGCTGCTCGCCACCGTGCGCGGGCTGCACGCCGAGACCTATCAGCTCGGCGCCGCGCGCGGCGCCTTGCGCGACACCACCGATCTGATCGCCCGGCACACCCGCACGACGCCGGACGGCGCCGAGGCGCCGAGCCCAATCGTCGACCTAAAGACCGAGCCCTCCTACGAGGAGATCGCGATCTGGGTGTCATTCGGAATTCCCGTCAGGTCGTGAACACCCCACCCATGAACCTGGAGCAGCAACCATGAGCTCGATCCGCGCCACGTTCTCCGATCCCGTCCACGAGCTGCGCTATCGCATCGCCGATCTGCTCGCCAACATCGAGACAGAGAACGACGGCCTCGACCCCCGGACGGCGACCCTCGCCCTGCTCGAGACCGCCTACGGCGCGGCGCTGACCTTCTGCGCGTCGCCCGATCGGGCGCGCCGCCACGTCGGCGCCACCGTCGACCAGATCCACGCCGGCACCGTCGCCCGTCGGACGGGCCCTAGCGCCGGCGATTCGACGACTCCTCCGAGTCCGGCCAGGGGTCGGCGCGGCTCGCCTCCGCCCGCCGCGCCCCTGGCCGGACGCTTGTTCCTGGCGATCACGGTCGCCGTCCTCTCCTGGGCGACGATCGTCTTCCTGGCCCACCGCGGTCCGGTCTCGCCGTGGAACCTGCTCGGGCCGCTGTTCTGCACCGCGCTCGCGCTCGTGACCGCGTACCGCTTCCTGGTCTCGGGCGGTTACATGCGCCCGTGGGCGTTGTTCTCGCGCGGGCAGCGGCTACGGGCTCTCTAGCCCCGCGACCGCAACGGACCGTCGCGCCGCCCGAGTCACTGCCGAGCATTTCGAAAACCCGTCGCAAGGAAGAACCCCATGGAACCGGAAGTCACCCCAGAATCCGAACCCGAAGGCGCCGCACCCACCAAGCACGCTCCCGTCGTGATTCGGGGGACCGTCGCGCAAGATCCCGAACTCCGGACCACCGAGTCCGGCAAGAAGGTCGTGAACGTGCTCGTGGCCGCCTACTCGATCGAGCGCGACGGCGACAAGCTCGACCCGGAACAGAACAAGTGGCACCAGGCCACCTTCTGGAACGAGAAGGCCGAGCAGGCCGTCGCGCAGCTCAAGAAGGGGACGAGGATCGAGCTCGCGGGCGACCAGCGGATCGTCGAGTACGAGAAGGACGGGGCGACCCGGACGGGGAGCGAGATCCGGAACGCGAAGTACGAGGTCCGGTCCCTCGAGCTGAAGGGGATGGTGGCTAAGGACCCCGAGCTCCGGACGACCGGGAAGGGCAACACCGTCGCCCGTGTGCTCGTCGCCGCCGACGAGATCTCCAAGGCGGGACAGAAGATGGACCCGTCCGAGAACAAGTGGCACGTCGCTCTCTTCTTCGGTGACCGGGCCAAGGAGGTAGCGGGCGAGCTGAAGAAGAACATGATCGTCAGCCTCGCCGGCGAGCACCAGCTCCGCACGTTCAAGGACAAGAGCACCGGCGAGGACCGCGAGGTCAGCGAGTTGGTGTCGCCGAAGATCGAAATCCGGTCGCTGGAGATCAAGGGGACGGTCGCCAAGGACCCGGAGCTCCAGTTCACCGCGAGCGAGAAGCCGTTCACGCGCATCCTGATCGCCGCCGATCAGGTCGCACGGGGCGCACAGAAGCTCGATCCGGACCAGAACAAGTGGCACTACGCCGTCTGCTGGGGCGACAAGGCGAAGGAGGCCGTCCAGACGTTCAAGAAGGGCATGGACGTCCACGTCACCGGCGAGCAGCGCGTCGCTCAATACGAGCGCGAGGGCAAACAGTTCACATCGTCAGAGCTGCACATGCCGAAGATCGAACTGCTCCAGCGGCAGCAGCAACGCTCGCAGGGACTGTCCCGGTAGAGCGCGCCGAGGCACCGCCGTACCCGCCTGGACGCGATCGCGATGTCGACGACGCCACAAGACGAGCTGCTCGCTCGCTTCTCGAAGGAGGTCGACCTACCGGCCTACTTGGGCCAGCGCGGCTACGAGGTGGTGCCGGACGCGAAGAACGCCGCCTACATCGCGTTGGCGCACAAGCCGTCGGGACGGATTCTCCTCGTCGCGAGGGACGCGGACGGCCGCGGCTGGACCTACAAGGACGCGACGGATCCGCGCGACCGCGGTTCGGTCGCCGACTACCTCGAACGTCACGAGCGCCTTTCCAGGCCGGCGGCGCTCGAGCGCGTCGTCGCTTGCCTGGATCCTCGCCGAAGGGACGTACCGGAGGCGGTCGCTTACCGAGCGCACCTCCACGACAAGCCGCGCGCCCTCGTCGAGGCGGAGTCGCGACACGCACTGGCCGTGCGCGAACGGGCAGAGGCCCTCAAGGCGCTCGCCCGGGTCGGCATCCGAACCTCCACCATGCCCGAGTGGCGCGTGGGAGCGCTCGAGGGAGGCGCCATCGCCGTCGACAAGATTCTCTCCGAGCCCGCCGAGATCTGGGCCAGCCGGTACAAGCCGACCGACAAGAAGCTGATCATCGCGGAGCGGCCGATCGACGCCCTCAGCTACGGACAGTCGAAGGGCGAACGAGACGCCTGCTACCTCGCGGTCGGCGGCGAGCTGACGCCGAGGCGCAAGACCCAGATCGCCCACCTCCTCGCCGACCTGCCTGCCGGGATGTCGGTCGTGATCGCGTGCGGCCGCGATCAGGCCGGCCGCCAGCTCGCCGGCGAGCTCCAGCGTTTGGCACCACAGATCAAGATGGAGCGCGCGCAGCCCGAGTTCGGCGCTCGGTGGAACGACCAGGTCCAGCTCGAGAGCCGCCACGCGCGCTCGCTCGAGGGACGGTCGCTCGGTTTCCAGCGCTGAGCCGCAACGTTCGCCTGGCGCGCCCGAGGGTACCTGCGAGAGGTCCCCATGATGTCGAATCGAATCCCCGCCTTACTGGTCGCCGCCGCAGCCTTGGTTCATTCTTCAGCCTGCATGACCCGCGGAGCAGGCTCGGATGAGCCGTCCTGTTGCGACGCGGCTGTCTCCGACGCCGAGTCAGCCTGGGACGGATCCGGTCACGAGACGATGATTAAGCTCCCTCCGCCGCAGCGCGCGCCGCTCGGGGCTGCCTGTGTGGGTTCGGCAGACTGCGCGTCCGGCTTCTGCGCCGATGGCGTGTGTTGTGACACGTCCTGCGACGTCCCGTGCTACGCGTGCAGCCTGACAGGCTCGCTCGGCACGTGCGCCGGGCTCGACGGCGCCGAGGATCTCTCGGCTTCTGTCACCTGCACCGGTGCGCACGTCTGCGCCGTCGACACCTCCGGCGCGGAGAGCTGCAAGCTCAGGGAAGGAGAGGCGTGCGCGGATTCGGCAGAGTGCGCCGGCGGCGCGTGCCGTACCTACTACCCAGACGCCGACGCTGACGGGTACGGCGCGATCGGTTCTTCGGTCGCCCTGAGCCGATGCGATGCGTCCCCGAACCCGCCGAGTGGCTTCGTCGAAACCGCGGGCGATTGCTGTGACACCGATCCCGGAGCGCACCCGTCCGTTGTCACGTATTCGGCCTCCCGCGATAGGTGCGGGAGCTACGACTGGAACTGCAGCGGCGTGGAAGAACGACAGAACACTCAAGGCTGCGCCGGCGAGCAACCGGTTCAGTGCGGGCAGGCATGCTCGATCGTGTTCAAGGGCACCGTGAGCACGCTCTATGTGCAGGCGTGTCGCTGAACGCCCGCAACCCGGCGCCGTCCGGATGCAACCCGAAGCGGGTCATCGACGGCGCGGCCGCTATCTCCAGCAGTCCCTCTCGATGCCGCGCCCCGCTCGCTCCGCACGCGCCCCGAGGCGAGCCCGTCGGGCCCGTCGCCTTGCCTCCTTGGCTCCCCCCGCTCGGCGGGTACCCCCCAAGCACGCGGCGCCGGACCTCGGGGAGCTAGCTCGCTCGCGCTTGGGGCGAGCTGCACCGAGAGGGAACCAACATGGAGAACGACACCGCGCCGCCCGTCCACGAAACCCGCTACGATCGCCTCGCCCAGGTCTTCAGCCGCGTCTACGCCCAGACCGGCTCGATCGCCACGACGCTCGAGGTCCTGGACACACAGCGCGCCCGCGAGCTCGTCGCCAGGCCGACGCCCGATTTGCCGAAGCGCGTGCTCGCTGCCGCCGCCGCGATCTTCCACGTGACGCCGCCGGCGCGGCTCCTGAATCCCGGCCGGCATCGCGACATCTGCGCGGCGCGGTGGATCGCCTCATGGATCCTCCGACGCAGGAACTGGTCGACAGTCAAGATCGGGCGGTTCCTTGGTCTGGATCACTCGACGGTGCTACACGGGTTGCGACGTATCGCCGAGAGCAACGAACTGCTGCTGGCTGCCCGAACGGCGGAGGAGATCGTCGACTGCGAGGGGCCACGCCGGCGACCTCGTTCAGGAGCAGAGTCTTCAGGATCTAGCAATCACCAGACCTGAATTCTGCTTTCCGAGCGTTCTTGAGATCGCAAATCCGTTCGGGTCATGTTCGGCAAGCTCTGCCCTGGTGCTCCGACTGTGGCAGCGTTTCGATCCGGAGGGCTTGCGCCTCTCCGTCCGAGTCCATTCGATCGTTATTCGTAGGCGCCACCGAAGTATTCGCGGACAAGCTCGTCGTTGGCGAAGAAGCTGGCGACGCAGGCGAGCCAGGGTTCGTCGAGCACGGTGAGGTGGTCGTCAGTCCTGAACAGCTTCTCGTACTTATGTGCCTTCTCCTCGGCCCCGTCGTACGCGCGCGAGTATCCATCCTGGCTGTACGTCTTGATCGCCCCGTCCAGGTGCATGAAATGCTGCTTCTCGACGTCGAGGATTGAGTGGAGATAGCGTGTCGTATGGCTTGCCGCGGGCGTCTCCGGGCTGTCACGAAATTCCTCGATCTGCAGAATGGCGATGGAGTCATTTCGAGGCCGATTCCACCGGAACACGGCGCGCGCGACCTTGTTGAGGCCCTGTATCGGATCGGCAGGGTCCGCATGCACGGTCCGAATGGGAGCACCGTAGCTTTCGAGTTGCTCCCACCGGAAGCGAGCCCCCCACCAGAATGCTTTTCGGAGCGGCGATCGATGCGCCTTAGTGGGTTCGATCGCGCTCAGATTCAATCGGAGCCGCAGGCCGCCCAGCAGCTGCGAGTACTTCCGAACGCATGCCGCGAGCTGCCACGGAATTCGAGGATCTAAGCCGATCCAGAACTGGCCGACACGGACCCAGTCTTGCTCGATCTCGTCGAAGGCGCCGGACACGAGCCCGTCGCTATCGGTGCGCGCGGTCAGGTGTGACGTTAGCGCGTCGGCGGAGTCGATCAGCATTGCGACATTGTAGCCAGATACGGCCGAGCGGTGGTCTGTACTAGACCAGGGAGCCGCAGCTGGAACGTGCGCGTGTTTCCGCACGACCTGTCGCTCGAATTGGCACTTCCGCAATGCCCGCTTCTCCTGCGGCCAGGCGTCGGGTCTCCGGTCGCTCTGCTCGGCGCCCCGGCGCGACCCGCTGCGCGGGCCTCGGGCGCTTGCCTTTTCGGCTCCCCCCGCGGACGGGTACCCCCCGAAAACGCGGCCCTCGGTCCCCGGGGAGCCGGCGCGCTCCCGGCTCGGCGCCCCGACGCCAACCGCAGGAGGACCCAAGCCATGAAAGACAGCGAGCTTCTCCCCATCCGGCAGGACGACGTTCACGGACTCCTTTCGCCCGAAGCTTCTGCTGCCCCCATCCGCCGCCCGAGGGCGACATCGACGGATCGAACAACTCGGCTCGTGGCGGATGTCCTTGGCATGGCCACGGATCGTGCTCGCGAGATCGTGACTTCTCTGGGCGGACTGGAAGCGCTCGCGTTCGCTTCCGAGTTCCAGCTCACCGCGCTCGGCATGTCCCGGAAGCGCGCACGGCAAGTCCATGCAGCGTTCGAGCTCGCTCGACACAGCATCGGAAGCCGCCCGCAAGTCGGCCACCGTCTCGCGGGAGCCTCAGATGTCTGGACCCATATGCGAGCGCGCCTCGCGGGGGCGCCCGTCGAGGAGTTCTGGGCGATTGCGATGGACGTCCGTCATCGGGTCGTCATGGACTCGATGCTCGCGCGCGGGAGCCTCACCGGCGTCGAGGTCCATCCGCGCGACGTCTTCCGCGCCCTGATCAAGGTCGGCGCCGCCGCGGTGATCTTCTGCCACAACCACCCGTCAGGCGATCCGGCGCCGTCACGTCAGGACGTCGAACTCACGGTTCGCCTCCGCGAGGTGGGCGAGATGTGTGGGATACCCGTCCTCGACCATGTCGTCGTCGGCGCGGGCGGGTACGCAAGCCTGGCCGAGCGGGGCTGGCGATAGCACGTCATCTAGAACGCCCGCCCCGATCCGGTGGCGTCAACGGTCTCGAGGCCGAAACGCCGGCATCGAGATCTTGAGCTTCACGTCTCGTGTTTTTGCTTCGCGCGCGAGTCCCAACGTCGGATCGAAGAAGTGCCATATGTTGAACTTCCACTCGCGGAGATGGGTATCGGCGCGAAGGTCAGGCCATCCGAGGTGCTCGGCCAAGGCCGATCGAATCTTTGCCTTGGCGTCCGATGTGGCGTCTTGCTGCCAATCCGCCATCGCGGCACCTAGGAGGAAATCGGCGACTTGGATCCCTGTAGTGGACTTCGATTCGCGCGTGAACAGAGTCTTGAGTGGGCTGAGCGCCAGATCCTTTTTCAGCTGCGCTCCCGCGATCTTGAACGCCACTTCGTCGGCCTTCGGGTAGCGGCTCGGAAATGGATCGATCCGGAAGTGGTACGCCTTGTCCTTTGCAGCGCCGCAGAAGTATTTGACCTTCGCCTTCACGAGCATGGCGAAGTGCTTGCGCCTGGCCTCGTCGAGGTCTTCGTGCTTGGACATGTCAACGTAGCTTTTGCGCACGATCAGGCAGTGGAACATGAGCCAGTTCCGCTGGAAGAACTGGTCCAAAAGACCGCGGTAGAAGGCTGCCGACTCCCGTTTGACCTTGTTCCATTTGATCTCGTAGCTGTACCGGTGCTGGCGGCGTAGGTCAGCGACGAGCCCAGCGAAGTCGCCGCGCCTTTCGTGGGGCATCCAGAGCGTGCCGAAACCGTAGTAGGTGGCGCCGTGGATCCCGCTTTCGTCCGAGTAGACGAGGTAATTGCGGTAGCCGGGGACGAATCCGTCATCGTCCCGCTCCGCGTCCGCGGCGGCCGTGGTCATCGGCGACCGATGCGGGCTCTTAGGCCTTGCGGCGCGAGTTATAGATGAACAGCCCGAGGCCCAGGGCTAACAGCGCCGGAAGGGCAACCGCGGCGGCTGCGCCGGCGACCATCCCTCCTCCGAAGACGGCTCCGATCTCGGCGAGGCCAGTCGTGATGCCAATCGCCGACAGCCCCGACACGCCAGCCATAGAAATGAGGCCGACGGATCCTGCCGCTCCGATGATGCTCGCAACCGTCGTGGTATCGCGCCCCGCTTGCCGAGCGGTACGCTCGCGTTCGGGAAGCATCGGATCGTCCGGAAGCGCGCGCCTTATCGCGACGTTCGCTACGACTGCCGGAACAGCCGCCATGACGACGACGCCTCCCGCCGCTCCTCCGTTGAACGGCTTGCCCGCCCACTTGAGTCCCTTCATCAAAGCCGCGGCCCCTCGTGTTCCGGCGGCCTCGCCGATGGCGACGGCCCCGGCTGTGGCGGCGGTACCGGCAATAGTGCTGCCCGCGACACCGACGCTGCTGGCGCCGGCCTTCTCCACCTGTCCGCTCCGATGCTCGCCCGTCATGCACCAGCGGGCGAAGTGTTCGCAGTTGTTTCCGAACGCATCGTAGCCGCTCTGGCCGAGACGGCTTCGAGCCCGCTGTACCACCACGTCGGACCGGAAGGCGCGAGCGTACTCGACGATCTCAACCTTGCCGCCATTCCGGAAGACATCGAAGGCTTCCTCTCGAATTGTGGCGCTGGCCTTGTCCTTGGTCAGGCCTGTGAAGTGCACGACGCGGCCCGACCCGATGTCGATCGCGTGATGCCAGTAGCCGCCGCGCCACACCTGCAGGTGACGTCCGTAGTTCCGACCCATTTGATTTCCCTCGAGGGCGACCAGGCTGTCGGAACGACTTAGACAGATAGCCGCAGTTTTGTCGTCCGCCATGCAAGCACGCCGAAAGTCTCGTCAAGGGAACGCGTATAACAGAACACTCGATTCTTGTTGCCGATGGCGCTCCATTCCTGGTTCGGCAAGTGCAGGGGAACGGGAACTATCCCACCTTGCCTCACAAGAAAACCTTGGCTTCCCAACGGTTAGCGTCTTGTCCATGATGCCCCTGGCGGCCTAGTCTCGGTGGTACCGGGGGGGACCGCGGGAGGGTCCTTGACGACGAGCAGAGCCGACCAGAAGCCCGATCTCGCACCGAGGGCGAACACCGCAGCTGGCCTCGACGAGGTCCTGGCGTTGCAGTTTCTCGTCGCGTGGGCGGGTGAAGGGCGGTGCTCGCCGAAGCGGCTGGGCTGGTGGGATACAGACGTTATCGACGAGGCGGGCGGTGGCGACTTTTTCGCACGGCTTCTGCCCCAGACCCACGCCTGGGCCTCCCTCGAGGCTGCTCGCGAGGCCGCGCGTCGAACCGACGCGAAGGCCAGGGGAAAGATGGCGGACGCCGACAAGATGCGGACGCTTTTTTTCCTCGGTTTCGAACTGGACGAGCAACTCTACGATCGGCTGCTCGCTCTGAAGGTCGAGGGCCGCAAGCCGGCGGCGGCGTTACCACTGCCACTGCCCCTCACCGCAGACTTCTCGACAGACCACTTGGCTCGGGCGCTAGGGAGCGGTGATTGCCCATTCATTGTTGTCCCCGGTGGGCGCCAGCTGAAGGGCGCGCGGCCTGATGCGCCCGAGGCGATGGTCAGACAGCTTGCCGCAGCGCTGGTCCCACTGGCGCCTCAGTACCCGTTGCCCTTCTTCAAGCTGGAGGCTTGAGAGGTGGAACTTGTGACGTCGCGGACTGAACCTGGCCTTCAACATGCCGACCGCGGTGCCGACCACGCCGCGGGCGAGGGCACCGAAGTCCACACCGGTATCTTGCGCGTGGCGCTTGCCATCGAGGACTCGCGAGCCTACTGGGAGAACGTCGATCCGGGAGTCCCCATCGCGCAGCGCGCGTCCCTCGCTTTCGAGCAACGTTGGTTTGGGAACAAGAGCCTCGACCGCATCCGATTCCTGCTATCGAACTTCGCGCTGCGCTACGACGCCTTCCCCGATGCCCTCGCGATCTTGCGGCGGTGGCGTGCCATGGACACCTCCGCGCGCCAGATGATTTGTCACTGGCACCTTCAGCTCTCCGATCCGATCTACCGTCGTTTCGCCGGGCAGTTCCTAGTCGATCGACGTACCCTCCGCGACCCGAAGATCGATCGCTCGATTGTCCTTCGTTGGATCAAGACCCAGTTCCCCGATCGGTGGTCCGAATCCACATGCGTTCAGTTCGCGAGCAAGCTGCTCTCGGCGGCCTCTGAGGCGGG
>JADMIO011426303.1_pt1 | contig 11792 bp, 4 predicted proteins | sample 8958161 | NCBI WGS metagenome assembly JADMIO01 (sample SAMN16585339, study PRJNA669376) | soil metagenome | isolation source: Crop rotation soil | place: USA: Cullars Rotation, Alabama | collected 2011
GCAAGACCTCCTGGCCCAGTCTTCCTTCGACAAGTTGAAGGAAGGCGGAATCGTCCCAGGCGTCATCACGGAAATCCGCCAGAATGAGGTCGTCGTCGACATCGGCGGCAAATCCGAAGGCGTCATCCCCGCCAACGAGTTCATCGACATCGGCGAACTCCAGATCGGCTCCACCATCGAGGTGCTCGTCGAGAAGCTGGAAGACAAGAGCGGCGCTCCTGTCCTCTCGTTCGACAAGGCCGAGCAGAAGAAAAACTGGGATAACATTCTCACCAAGTTCCCCGAGGGCTCCGTGGCCGCAGGTCGCGTGAAAGCCAAGGTGAAGGGTGGCCTGATCATCTCGATCGGCGTCGATGCGTTCATGCCGGCGTCGCACATCGACATCCAGCCGCCGAAGAACCTCGATCAGTACGTCGGCCAGACCTACGACTTCAAGGTTCTCAAAATCAATCTCGACCGGAAGAACATCGTTCTCTCGCGTCGCGAGCTCATCGAGCAGCAGCGCACCGAGAAGCGCCGCAACCTCCTCGACTCGATCCAGCCCGGCCAGATCCGGAAGGGCGTGGTCAAGAACATCACCGACTTCGGTGCGTTCATCGATCTCGATGGCATGGACGGCCTGCTCCACATCACCGACATGTCGTGGGGCCGCATCTCGCACCCGAGCGAAATGCTCAAGCAGGGCGAGGAAGTTCAGGTCATGATCATCGAGGTGAATCGCGAGAAGGAACGCGTTTCGCTCGGCCTGAAGCAGACGACGAAGAATCCGTGGGACGAGATCGACCGCAAATATCCGGTCGGCGCCAAGGTCCACGGCAAGGTCGTCAATCTCGTGCCCTACGGCGCGTTCGTGGAAATCGAACCCGGCGTGGAAGGCCTCGTGCACATCACGGAAATGTCCTGGACGAAACGCATCACCAAGCCCTCCGAACTGCTCAAGGTCGGCCAGGAGCTCGATGCGGTGGTCCTCGGCATCCAGAAGGAAGAGCAGAAAATCTCGCTCGGCCTGCGTCAGCTCGAGCCGAATCCGTGGGACATGGTTCGCCACAATTACCCGATCGGCGCCCGTGTCCGCGGCAAGGTCCGCAACATGACGACCTACGGTGCGTTCATCGAACTCGAAGAGGGCATCGACGGCATGGTGCACGTCTCCGACATGAGCTGGACCCGCAAGGTCAACCACCCGTCGGAAGTCCTGAAGAAGGGCGACGAAGTGGACGCGATCGTCCTCGACGTCGATTCGAACCAGCAGCGCATCAGCCTTGGCATGAAGCAGCTCGCCACCGATCCGTGGAGCGACATCGACGCGTTCTTCAAGATCGGCGACGTCGTCAAGGGCACGGTCACCAAGATCACGTCATTCGGCGCCTTTGTGGAGCTGAAGGACGGCATCGACGGTCTGGTGCACATCTCGCAGATCAGCGAGGACCGCATCGACAAGGTGAAGGACGTGCTCAAGCCCGGCCAGGAAGTGACCGCCCGCGTGATCAAGATCGATCGCGAGGAGCGTCGTCTCGGCCTCTCGATCAAGGCGGCCAACTACTCGGACTCGCAGCTCGCGGCCGAGACGTCCGCCTACGAGGCGCTGAATCGCAGTGCCGGCAACGACATGATGAACCTCGGCGACATCCTCGACGAGGCCGCGAAGAAGGAATAACCAGCTCGCGCGTCCGCCAAATCTTCAACGCCGTCCGGAGAAATCCGGACGGCGTTTTATTTTCCCTGATTCGTCCGAACAGGCACGAACAAGCGACGAACTGCGGGCGAACTGAAGTGGCGAGAGGGACCGTTCGCTACCTATCGCGCCGACGTGCACCGCTGCGCGGCGAACACACCGAGCGTCATACGGCGTGGACTCCCCGACGAAAGCTCAGCGAAACGCAGCCGAGATGGATCGATTCGGCCCGTTGGAAGCCGAGTCTGGTGCGACCATCGCGAGCGCGCCGACATACCCCAGCGGCAAATCCATGTCGAAGAGTTGCTGCCCGTCCGATGAACCCGGCAGCGCGTTTTCTGCCACCCCCAGGCCGCTCGCTTTCAGCACGGCCTCCCTGCGCGTCCACGTCTGAAAAAAACGTTCTTCGCGCGCGGCTTCGTCCAGGCGCCCCCATTCGGCGAGCTCCGGTGCGGAGAAAACCTGTCCGGCGACTTCCCGCCATTCCGCTTCGGGTCGAATCTGCTCGATATCGACCCCGATCTCATGGGTCAGGGAAAACGCGAGCAGCACCAACTCGCCGGAATGGGAAATATTGAAGCGGAGCGGCGTCCCGCCATGGGCGCGCGCCAGCGACGGTTTCCCGAAACGGCCATACGCGAACGTCACTTGTTCGGCCGGAACTTTGAGGTGTTCCCCGGCCACGAGACGCAGCAGGCCCCGGCCCGTGAGGAAACGCTGCTGATCCTCTCTGCGGCGGAAGCGGTCGTGACGCGACCGTTCGTCCGGAGACAGCAGCGCATAGAGATCTTTCTCCAGCCCCGGATCATCGATCTTGGGCGCGAGCCACACAATTGGCCGCGAGGGTGAGTCCCCGTCGTCCTTCCCATCGTCAGGAGTGCGGCCACCCCACGGCCATCGGCGTGGAACGATCTTCATGCGCACGGAAGATCTTTCGCGGCTCGGTTTGCCGGCGGCACCACCTGCGTGCGGCTGCAGACCATCAGGGTGCGTTTGTTCGCGACATTCTTCCAGGACGCAAACCGCCGCGACGTTCGGTCGCGTGATGCACCGGAAGAGTACCAATCTTCATCATGCCGCTCGGATCCGTACATGACTCTCTGCTATATGGTCACCCCTCGGGAGGTCGACATCGCTGTTATATTTTACGGGTTTATAGCCGCTGTCCCGATCAGAGCGGGCGGGCATGTGGAAGGGGGCACCGAACTCAGAAGAGTCTGCATCCGGGCGGCTGTGACGCCACGCTGCACGTCGCAGTTTCGCCCGCGCTGGCAAATCTCGGCCACGTCCAAACCAGCCAGCAAAAAGGCCGACCCGGAGGGGTCGGCCCTGCACTTAGAATGTTGTCCGTGACGGCGCTCAGTTGCGGCCGATTCGACCGGGCCGCCGCGCCTTGCTTTCCACAAACTCCCGAATGATCGCCATCCGGTCGCGCGCCCGCTTCTCCTGCTCGATTTCGTCGACGGAACGCACGGCTTCGTTTTTAGCCATCGCCTTTCGCATTTTGGTCAGTGCGAGATATTCGAGCTGGCGGATGCGTTCGCGGGTGACGTGAAACCGTTTGCCGACTTCCTCGAGCGTCAACTCCTCGCGACCTTCGAGCCCGAAACGGAGCTTGATGATCTCGGCTTCGCGCTTGTCGAGGGAGTTGACCATGGCGCTAAGGTCGGCGTTGAGGTTCTTTTCGCGGAGGCCTTCGAACGGACTGACGGCGTTGTCATCGCCGACGATCTCGCCGAAGGTCGCGGAATCACCTTCCTCGCCGATCGGTGCATCCAGGGACGCGGGACGGACGCTGACGGACTTCAGGTGCGCGACCTTGGAGGTCGGAATCTGAAGCTCGGCCGCCAATTCCTCGTCGGTGGGCTCACGACCAAGCTGCTCAGTGAGCTGCATCGCCGTGCGTCGCATCTTGGAGATCTTGTCGACCAGATGGACCGGCAGCCGGATCGTTTTGCTCTGGTTGGCCAGAGCACGCTTGATCGACTGCTTGATCCACCAAGCGGCGTAGGTGGACAGCTTGCCACCCTTGCGGGGATCAAACCGTTCCACGGCCTTGATGAGACCGATGTTGCCCTCACTGATAAGGTCGAGAAGGGGCAGGCCGAAATCCTTGTAATCCATCGCGATCTTCACGACGAGGCGAAGGTTCGCTTGGATCATGTGGTCCCGGGCGGCCTTGTCGCCGCGGCGGATGCGCCGGGCGAGCGTGACCTCCTCGTCAATAGTCAGGAGTGGAGTTTTGCCGATTTCCTGAAGATAGAGCTGCAGGTTGCTTCTCTCGCCGTGAGCAATAGGCTCGGCGGGCGGAGAGTCGGCTTTTTCGAGAAATGAAGGCGGCGCGTCGATGGGCGCGGCGGTAAGAGTGGCGGTCGGGGCCTCGGAGGCGACAGGATCGTCAGCTACGTTGGTAGTGCGGAGCGACTTGGCTTTGGCAGGCATGATGGGAACCTCGCGAATTAGAGGAATGAGGCGAAATGTTGTTCCCGCTCTGGGAGCGGAATTCGTTCCATCTGTTTATACGGGCGTCTGAGAGGGAAGGTTGCACCGCGATCCCTGACGCACGCGCAATAATGGCGCACCTGCCTGTGCCAGCGACGCCAAAACGGTAACAATACCGTCACACTGCCACTTCCGAAACGCCTAGAACTGCTCGGCCATCGCCACCGCTTTCAGCAGGGCGGACGCCTTGCTCACGGTCTCTTGATACTCGGACGCGGGGACCGAGTCGGCCACGACTCCGGCGCCCGCCTGAATGTGAATCTGACCGTCCTTCAGCAGCGCGGTCCGCAGCATGATGCACGTGTCCATGTTGCCGTCATACCCGACATATCCGAGTGCGCCGGCGTAGAAGCCACGCTGCGACGGCTCATACTGGGCGATAATCTGCATCGCCCGGATCTTGGGCGCGCCGCTCACGGTTCCCGCGGGGAAGGTGGCCCGCATCAGATCATACGCCGTCTTGTCCGGTGCAATCTGTCCTTCGACCTGCGAAACGATGTGCATGACGTGCGAGTAGCGTTCGATGACCATCATCTCGGGCACCTTCACGCTGCCATAGCGGCATACCCGCCCGATGTCGTTGCGCGCGAGGTCGACGAGCATCAGGTGCTCGGCGCGCTCCTTTTCGTCCGCGAGCAGCTCCTTCTCCAGCGCGAGATCCTCCGCCGGCGTCGCGCCACGTTTTCGTGTACCGGCGATGGGCCGGATTTCCACGAGCCCGTCCGTGAGCCGCACGTGCACCTCGGGTGATGCGCCGACGATCGAGAAATCGCCCGCCTCGAGGATGAACATGTACGGCGACGGGTTCACCGTCCGAAGGGCGCGATAGAGATCCAGCGGTGTCTTCTCGAACGGCCGGCTGAAACGCTGGGACGGGACAAACTGGATGATATCGCCCGATCGGATGAACTCCTTCCCGTCGTTCACGACGTGCTCGAAACGGGGCTGGGTGAAATTGCCCGCCGGCACCGCAATTTTCGGCGCGTCCACCAGCGGAGCGGGGGCGAGTTCCCGCGGCTGGCGCAGCATGCCATAGAGTTCATTGAGCTCCGCCACCGCCGCCGCGTACGCCGACTCGGGGTCGCCGCGCACATGGGCGTTCACGCACAGGCGCAGCGTCTGCTTCGCGCGATCGAAGATCAGCAGCGAATCCGACAGCATGAAGTAGAGCAGGGGAACCTTCAGTTCGTCTGTCGCCACGGCCGGAACGGTCGGTTCAATGCGCGTGACATACTCGTACGCGATGAATCCCACCGCCCCGCCAGTAAAGCGCGGCAGACCCGGCAAGGCGACAGGCGTGAAGCCGCGCATCTCGTCTTCGATCAGAGTCAGCGGGTCCTTGGGCGTCGGAATCGTCTCCGTGGCCTGCCCCGGCGCACGGATTTCCGTCGTCTGCGCGCCACACACGAAAATTTTGCGCGGCCGGCAGCCGATGAAACTGTAACGGGAGAGATTTTCCCCGCCTTCAACGGATTCCAGGAGATAGGACGGGCCGGCGTTCTTGAGCTTTGCATAGGCCGACACCGGAGTTTCGAAATCGGCCATCAAGTCCGCGTACACGGGAATCACATTCCCCTGCGCGGCGAGGCTCGCGAAAACTTCCCTGGTCGGATGGATGTTCATCGTCTGAACTTGGCCTTATGCGTGCCGCCCCGGAGTGCCGCAAGGCGGAATCCCGCTCGCCGCGTACAGCAGCCAAGCGGTGCAGGTGACCGCTGTGTGGCGTAGCCCGCGCTGCGATTGTGTGGTGGTCGTTTGCACCTTCCCAGACTGTCCGGCACGCAGTCGAGTTGCGCGAAGGCAACCGCGCGGTAGCGACGCCATGGCAAAACGTTTTCGTGACGTTTCTGATCTACCCCCTCCGACTGCCCGCTCTCCGCGGCCCTAACCCTTCGCATGTACTCACGCTTCCCTCGTTTTTCGCGTCTTTGCTCCCTCGTCGCGGCCGTTCTCGCCTGCACTCATTCGTTCGCCGCGCTGCCGGCGTTTCCCGGCGCGGAAGGGTTTGGCGCCAACGCGTCCGGCGGCCGCGCGGGCACCGTCTACCACGTGACGAACCTCAACGACACGGGCGCCGGCTCTTTTCGCGATGCCGTGAGCGTGGCCGGACGTACCGTGGTGTTCGATATCGCCGGCATCATCGTGATCAACAGCCCCGTCGTTGTGAAAGGGAACATCACGATCGCCGGTCAAACCGCACCGGGCGACGGGGTCACGATCTACGGAGACCGCCTGTCCTTCTCGGATGCGAACAACACGATCGTCCGGTACATGCGCTTTCGCGAAGGCATCAATGGCGACAGCGGCACCGATGCCGTGGGCGCCGCGTCCGGAAACCTCATGATGTTCGATCACATTTCGGCCTCATGGGGTCGCGACGAAACCTTTTCGCTCAGCGGCTCGCCGAGCAACATCACCATTCAGGACTCGATCATCGGCCAGGGACTGCTGGTGCATTCCGCCGGCAGCCTCATGCAGACCGACGGCGGCGTGAGCATCTTCCGGTGCCTATACACGGATAACTACATGCGGAATCCGAAGGTGAAAGGCGTGAACGACTATCAAAACAACGTCGTCTACAATTGGGGCAGCGGTGGTGGCTACATTCCAGCCGGTGACTCGGCGGGGCTTTCGTTCGTGAACATGATCGGGAATGTCTTCATCGCGGGGCCGACCACGCCCGCGGGCAGTCCGTTCAAGACGGGGAACCAGAACTTCAGCATTTTCCACGCGGGTAATCTGCAGGATCTCGACCGCAACGGGGTGCTCGATGGTACGGCCGTCACCGACGCCAGCTTTCCGACCCTGAAAATTGTCCCCACGCAGTTCAACTATCCCGCGCCCGCCACACTGCTGACCGCCGAGCAAGCCTACGCGCACGTGCTCGCCAACGCCGGCGCTTCGCTGCATCGCGACCACGCGGACAACTACATGATCGCCGAGCTCGCGTCCGTCGGCACTATCGGCGCGCACATCTTCAACGAGAGCGAGATCGGCGGCGTTGGCACGATCGCGAGCGCGCTCGCGCTCAAGGACACCGACGGTGACGGCATTCCCGACATCTGGGAACAGGCGCTCGGCACCAATCCCGCTGTCGCCGACAACAACGGCGATCTCAACGGCGATGGCTACACGAACCTCGAAAACTATCTTAACGCGATCGCCGTCGCGGCTGTGCCGGCGGCGACGATCGACGGCCTGACGACTGACACGGGGTCATCGTCCTCCGACGGCGTCACCTCCGACACCTCGATTCTACTGCGGGGGACCGCGCCATCCGGAGCAGTCGTCACAATCTCACGACTCGACCTCGGCGTGATCGGCACCGCGATGGCTGATGGCACCGGCCACTGGATCTTTGACTACAGCGGCACGCCACTCGCCGACCGGTACTATGCGTTCAGCGCGACCGTCGCACTGGGTGGCGGCCAGGTCTCGCCGCCCACGCGCGCGTTCCTCGTGAAGATTGATACCGCCGTGGCCGCCGCGCCCGTCATCACGAGCATCGTGATCAGTCCCAACTTCATCATCTCCGGGACCGCCGAGCCTGGGAGCAGTGTCACTGTGACGCGCGTCAGCGCCGGAGTCGTTGGCAATGCCACCGCGGACGGACTGGGCAACTGGAGCGCCCCCTACACTGGTCCCGTGCTGCCACCGGGCGTGTACTCGTTCACGGCGGACGCGGTGGACGTGGCCGGCAACGCCGGACCGGCGTCCGCAGCCTACGTCATCGACACCTCGCTCGCTGCGCCCGTGTTCACCGGGATCGCCACAGATACGGGCACATCCGCCACCGATGGCATCACCAACGATCAGTCGCTCGTGCTGAACGGCACGAGCGTGGCGAACGCGACGGTCACGATCACTCGCGCGGGTGTCGGAGTCATCGGGACGGCGTCGGCCAATCCCGGTGGGGTCTGGTCCTTCAACTACACCGCCACGACGCTGCCTGCGGGCGTCCACGTCTTCACCGCGACGGCGGCGACGGGCGGCAACTCGAGCCCGGCGTCGGCGCCTTTCTCGGTGACGATCGACACCACGCGACCGACGATCGTTTCGATCCGGCGGCAGAATCCCACGACTGCCGCGACGACGGCCAGCACGCTGGTTTATCGCGTCACGTTTGCCGAACCGGTGACAGGCGTGGACGCGACGGATTTCTCGCTGACGCTCGCGAGCGGCGTCACGGGCGCGATCGGTTCGCTCGTACCTGTCAGCAGCACGATTTACGATGTGACGGTCAACGGCGCCGCGGGCGACGGTACCGTGCGGCTCGATTTGAAGAGCAGCGGCACGGGCATCGGCGATGTCGCAGGAAACGCGGTCTCCGGCGGATTCACCGCAGGGCAGACGTACACGATTCGCCTGCCCGGGAGCGGCGTGTGGATTGCGGATGACAACGGACAGGTCTGGAGCAACGCGGCAAATTGGGAAAACAACGCGATCGCGAACGGTAGCGGCGCGACGGCGGATTTCTCGGCGCTCAATCTCGATGGCGCGATGCTCGTCCAACTCGACTCTCCGCGCACCGTGGGCCGCGTTGTGCTCGGTGACACGGATTTCGCGACCCCGACGCTCTGGACGCTCGGCAACGACGGCTCCGCCGCCAATGTGCTCACGCTCGCGGGTCCGAGTCCGAATCTGCAGGTCGACGCCGCGACCAGCGCGAGTGGCGATACCGTCGATGTCCCGGCGGCAAATGCTTTCCCATCCACGCTCGATCTTACACTTGCCGGAACTGCGGGGTTCACCAAGACCGGCGTCGGCACACTCGAGATCACGAAGCCTGCTACGATCACTGGTCCGCTCACGGTCACGAAAGGCATCGTGCAAATCGGCACCGGCGGATCGCTTTCCCCGTCGTCGGTGTTCCTGGCGACGTCGCAACAGCTGCGCATTGCCGGCGGCACGTTCAGCACCACCGGTGACGTCATGTGGAATTCAGGCACGGGCACCGGCATCATCGTCAGCGCCGGCAACGCCAGTTTCCAACGCATCCTCCCGTCGAACACGCGCAACAGCTTCGTTCGCGTGACCGGCGGCACCTTCACCGCGACGGAGATCAACTTCCCGCGCAGCGGTGACTCCGAGTCGCAGGCCTTGGCCGCCGGCATCCTGATCAGCGGCGGCGATTCCACGGTCGGGACAATCGGGCTTGGCACGAACAACTCGTGGGGCGCGATGACCATCTCGGGCGGCCGCCTTTCCGTGACCGGTCCGATCAATGTCGGTTTCCAGGTCACCGCCGCGCGCGGTGGTGACGTCGTGGTTTCAGGCGGAGAGTTCAACGCGCTGGACGCTTCGGCGACCGGCGGGCTGATTCTCGCGCGCAATCCCGGCACCCAACCGAACAACGTCGGCAACTTCACGATCACCGGCGGCGTGAGCAACGTCGCGCGGCTCGCGCTCGGGTTCGACGCCACCTCGACTGCCGGCTCAGCCTCGGTTGCGTTGAGCAACGGTGAACTGAACATCGGCTCGGGCGGCATCGTGAAAAATGGCACGAGCGGAATGACCACTTCCATCACGCTCAACAGCGGCACGCTCGGTGCGCTCGCGACTTGGAGCACGAACCATCCCATCGCGATCACCGGTACTCCGGCCACGCTCGCGCTGCGGGCGGCTAACGCACTCGGCGCGCCTTTCGACTACACGCTCGCCGGTGTTGTCTCCGGCGGCGGGTTTGCGAAGACCGGCACGGGCACGATCATTCTCGCTGCCGCGAACACGTTCACCGGTGCGGTCGCGATCAACGCGGGCACGCTCGCGGTGAACGGCAGCCTTTCGGCCGGCGCGGACGTCGAGGTGAACGCAGGCGGCACTCTCGCCGGATCCGGCACCCTGGCGCGGGCGGTGGCGCTTCGCGCTGGCGGCCGTATTGCCGGAACTGGCACGCTGGCCGCGAGCACCGTGCTTTGGGACGGCGGCGGGACGCTCGCCGCGAGATTGGGTGCGAACGGCGTGTCCGACAAGGTCGTCCTCGCCGGAGCACTGACGAAGGGCACGGCGGGCACGTTCAACGTGGTGTTGACGGCTGGCGCCGGATTCGCGGCCGGGAACACCTACACCCTCGCCACGTTCGCCAGCACGAGCTTTGTCGCTACGGACTTTTCGTCGAGCGGACTGCCCGCGGGTTACGCGGCCGTGTTCGCGATCAACAACGGCGGCCTGCAGATCACGATTGTCGCGGCGCCCGAAATCACCAGTCCGGCCGTTGCGGCGGGTACGTTTGGGAGTCCGTTCAGCTTTGCGATCACGGCGACCAATTCGCCCGCGACCTTCAGTGCTACCGGTCTGCCCGCCGGCCTGGACGTGAACACTTCGACCGGCGTCATCTCCGGCACTTTGGGAGCAGCGGGAACATTCAACATTACGCTCGGCGCGACGAATGTCGCCGGCACCGGCACGGCGTCGCTTGTCCTTAGCGTGCAAAAGGCGCCCGCGTCCATCGCGTTGGGCGCCGCGGGTACGAGCACGGTGAAGCTCGCCTACAACGGCAGCGGCCGGACGCCCGCGGTCACCACTGTTCCCGCAGGTTTGAATGTACTGTTCACGTTCAACGGCAGCCCGACCGCGCCGACGCTGCCCGGAACCTATGCCGTTCTCGCGAAGGTGAATGATCCCAGCTACCAGGGCACGGCGAGTGGCACGCTCGTCATCACGATTACCGCGCTGGTCCGCCATGCTCCGCAGCTGCAGGGCGACCTTGACGGCTCAGCTCAGTCATTGACGCCGGAAAACTTCACGCTCGGCGGAAACAGCTTCATTTCCGGCGACCTCCTGGTCCCCGGCATTCCGTCGGTGAGTGTGAACGGCGCGGCGCTGCTTGCGGGCGTCGTGGATGGCTCTGGCGCAGCCGATCCTGCGAACTACAGCGTGACCCTGAATGGCAACGCCGTCGTGCGTCACGTGGTGCGGCGCGTGGATGCGATTTCGCTGCCGACCGTCGCGCCGTTGCAGGCGCCGACCGGCACGCGGGCCGTGAAGCTGAACACCGCCGCCCAAAGCGCCGGGGACTTCACCACGATTCGCGATCTCGCGATCGCCGGAAGTGCAGGGGACGTGACACTGCCACCCGGCGCCTACAACCAGCTCGTCGCAAGTGGTGACACCGCGTTCGTTCTCGGCACGACCGGGCCGAACCCAGCCGTGTATCACGTCCAGACGCTCAGCCTGAACGGCAATGCCACCTTGAAAATCGTCGGGCCCGTGATTCTCCGCTTGGGCAATACGGTGAGCGTCGGGCGCTCCGTTGGTTCTGCCACGCACCCTGACTGGCTGCTCGTCGAGCTTCCCGCCGGTGGACTCACGCTCGAGGGGCAGGCGCTGCTGTATGGCGACGTGGTCGCACCCGCAGCAAGCGTGTCCATCGGGGGCGGCGCAACTCTTCACGGCCACGTCAGCGCCGACTCGCTCACGATCAGCGGCAACGGTGCACTGATCGAGCCGCAACCCGTGCCGTAGTTCGGCAGGTCGAACTGAGTGCGAGCGATCGCCGACGAACCTAGTTCGGCAGTTAGCCGCGTGTCGTCGCGCCCGGAATAATTCGCTCAGCCGGCGAAAATATCGCCGGCGGTCAATTCTTCGTCGCGGCGTCTTCAGCGGCGGAGCGCGC
>JADMIO011837301.1_pt1 | contig 11792 bp, 10 predicted proteins | sample 8958161 | NCBI WGS metagenome assembly JADMIO01 (sample SAMN16585339, study PRJNA669376) | soil metagenome | isolation source: Crop rotation soil | place: USA: Cullars Rotation, Alabama | collected 2011
CTTTCCCCAAACTCGAGCCGCAATTGTTGTTGCTGATGCCGAAGTCACTGGCGTTCGTCCCGGTAATTGGCGTGCCCGATATGTCCAAAACGGAATTGCTCAAATTCGTAAGCGTGGCTGTCTCCGGTCCGTTGGTCGATCCAAAGTCGAGCCTCGGTGGCGTGAGGCTGATATCGGTCTGACATCCAGCCAGGCTGACCACCGTAGGACTCAAACTGCCGCCGCTCGATGGGACGATGGTGCTGGCGCCAAAGAACGGGCCAATGCCGCGTGGTTGAAAAGTGAATTGCAGGCTGCAAGAGCCGCCCGTCGCGACAGGATTTGAGCAGTTTGAACCACTCTGACTGATGGGAAAGGAACTGCTCGATGAGATGGAGAGCGTTTCCGAAGCGTTGTGATTGTTGGTCAGGGTGACACTCTGAGGGTTGCTGCTGTTGCCCATGATAAGGGTGCCAAGATCGAGACTCGCGGGAGATGAAGTAATCGGTGGAACGCCGTTGCCTGTTAGGCCGACTACGCCGGGCGAAGTCACACCACTATGGCTCACAGTAATGGCGCCTGGGTAGCTGACCGAAGCAAATTTCGCGATGGGCTGAAAACCAACGTCGAACGTGCAGTGCCCTCCGGCTGCAATGGTCTGCCCTGAACACGAGTCGGCGGTTAATTGGTAAACCGTAGAAGATGGAGCGAGGCTGGTGATCGACAAGCTCTGGGAGTTGCTGCTGTTTGTAATGGTAACGGTTTGCGTTGCACCAGCACTGCCTGCCTCCCGATTTCCGAAATCGAGTGTGGCCGGAGAGATCGCTATTTGCGACGAAACCGATCCTGTGCCATTTCCCGACAAGCCAACGGGTTGCGTGCCTGGAGAAGCGTCGGTCGAAATGTTGATGGCACCGGGAATACTCCCCTTCGTCGTGGGGCTGAACCTCACGTTAATCGTGCAGCTTTGACCGCTTCCGAGCGGAGTGGAGGAAGAGGGGCAGTTATTGGTCTGCGAATAGTCTCCACTGGTTGCGATGCTGTTGATCGTGAGGCCCACGCTTTCGTTATTAGTAAGCGTGACCGGTTGAGGAGAACTGTTGGCACCAACCGCGACATTCCCGAAGCTCAGGGAGGCAGGCGAGAAGGTGATGGGCGCAAGACCTGTGCCTGAGACCATCACTACATGAGGCGTTCCAAGCGCATCGTCAGAGATTTGGACCGTCCCGTTAAATTGGCCGATGATGAGTGGCGCAAATGTCACATGCATCTGGCAACTGCTGTGCGGAGCCAGCAGACTGGGTGAAACAGGACAGTTGTTGGATTGGGAATAGTATCCGCTGCTGCTGAAAGTCTTGATTGCGACACCGACGGCGCCAGCGCTCATGATATCGACTATTTGCGGCGCACTAGTTGTGCCTGCAACCTGCGGCCCGAAGGTCAAGCTACTGGGAGAGACCTTCAACGCTTTCCTTGGCGGCGCGAAACATAAGGGGGCCAGCGACACGACTAACATTCCCACTGCAAAAGATCGGCACTTCATAGGTCCTCCTCACAGCAGACGAAATACGTGCGGACGAAAGCACGAGGAAGAGTTCCCACAGAGCCCGTGGCCCATAAAGAAGACGTGTCTGCAACCACCAGAGACGACATGACTCCCGTATGAATTGGCCCTTAAGGTCGGAAGAGAGCGAACCCGTTAAAAGAAGGGAAGTGATTTCACGAGTGAACCGCGCGGGGTTCTCTCTCGTTCAGAGCACCTTGGAAGCGGATTATGGGAGGCTTTGTTGCAAAAGTCAAGCAGTTGTGAACTTTGGCTAAGTCAGGGAATTACATGGGTGGGGAATGCTTTAAGCCTTGTTCCTGCATGATCTTAAGAGCGCGATGGTTGCACCCATTGTTTTCGATAGGGTGTAGGCAATCGAATGTTGAAAGGCTCCCAGGTTTCGCGCGCGACTATTTCTTTCGCTCGATCAGGAATCGCGCAATGGCCTTCAATGTCTCGGAACGCTGAGCGAAACTGTCGAGACTTGATAGTGCGTTGTTCACCAGGGCATCCGCCTTCTTGAGTGATTCCTCGACGCCGAACAACGCGGGATACGTAACCTTTTCTGCTGAGACATCCTTACCCGCCGTCTTTCCCAGTTGCTCGGACGTTTGCGTTACGTCGAGGACATCATCCACGATCTGGAAAGCCAATCCGATGTTCCGACCGAAACAGCGCAACTTCTCGACGGCCTCAGAGTCCGCGCCGGCGTAGATTCCGCCGCTCACCACGCTTGCCGTGATCAGGGCCGCTGTCTTTGCGCGATGAATGTATTCGAGCATGGCAAGGTCCGGCTTGGAATGCTCTGCCTCGAGATCAACGACCTGGCCGCCGATCATGCCATCGACTGTTCCGGTTCCGCGCGCGATCTCTTCGATCATCCGCACGCGCGCTTCCGCCGAACAGCGGACCCGAGACAATACTTCATAGGCCTGCGTCTGGAGGGCGTCGCCGGCGAGAATCGCCAGAGCTTCGCCAAAAGCCTTGTGACACGTGGGCCGTCCTCGGCGAAGGTCATCGTTGTCGAGCGCAGGCAAATCGTCGTGGATTAACGAATAGGTATGCAGCATTTCCAGCGCGGCGCCCACTTCCTCTATGCCATCCGGAAGGGAACCCGCGATCATCCGACCAGCTTCCATGCACAAGATTGGACGAATGCGTTTGCCGCCGGCAAACACGCTATGCCGCATGGCCAGGTGAATGGAAGCGGGGGGCTCGGTAACGGGCGGAATGAGGCGTTCCAACGCCGCGTCGGTGAGCTTCTGCCCTTCTGCAAGAATCTCCCTCAGCATGCGGGACTGAGTATAACAAGGCTGGCTCGAGCGCTTGCTGAAGTCTGAGTGGGGTCTAGCCGCACGCGGGAAAGCAGGTCCTTCGACTCGCGCGACGCGCTTCGCTCAGGAGGACAAAATGGAAAACGAGGAAGAAACAACAAAGGACGCCCGCAGGCGTCCTCGGCAAAAACAGAATCAACTAAGCGGCAACAGAACGCGCGCGGCTCGGACTATAGCGCAAGGTCGAAGTCACAATCGCTCGCGTGTCGCGTGAGGGGCAGACATCGGTCGCGCCCGCGGTCAGCGCCGCGGTCCACATCTGATCGTCTGCAAGCCGGTGAGTACAAACGATGCACATACCGGTGAACTCGCGGCTGATCGCTTGCACTTCCGAAAGGGGCGCTACCTCCATATCGACCACTGCCACTTCGGGGCGGTGCTTCAAGATAGCTTCGCGCAGGTCCTTAACGGATCTCACCGAGAATATCGCGTGGAAGTGATGACACAGAGAAGAGGCCAAGGCCCGGCTCGTGCCTGCATCGGTTTGCAGCAGGACTACGCTCAAAGGCTTCATACAACCCCCGGAAGCCGTCGTGCACGGCTATCTGCTAAGGCTGTGGCAGTTGCCCAGCGGTGGAAGAGCAACGAGCTTACGACGACCCTCACGGGGCGCCTACTTTTGCATAGACGCTTTTTCGGTCACGGGCTCGAACGGTTCGGCCCGAAGCTTCCCATTGCTCTTTAACAGTATTTCTACTTTGCCTTCCGCATCCTCCAGTTCCTTGCGACAGGAATTGGACAGCTGCATGCCTTCTTCAAACAAGGTCAGCGATTTCTCCAGAGGCACATCACCTTTTTCCAGTTCCTGAACAATCTTCTCGAGCCGCTGAAGGCAATCTTCAAATTTGGGCAACGGGAAAAACTCCTGCAATCATTCTAATGCACCTTTTAGGTGCCGAATTTCAAGTAAATTTTTCGTTAAATCGTTTCTCTATCGACACTTGGGTCGTCAGCGGGAAGCCAGTCCGGTTTATGCGGGAGCGCTCTTCGATCCGAGCGCCTCCAGAACGTCGACGGCAGAGCTATATCGCCCCAGGGGAGCGCTGATCTGCGCCCCTTGCACCATGGCACGAGCGGCATTGAGCATCTCGCGCGCAATGATGACACCTTCTTCCCGCGCCGCCTCGGGTGTGGCAGCAGCCGCCATGCGCTGCAAAACGGACTCGGGTACCGAAACCCGCAACTCGTTCTTCATAAACTCAGCATTTCGTACACTTACGAGAGGCCATATCCCCGCCACCACCGGAATACGGCAATGTTCAATCCGCCGCAAAAAGCTTTCCAGCAGCGCGAGATCGAAGACGGGCTGGGTTACGGCGTACTCTGCACCTGCCTCCACCTTGTACTCGAATCGCCGAATCTCCTCATCCAGATTCGGGACTCCCGGATTAGCACCCACCCCGATCACGAACGCTGTGCCCGTGCCCAGAGGGTTCCCACCAAGGTCGAGTCCGCGGTTCAGATTGCGCACGATGTTTACCAATCCGATCGCGTCTACGTCGAAAACGGCGGTTGCATCCGGGTAGTTTCCCATCTTGGGAGGGTCACCTGTGATGCAGATGAGGTTCCTGATTCCCATCGCCGCTGCGCCCAACAAGTCCGACTGGATGCCCAAAACGTTGCGATCCCGACAGGTGTAGTGCAGGATGGCTTCGATGCCCACATCTCTCTGAATCAAGAGAGATAGAGCCTGATTGCTCATGCGAGCGGAAGCACGCGGGCTGTCGGGTATGTTGATCGCGTCAACGCCTACTGACTTTAAGAAGCGAGCGCCTTCGACCTCTTTGCGAATATCAATGCCTTTGGGAGGAACGATCTCGACCATGGTGACAAAATCGCCGTCAGCCAACTTGCGTCCCAGGTTTGAGCGATCGGCCAGGTTGACGGTCGGCTTGGAGGTAGGCGTCGGCTCGGGCTTCGCCAAGGAAACCCTCGGGGCACGGGCTTCTCCGACTCTCAGCGCGGATTTCATTACTCGGATGTGATCGGGCGTGGTTCCGCAGCATCCGCCTACGAAGCGCACTCCGGCGCTGACGAACTTGCGGGCGTAGCTCGCCATATATTCGGGTGAACAGAGATAGATGTTTCGGCCTTCCACGGATCGCGGCATGCCGGCATTCGGCTGGGCGGACAATGGAAGCGTGGTGAGCGCCCGTACCCGCTCAATTGCGTCCAGCATGGCTACCGGGCCGACGCTGCAATTGCATCCGATAACATCGACTCCCCACTGCTCCAGCCTTGGCGTAAAGGTCTCGGGAGTAGAACCATCAAGGCAGATACCGTCTTCGTCGATGGTGACTTGAGCCACTACCGGCTTGTTGGGTTTGACATCGCGAGCAGCCAAAAGCGCCTGGTGAAGTTCTTCTACGTAACCGAATGTCTCGAGGATGACCAAGTCGACGCCGCCCTCGACAAGGGCAGAAATCTGGCGGCGAAAAGCCTCACGGGCTTCCTCGAGAGATATCTTTCCCAACGGTTCAATACGGACGCCCAGGGGACCTACAGAGCCTGCGACCCAGACGTCAAAGCTCTTGGCTGCTTCACGCGCCAGACGCGCACCGGAAACATTGATGTCGTGCACCTTGTCGGCGAGGCTATGACGGGCCAAGCGAAACGAGTTCGCGCCAAAGGTGTTGGTTTCAATGACGTCCGCGCCAGCCTGCAGATACTCATGGTGAACAGCGCGGATCAAGTCAGGCTGGGAGACGTTCAACTCGTCGTAACAGCGGTTGATGAAAATGCCCTTGGCATAAAGCAGCGTTCCCATGGCGCCGTCGCACAGTAGCGGGGAACGCTTGATCTGGGCTATGAAATCGCCTGCCATGGTCATCGAGAATACAGGATGGGGAGAGGTCTTGGCCAACACGGGCACGGTCCACATGCGCACGCACAGGCAGAAATTGGCTTTGCTATAATCGCTAACTTCGCATCTAACTCTCCATCGCACATCATTTTAGGAGCAAGCAGTTTGAAGACAGCCGTCTGGTCGCGTGTGTTTACCCTGGCCTTGGTGGCCGGGCTTGTTGCCTGTGGTGGATACAAGGCTCCCAATCAAGACAACAACACAGGGTCGGGGGTAAAATTCCGCGCCTTCGTTTCGCAGAACGTGTCGGCGGTGGGGGGCGCCACGGCAGGTTTGGACGTCGTAGACGCGACGTTGGACCGTCTGGTTAGGGCTCCCGGCGTAACCGTCGGGCCGAGCCCTACCCTCATGCAGGTATCCGCGAATAAGGCGAGTACGCTGGTTTTCGACTCTTCCACGAATGCAATCTACGTGGTGACCAACTCATCGGAAACCGAAGCAGGTCACCTTACGCTCCCAGACTTTACGGAGAGCATGGCCATCAGCACCGACGGGACAATTGGCTTTGCTGCCGTGCCGAACGCGCCTGTTCTCGGCCAGCCTTCGGGGGCCGTTGAGGTCTTCAACGTAAGCACGGCGGCTTTGAACACGCCCATTGCGGTGCCGGGTGCGCACTTTCTTGTCCTTAGTCCCGACAATACGAAGCTACTGGTGTTCAGCGACAGCATGAACACGGTCACCCTGATTACGTTGACCAACAATGGCACAACCAGCAGTCCAAACTGGGTAGTTGGGCAAACGCTTCCTTTGACCTCCGGTTTTGACCACCCGATCTGGGGTGCTTTCAGCACCGATAGCAGCACAGCATATGTCTTGAATTGTGGTCCGGAATGCGGCGGGGCGGCGGCGAGCGTCTTGCCTTTGAACGTGACGAACCCCTCGGTTCCGCTTCTTGGGACTGCTATCCCGGTTCCAGCCGCCACTTATGGCGTTCTCTTCGGCAGCACGCTGTATGTGGCAGGAACTTCACCGCTGGCGGCGAACAACACCTGCGCGGGAAGCACCACCGCTGCTACCGTGTGCGGAAGGCTCAGCGTGATTGACACGTCAGCATTGAGAGTTAGCAATTCGAGCCCGATCATCATCACGGATGGCATGCACAACCGGATGGGAGTGACCTCGGACAACCAGGTATTTGTGGGCGCGCAGCAATGCTCGCAGGTAAGCACGCAGAATGAGCAACGCGGCTGCCTGTCCATTTACAACCCTAGTCTCAACAAAGTTGTAATAGGAACTGATCCTGGTCCGGTAACCGGGATTGCGCCGGTTACAGGCCGCAATGAGGTCTACGTCATTGAGAATGGGGAACTCCGTATCTGGAGCACCGTGACCGACGCTCTGCTGCCGAGTTCGAAACAATTCGACATTTCAGGCAATGCTGAAGACGTTGTCATTGTGGATTAGGGCGACCCAGGACCTGGAGCTTTGCCGGACGGCACTCGGCTAAAACGGACGGCTTGTCTTACTGAGAAGCTGTCGACTTTTCCGATACTCGGCAATACGCGCTGAGACTATGCCGCGCTTCTTGACCGTAGCAACATCATCTTAAATACTATGGCGAAGAGTGACGAGCGATGCCCACGGTTATATCAGTAGGAACAGACGACCAGTTGCTTTCGTTGAGAGAGGCGGTTCTGAGGAACGCGGGGTTCCATGTGCTGACGGCGTGTGATCCTAGAGAGGCTCTCCGGCACGCTGGGCGAAATAGTGCTGCGGTGCTCCTGCTCTGCTACTCACTCCCACTCACCGTTCGCCAAGAGTTGGCAAAGCAGTTCCGGCGTCACTCGCCCAGCGGGCGCATTGTGGCCATAACCAATGAACCGCAAAAACGGCCGCCCATAGAAGCGGACGCATTCCTATACGGAATCGAAGGGCCAGAAGCGCTGATTCGAGCTTGTCGAGGTGACGAGCTCACGACACTGGCCAGCTGATCACTGGCTTTGATCCCTTGTCGCAGCGATCAAGTCTTCCATTAGCGGACAGGCTCCAAAAGCAGCACGTGTCTCTTGCTTTTATCAACCGCCCCAGGAGAGTAGGGAAGGGCAAACGTAAATCCTGTGTACCAGGCATTCCATTGGTCCATGTAGTAAGGGCTGACAAAATTGCCGCCTTGGCCTGTCACCGTGTTGAGCGTGCTCTGATCGAGGTTCGAGAAATCCACCGTCATGCGCTCTGACGGACCCAAATTTCCCGCCGCCTGTTTCACCGTGAAGCCGTCCCCTGATTGTGGTACTCGCCCCGGTCCCGTCCACCGACTTAGCAGCGGAAATTTTCCAAGCACAGGATTCTGTATGGTGATGGGATAAGCGGCTCCCAGTTTCCAGGTTGCAAGTTTGGAGGGCGCATCTGGCGGGCTAACGGCGTCTTCCACGGCCGCAACCAGCACAGCATCGAAATCAGCATACTTGCCCGGAAGCCAGCGTTTTGGCTGCTTCAGCAGCACATTCTCCAGCCACACCGATCCGAGTGCCCAGCGGTAGTCCTTGGCGGTCAGGTTTGGCAGTGATTGATCGTTCTTGTTGGCGAACTTATCGTCCAGCAAAATGCGAGCAAGTTCGTGGCGAGCTTGAATTTCGATGGTCGCCGCCGCCGAATCCGAAGCCATGATTCCGTTCCAATCGCGCATTAAGTCGAGCGCCTCCCTGGCACGCGGCGAAACTGTCCTGGCGTGGTCGAGAGCGTACACAAACCGCTCGGCGCAAAAACGGTCAAAGGCGGAATAAACGTCGGTTTGCAACGCCAACATGTCCGCCGGAGCGAATTTCTTTCCCGACTCCAGCACGCGATAGATGCGCTCGGTGCGCCAGGGAGCATCCCATTCCGTGCTCAGGCTGTAGCCATAACCGTCCGGCGAAATTCGTCCATTGGCGGTCGCCAGGATGCCCCAGGATGGGTCAATAACCGTGGGTAGCTTCTCGAATGGCACGTAGCCTGTCCATTCGTGAGCATCATCGCTTCCATTGACCGGCAAGCTGCCGTCGCCTTTGGCGCGAATGGGAATGTGACCGGTGGCATGATAGCTGATATGTCCATCGACATCGGCATAGACGACATTTTGCCCCGGCGAGTCGAGTTGCGATAGAGCTTTCGCAAACTGATCCCAGTTCTGGGCCGAATCAAGGTCGAAAAATGGATTGTGCAGGCCATCGTAGAGGGTCCAACGCAAAGCTACGGCACGTTTCTCACCGGGAATGAGGTCGGTGATGATGGGTCCGTGGCGGGTGCTCAGGACGTCCAACTGCTCATCGCGATCCCCTTTGACGTGGATCACCTCACGCCGCCGATCAAGGTTCCGCCAACCTCGTGGCGTTTGATATTGGCCGTTCTCGTTCAGCGTCTCCACAAATAAATCTTCAACAGTCGGCCCAACATTCGTGAATCCCCAACCGATCCGCTGGTTGTGGCCGACGATCACGAAAGGAAGTCCGGGAAGACTCACGCCTACGACATCGAAGTCTCCGCTACGCAGGTGCACTTCGTACCAGAGATTGGGCATCTGATGGTTGAGGTGCATGTCATTGGAGAGCAGTGGCTTTCCTGACACGGTATGCGCTCCCGAAACTACCCAGTTGTTGGATCCCGCACGAGGAAACCACAAATCAGGACCAAGGGATGCATTAGCGATGGCCGGATGCGGCCGCGATGACGTGACACTGTCACTGCCGCCAGGGCTGGAATCATCATCCTCGTCCGGTTGATTGATTCTCACCGGAGCCTTACTCGGCGGACGATCGTGCCAGGATGAATTGATAAAGAGATCGCCTGTCAGCTCAGGACCGAGGCGAGCCAGAAATTTCTCTTTCTCCAAAGCTGAAAGGTAGGCGCCATGATTCAAGTTCTGCACCATGCTGGCGCCCATTAACACAGCGTCCTCCGCCGTCCAGGGCGCGGGCTTATAGCGAAGAATGCGGAACTCCAGCGGCAGGGAATCGCCGCGCTCCTGTATGTAAGCGTTAACTCCGCTGGTATAGGCGTCAACATAGGAGCGATCGCGGGCCGAGTACTGCTGGAGTGAGCGGCGAGCGACATCCCGCAAGCCGAGAATCCGCTGCGCGCGATCGTGTTGCAACTGGCTGGGTCCGAGCACTTCCGCTAGTTCTCCAGCAGCGAACCGCCGCATCGCGTCCATCTGCCAAAGGCGGTCTTGGGCAGTTACATAGCCTTGGGCGAAAAAAAGATCTTCCAGGTTGGCTGCGTCGATGGTAGGGACCCCGTGCTCGTCTCGGGTTACTTTCACTGGAGCCGAGAGCCCTGGAACTCTGACCGGTCCGTCAAGACGGGGCAAGGCGAGCAGCGCTGCGTAATAGACGTAGCCGCACAGTGCGATCCCTGAAAGCGCAAACAATATCACCAGAGTCTTCAGCAAACTGCCAAGACGCGATCGGGCACGCGAGGCCGGGGGAGACAAAGTGGGCGTTGTCATCGCGAAAAGCTCGATTGTAGGTTTCTGAAAAGAGAAACACAATCCGGCGTTCCCAGCGGGTTAATACGACTTACATACCAGGATTAATTTGGCAGGCCGAGGGAAACGCCAGTATCATGAGCACGACACGACGCGAAGATCACTTGCCCACCAGCTTACAAAAACGTATTGACGATCAGCCCACTATCTCGCGCGAGATGATCCGGGAAGCGCAGCAGATTCTGCATCGTCATCTCAAGAGTGTTGGCCTGAAGCATACGGAACAGCGGGATACGATACTTCGCACCTTCCTGGAGACGCGTGAGCATCTTTCGACTGACGAACTATTCCGACTGGTGAAGAAGAAGGATCCGAAGATCGGCTTCACCACCGTTTATCGCACCCTTAAGCTGCTGGCCGAGTGCGGTCTCGCAAGTGAAGTTGCTTTCCATGATGGCATCGCGCGTTACGAACACCAGTACAACCGGCGCAGCCACCACCACATGGTGTGCACGGACTGCGGCAGCTCAGTCGAGTTCTTCTCTCCTGAGGTGGACAACCTCGAGCAGAAAATCGGGCGACAGCATAACTACGAGACTACCCGTCACACATTCCAGATCTACGGCGTCTGTGAGGATTGCCGGAAAAAAGGCAGCAATAAACGCCTGGTGTAATTCGAAGAACTGCGTCCTGTACTAATTCACCCCATACCTCCGGGAGCGAGCAAGCGGAAGGGATACACGGGAAAGTTGCGAAGAACGGCGAACAAGACAATCGCGCACCCGAGAGCCCAGATGGTCCAGGCGGGCAGGAAAACACGTGGTAAGTAGCGGCCGCGAATTACAAATGCAGCCCTCGACACTGCGCCGTATGCGAGGAAGGGAAGTGAAACCAGCGCGAACGGGTTAAGCGACAATGCAGCTGCGATGTTTCCATGAAGTAGCTGATGCAAAGCCCGCAGACTTCCGCATCCCGGACAGTAGAATCCGGTCAGCCACAGGAAGGGACAGGGAGGAAAAATACCGGAACTCGCTGGATTCGAAGTGCGAAGAATGGTGAGAGTTCCAATCAGCACCAGGGAACCGGCAAACAACTCCACACGGCGGGCCGTAGGAACATCACATCGAAGCCATTGAGAGCCAGCGCTCATCGATGCAGGTTCCCGAGTACACCTAGTAGGGCAAGGCTTCCCCAAGAAACAATGCTGAGCAAACCGAGGCCGAGGGAAATCAACGCCCAGAGCTTCGCATTCTTGGAAGCTTGGGTTGCGCCCGCAATATCTCCGGCAGCTACCTTCGTGTTTACCTGGGCTGCATAAATGATCGACACGATGCCCGTGGGCAGGCAACACAAAACCGTGGAGAGGATTGCAAACACCAGGTAGTTGGGAACGACTGCCCCGGGTTGGTAGCCGGGTGGTTGAATAACCCCGGGCGTGGGTGGCGTGATAGTAGTAGTGGGGCTGGCGCTGCCGTGCATCGGCGTGCCGCATTGGGCGCAGGTTATCGCGTTATTGGGGTTATTTGCTCCACATTGGGTACAGAACACTTCTGTCCTCCGTTTAGCGGTGCTCGAGCCGCTCCGACATTTACTCCAGGATTTGTCCGCCTTGGAAACATGCGTCGGCGCTATCCCCTAAACTTGCCCGGATCACCGCAGATGGGAAAG
>JADMIO010928712.1_pt1 | contig 11791 bp, 11 predicted proteins | sample 8958161 | NCBI WGS metagenome assembly JADMIO01 (sample SAMN16585339, study PRJNA669376) | soil metagenome | isolation source: Crop rotation soil | place: USA: Cullars Rotation, Alabama | collected 2011
GGGTGTGTCCATGTTCGTGCCACCCACGCCCGCGCCATCCCACGTGCGGGTGGTCTGGGCATACGAGATGTTGGCAAACGCGCCGAGGGCGAGGAAGGGAGTGATGCTCTTGGTGAGGATCAGGGAATTCAGTCGGGTTTTCATGGGCTTTTTTGCGGAATGCGGGTTTGGGTTTTGAGGAAAATCTATAGAGATTTCACAACGTTACTAAATTGAGCGGCCAGACAGAGACTGCAAGATCCTAGTGTGGGATTTTTCATAAATCCCTAGACCAGGAGGAGTCGTATGTGCCGGCCCGTGACGGTGAGATCGGGAAATAGATAGAGTAGCGTTCCAGACCGATCTCGTAGAACGGCACCAGGGTGACCGGATCGCCGGTCGTCGTGAGCGGATACTGGACGGCCGGAAGCTTCCTTTTTCCCACGAGCGAAAGGACTTCCGAAAGGGTGCCCTTCAAGGCCGGGACCTTGTTCGGATCCATTTGCTTCCGGCCGAGCTGGATGAATGGCTTGCTGCCGTCGGCATGGAAATCGGCGGGTGTCAGTCCTTCCGTCCCCAGGCTGGCGGCGAGCAGGATCGGTCCGTGATAAAACGAGACGAATTTCCCGCCGGGCGTGAACTCGGCGGTAAGGCGCGGCGCGAGGTTCACCTTGAAGACATCCCCGTCGTTCCAAACGCGCTTCACGTTGATCCATCCGTCCGCGCTCACGGTCGGAGGCCGGTTCGTGCCGTTCAGTTGCATCGCGAGTTCCGATCTGTCGGCCCAGGCCGGACAGCGGACGGAAAATGTGAACTCGGCGGGCTTGGCGGTGCTGATCGTGAAATTGATGATGCCGTCATTGGGAAACGCGGTGGTCTGGCGGAGTGCGATGCCCTTTTCCTGCCAGCGCATTTCCGATGGGATGAAGAGGTTCACCATCAGCCGCTCCTTTTCCGCGGCGTAGATATAGCTGCCGTAGCGGGCGTGATTTTCCATGCCGCTGCCGACGCAGCACCAGAACGCGTCGAACGGCTGGGAATAGCGCTTGTAGTGGCCGGGCCGCGTCGGCGTGTAGTAGGCGAAACCGTTTTCAGGCGCAGGACCGATGGATGTCAGGATGTGGTTGAAAATGGCGCGCTCGATGTAGTCGGCATATTTCGCCTGCGGCTTCTCCTCCTGAAGCTGGCGCGTGAGCTTGAGCATGTTGTAGGTGTTGCAGGTTTCCGGCCCGCAATCCTCCAGCAGCTTCTTCTCGTAGTCGGCGGGTTGGATGAAGGCTTCCCAAATACTGTTGCCGCCGAAGGCAAAGGTCTGCCCGCTGGCGACGGCGTCCCAGAAATTCAACACGGCGCGGTGCCAACGCTCGTCACCGGTGGCATCATAAGTCCGCTGATAGCCGACATACATCGGGATCTCCGTGTTGGCGTGATGGTTGTAGAGGGTGGCTTTGTTCTCCTGCTCCAAGGCAGCGACCATCGGTTCCCTGGCGAATTTCTTCGCGAGATCGAGATAGCGGGTATTTCCCGTGGCGGCGTGGAGGTCGGCGAAAACTTCGTTGGGCGCGCCGATTTCCTTTGAGGTCATGTCGCGCCACTGCTTGTCGGTGAGCTTCGCGGTGATCGCGACGCACCAGTCGGCGTAGCGGATCAGCACATCCTTTGCCTGCGCGCTGCCGCCGGTGAGCCAGGCATCGCGCAAGCCGGCCAGCGTCTTGTGGCCGACATACCACGGCAGGACGTTGCTCAGCTTGAGTTCGCCGCGGCCAAGCTTGGCATACCAGTCATTGGCTTCCCATGCCGACGCATACAACCCGCCGTCGCCGCGCTTCGTCTGATACTCCGCCATTTCGCCGACGAGGTAATCCATCCGCTGTTTGATCCGAGCATCCCCCGTCGCCGCGCTCATCCACGCGCAGGCGCTCAGGTAGTGCCCGACGATCCCCGAGCCGTTCTTTTCCCAGCCGCCGTAGAGCGCGGCTTTCGGTTTCAGCCCCGCGGCCGCACGCATTCCGGACAGCAACCGGTCCGGGTCGAGCGAAAGCATGTAATCGAGATCGCGCTGCTGGGCATCGCGGAACGGACTGTCGAGCAACCGCACATCGGCCACCGGGATCGCGGCCGATGTCTTCTCAGGCAAGGCTGCCGTAGGGCCGCACCAGGGCAGCCCGATCAAGAAAAAACTCCAGCCTCTCACCATCGCGTAGATGTTGGTTTCACGCCCCAAGCCGTCAAGAATCCCGGACCACCCCAATCGGGGGGTAAAATCCTATTCAAAAACCAGGGAAGACGAATAGCCTGCGCCATGCCGAGCCCTACTGAGGAAATCACCCGCAATCGTCGCGACCGGTGGGCGCTGGGATTGCTCATGTTTCTCCTCGGCGGCTGCGGACTCGCGTATGAATACACGTTGAGCAAGATTGCGTCCGACCTACTCGGCAACTCCGTCCAGCAATGGGCGACGATGATCGCCACGATGCTCTTCGCCATGGGTCTTGGTGCGGACATCCAGAAACACACGCCGCCCGGCAAACTCGCCGATCGCCTGATCACCACCCAGTTGCTGCTGGCCGTCCTCGGGGGCTTCGGGCCGCTGCTGCTGATCCACGGATTCGCGCTTCTCCCGCAGCTCTACATTGTGATCCAGTATGCGGTCGCCTTCGGCGTCGGTTTGCTCATCGGTTATGAGATCCCGCTGGTAATGCGGATCAACGAAGCGGCCGAGCCCGAGATGCGCTTCAACCTCGCGCAGGTGCTCAAGATGGACTACGTCGGCGCTCTGGCGGGAGCCCTGTTGTGGACGTTCCTGCTCGTCCGCTATCTCAGCATCGAGCGGATCAGCTTCGTGCTGGGACTGACAACGGTGGCCTCGTCGATCCTCTGTTATTTCCTCTATCAGACGAGGCTGTCGCGGCCCCGGCTGAGGGTTTTGGAAATCGTGGCTGCGGCGGTATTGCTGGCCGGAGGACTTGCTATGGGACGGCAGTTAACTCTTAAGGCGGAACAATTTCTCTATCGGGATCCCGTTGTCACTTCCCTCACCACTCCGTTTCAACACATCGTCCTCACGCGCAACGGCGACGGAAATTTGCGCTGCTACATCAACGGCCATCTGCAATTCAATGAGTCGGACGAGTATATTTATCACGAAAACCTCGTGCATCCCGCGATGCATCTGGCCGATCGCCGCGACAACGTACTCATCCTCGGTGGTGGCGACGGACTGGCGTTGAGGGAAGTTCTGAAATACCCCGAAGTCCGCGCGGTGAAGCTGGTTGATCTCGATCCAATGATGACGACGCTCGCCGCTTCGGATCCGCACCTCGTCCGCTTGAACGGCGGCAGCATGGGCGATCCCCGGGTGACGCCGCAGACAGCCGAGGGGATCGCGGCGGGGGATGCCTTCCCGCAGGAGCAGACCAGCCAGTATGAAAACTTCGGCGGGACGCTCCACCGGACCGCCACCTTGCACGTGTTCAACATGGACGCCACCCGCTTCGTGAAATCGGTGGGCCGCGGCTACGATGTGGTGATTATGGATTTCCCCGATCCCAACTCGCCGGACCTGGCCAAGCTCTATGGCCGGCCGTTCTACGATCATCTCCGAGGGATTCTTCGCCCCGGCGGAGTGATCGTGCAGCAGTCAGGTTCCACCTTCGAGGCCAGGGAAGCGTTCCTGTGCATCGGCCGCACGCTGGAAGCCGCGGGATTCAATGTGCTTCCGTATCATGACAACGTCCCCTCGTTCGGCGAGTGGGGCTGGTGGATCGCGAAGGTCGGCAAGTCCGGCGAGGAAGCCCGCGCGTTGTTGAAAGGACTGGTCCGGCTGGATGTTCCAACCCGTTACCTGACTCCCGATCTCCTGTCCGCTTCCCTGGTGTTTGGAAAAAACCAGTTAGAATCCAATCACCGTGATTTTACTTCACTCACCGAGCCACGTGTCTATCACTATCACCTCCAAGGCTGGAAATCCCAGTTAAACCCATGAATACTCTCATCAAAATCGGTGTGTGCGTTTTCGCCTTCGTGGTCTTTTCCTCGATGGTCTCGCAATGTGGACGGCGGAGTTCAATCACGCAGCCGTCATATCAGTCTGCGCCACCACCGCAGGTCTCCACCCAGGTCGTCCTCAAGCAACTGGCGGAGGGACTCGATCTGAAGGCAGTTACCGAACTTGCGAAGAAGTCCAAGGATGCCGCCGACTTTGAGAGCCGGCTGAACGCCAAGGACGAAGCGGTCAATAACATCGATCTCAACGAGGACGGCAAGGTCGACTACATCAATGTGACCGAATATGGAACCGGCAACACGCGGGGATTCTCCCTGACCACGGAGCTTTCTCCGGGCAAGGTGCAGGAGATCGCAACCATCGAGTTTGAAAAGAACCAGGATCAGACCACGGTACAGGCCGCGGGCAATCCCTCGCTTTATGGTCCCAACTATTACCATCATTCGAGCTTCGGCCTAACCGACGCGCTGTTGGTGGGCTGGTTGTTTTCCAACCGGTCATCCTATTCCTCGCCTTATGGCTACGGCCACTACCCGCAGTCTTACGGCAGCGGTTGGAGCACCCAGCGGCAGGATGATTACGCCCGCTCCATGCGGACCCGCACGGCTGGTTCGACAATGACAAGTTCTTCCCAGTCGGTCATTTCAAAGTCCACTCCATCCCCGAACGCGGAGAAGATCGCGGCGAAAGCACGGGCGATCTCCAATCCGACCCAATCGCAACGTTCGTTCGGCTCCAGCTCGGGCAGTCCGCCCACGAGCACATCCAGTTCCCGGCCATCGGGCGGATCGGGCTTCGGCTCCAGCAGCCCATCGAAGCCGGCGCCGTCTTCGAGCTCCTCCAGCTCCACGCGCTCCGGCGGTTTCGGGCGCTCCAGCAGCTCCGGTTCCTCCCGCAGCGGTGGTTCCTTCGGTGGCGGAAAATGACAACCAACCCATTCACCTCGTGAACGAACATCTTCAAGCCTGGCTCGACACTGCTCCCGTGGTCGGAATTTTCACCTCCCCGGCGATCCTCTATTTCACCGTGGGACTCGGCCTCGTGCTTCTGGCAAAACCACTCAAAGGTCTGACCACCCGCTATCACCTGAGTGACGAACTCACGAAACACGATAACAAGGCGGTGGGAATCGCCACGGCGGGGTTCATCTTTGGCGTGCTCGCCATCTGCCGCGGGGTTTTACTGTCCGGCGGAGAACCGGCGGAAACGCTTTGGGAAAGCCTGCTCTCGGTGGCCGTTTGGACAGTGATCTCAATGGCGTTGCTGCTCTCCTCAGCGTGGATCAACCGGAAGTTCCTGCTCAACAAGTTCGACATGCACAAGGAGCTGATCGGCGACCGCAACGTGGGGACCGGTGTGGTTCTGGCGGGCACCTACATCGGAACGGCGTTCATCATTTCGGCATCGATCAGCGGGACCACCGGCGGCGGGTTCCTGATGGAAATCATCGACACGCTGATTTTCTTCATCATCGGCCAACTGGGATTCATCCTGCTGGGAGCGATCTATCAGCGCGTCTGCGGCTATGACGTCCACGGCGAGATCGAGCGCGACAACGAGGGCGCCGGCATCGCTTTCAGCGCGACGCTGGTGGCGCTGGCCATCCTGATTTCCGGCCAAATCCGCCGCGGCGACTCACTGGTGGCGCTCGCGGTTTGGATTCCCGTTTCCCTCCTGGTCCTGTTAGCCAGCCGCTGGCTGGTGGATCTCGTGGTGCTGCCGAACGCACGACTGCACGAGGAAATCGCCCGCGACCGGAACTGGGGCGTTGCCTTGATCGAAGGTGCGTCCGCTGTCGGGATCGCCCTCTTGCTGGATGCCTCTTATTCCTGAGACCATGGCTGCTGACGAAACGATGGATGACAATCCGTGGGTGGTTTCCGGGGAACAGAAGCTCCGCTTCGCCGGGCTGTTCCTGCTGGAGTTCATCATCAACCGGCCGCAGGTTTTCCAAGTCTGGCTGGAAAAGGACGATGCCGATCTGGAGCCGATCCTCGAATGGCTGCTGGTCCAGGAGTGGGTCGCCATCCGCGATGGGAAGGAGTATGTGCCAACCGAGCACGGGCGCGAGGTCATCCGGAAATTCATGGAGCGCTACGCCCGTTTCGTCTATTTCTTCGATGTGTTTTCCGGAGTCGATCTCGCGGCCGGCGAGTTCGCTTTCGAAAAATACTTCGAGATCCTCGAGGAACAGGAATGGCGGGATTACCTCCACGACGAGCGTTTCGACGATGTCCGCATCGCGATCGCCGAGCACCTTGGGATCAACGCGGTGGAGATCGTTTTCATGAGCTTCATCCGGGAAGACCGCTTCGGCCGGAACGCCGCCGGCTGGCAGTTCGACCTTCTGCTAGGCAGTGTGTGGGATGAAATCCTGAAGGTCTGCAATGAGGCCATCGACGTGAGCGAGCTGGGCTACCAGGACGGCGGGCGCTGGATCGACGGCAGCGTGGTGGCGGAGGACATCCTGCAACAAGGAGGCATCTTGTTAGGGAAACTGCTGGCACGGGCCGAAGGCGAACTCAAAGGCAGCGGTCCCACGCGCGGCGGCGGCGAGGAGTCCCAGCGGATCGTGGCACCGGTCGAGTTTCCGCCGGCATCGGATTTCAATTTCGCGAACTACATCGAACCCGCCAACCGTGACCGCTTCTGGGAAGACAACTGGAACTAGGGGCCATGATCTTTCATTTGATCCGCCGCTGGACCTGCCATCGCCACAAACCGCTGATGCGAGTGGCGACCGCGCTGGTTGTCGCGATGGCCTGCGACTTCCTCTTTGGAACGGCGTTCTACTTCGCGGAAATCGCCGAACAACCCGCCCTCAGGTTCTGGGACTCGATCTGGTGGGCGATGGTCACGATGACCACCGTCGGCTATGGGGATTTCTATCCGCGCACTGCGGTGGGCCGCTATCTTGTCGCCTATCCGTGCCTGCTGATAGGCATCGGACTCATCGGTTATGTCCTCGGCGTGATCGCACAGGCCATGCTCGAGGGATTCAATAAACGTCAAAAAGGGAACGCCGCCATGGATTTTAAAGAACATCTCGTGATCTGCCAGTGCCCGTCCATCACGCGGATCATCCAACTCGTGGAGCAGTTCCGTGCGGCGCAGGCGGATGAACACCGGCCTGCCGTTGTGATCAGTCCGAAGCTGGAGGAGTTACCGGTCGAGTTCCGCGAGAAATCGATCCATTTCGTCAAAGGCTCGCCGACCTCGGAGGACACCCTGGCCCGGGCCGGAGTCGCGCACGCCGCGGGCGTCATCATTCTTTCCAGCGATCCCGCCTCGGAAAATTCCGACGCGGAGAGTTTCACGACCGGGACGCTCGTAAAGTTGATCGAGGAGGACGCGGGCCGCCGCATTTCACTGGTGATCGAACTGGCCGACCGCAAGAACCTGCGCATGATGAAACGCGTCCGGGCGGATGGCGTCATCCCCGCGGATGGCATGACCGACCGGTTGTTGATCCAGGAGATGCAGTGTCCCGGCGTTCACTATCTTTTCGAGCACCTCATCACCTACAAGCAGGGCTGTGAATTCTACATCGTCCCGCAACGCCTTGCGGGACAATCGCTGCACCAGATTCAGATTGCCGCACTGGAGCATTCGGCCAACCTGCAGGTCGTCGGGGCGCTCCGCGACGGGGTGGCGCTGATGATTCCTGAGAGGTCCCTGCTGCTGCAAGCGAACGACCGCCTCATCCTTCTCGCCGAAAATCGCGCGGACTACGACAAATTCGAAGCCCACCAGCTCAGCACCATTCCCCTACCCCATACCGCATGAAAAAAGTCCTCATCAAACTCCAGCGCGAGGAAGATCTCCCGCGCTTTCTGGAATCTCACGGCTTCACCGCCGAAGAATTGTCCAACGACGTCTTCCGCGTCCAGCGCGCGGACGAACTCCCGGTCTTCCTCAAGGTGGACGAGCGCCAGATTTTCTTCGAGGTGGATCTCGGCAACATCGACTCCATCGTCTCGCAGGACCTGCTGCTCGCGCTGCTGGCACTGAACACCGAGATCCTCCCCGTGAGCGCCGGCATCGACACCAGCAACCCGGACGACAAGCATCTCGTCCTGGTGGAAAGTCGTGAAACCAGCGACCTCAGCGATGGCGAGTTGCTCGCTGTCTTTGACGCGCTGGAACTCGCAGTGGATCGCGTCAGCGAACTCCTCAGCCAATCCCTCAAAGCCTAACATTTTCCTGACATGAGCATTTTCACACGTATTTTCAAAATCGGCCAGGCCTCCGCCAACAAGGTGGTGGAAAGTTTCGAGAAGCCCGAGCTGATGCTCGAACAGGCGATCTCCGACAAGGAAAAGCAAATCCGCGAGGCGAAGCAATCCGTCCAGCAGGTCATCGCCACCGAGCGCCAGACGAAGGCTCAGTTGGAGAAGGAAAAGGCCGAGAAGTTCCAATGGGAGCAGAAAGCGGAGGCCGCGATGCGCGCCGGACGCGAGGATCTGGCGGTGAAGGCGCTGGAGCGCGCGAGCGAACATGAAAGCCGCGCCAAATCGCTGGAACCAAGTTGGCAGAGCCAGCAGTCATCGGTGGCGGAGCTGAAGCAAGCCGTCATGACGATGGAGGCGGAAGTCGCGGAATTCCGCCGTAACAAGGATTTCATCATCGCCCAGAGCAAGGCCGCGCAGGTGAAGAAAGACATCTACGAGGCCAAGGCCCGCATCACCAGCAAGCGCAGCCCGGACGACCTCATGGCACGCTTGAAGGAAAAGGCGGAGCGCCAAGGCTACGAGGCCGAGGCCGCCAAGGAAATGGCGGACAATTTCACCGGCGCGTCGCTGGAATCGGAATTCAAGGAACTCACCGCCGGCGCGGGCAATCCCGATGTGCAAGCCAAGCTGGACGCCCTCAAGGCCAAGCTCGGCACCACCAGCCCGGGCTAACACCTCCGCTCCGATGTCCGGTTTTTCCATCACTCCGCCCTCCGGCAGGCACGTCCTCGCCGAGCTGACCGGCTGCCCGGCCGGGGTGCTGGACAATCCCGCGGCGTTGGAGCGCTGCTTCATCCAGTGTGCCGGGCGCGGCGGAGCCACGGTGGTTTCGTCGCACTTCCACCACTTCTCGCCCCACGGCGTGAGCGGTGTGGTGATCATCGCGGAGAGCCATCTCACCGTCCATACCTGGCCGGAGCATGGTTACGCCGCGGTGGATGTATTCACCTGCGGACGCCCTGAAATCGCGGAGGCCATCGTGGATCTCGTCGTTGAAAATTTGTCGGCGAAAGCCGTTCAGCGGACGTCCTTCGAACGCGGTCCGGATCAACTCCCCGCCCGCCTGCCCGCAGCGGTTTTCGCCTCGTGATCGACATGCCCGCCCCGCTCGCAGAACGAGCCAGCCGCGGTCTTGCCGAGGCTCGCAACACCATTGTGGCGCAGTCCGGCAGCGAGACGCTGGAACTCGACTACGAGGTGAAGCTGGTCTTGTTTCTCACCGCGCGGATCGATGGCGAGACCAACCACGCGGAAAATGGATTCGCCGGGCAGATTGGGAAAAAACTTGAATGGTCGGCGGCGCACGAGCGCCTGTTGGAAGGTCGGGTGCTCGCGCAGCCCGGATACGACTTGGCCGCCTTGCGCTTCGGCAAGGAGCATCCGGCGTGGGGCGAGCAGTTGTTCCGGCTCGCCGCGGGAATGGCGCTGGCGGATGGCGCACTCCATTCAGACGAGCGGCTTTTCCTGGGCAACCTCGCGCACCAGCTTCTCGGCGGAAACAACGACCGCGCCGCCGGGCTCATTTCATGGCTGGAATCCGGAGCGGAAGAGCCCGTGGAACCCAAGCCCGTGGAAATTCCGAAGGAAGATCTGGCCACCTGCCTGGCGGAGCTTTCAAAGCTCACCGGGCTCGCCAATGTGACGGGCGAGATCGAAAGTCTCGTGGGTTTTCTGGAAATCAACAGGGCGCGCCAGCAGCACGATCTCAAGGGCGCGCCGGTGTCCTTGCACATGGTTTTTTCCGGCAATCCCGGCACCGGAAAAACGACCGTCGCCCGTATTATTTCCAAAATTTTCGCAGCCATGGGCGTGCTGAAAAAAGGCCATCTCGTCGAGACGGACCGGCTCGGCCTCGTCGGCCAATACATCGGCCACACGGCCAAGAAAACCGATGAGCTGGTGACGCAGGCGCTCGATGGCGTCCTGTTCATCGACGAAGCATATTCACTCGTCTCGGGCGGGGAAAATGACTTCGGCCGCGAGGCGATCGACACGTTGGTCAAGCGCATGGAGGATCACCGCGAACGACTGATCGTGATTGTCGCGGGTTACCCGGAGGAGATGGAAAAGTTCATCGACACCAATCCCGGCCTGCAATCGCGATTCACCACCCAACTCCTGTTCGAGAACTACAGCGCGCCCGAGTTGGTGGGCATTTTCAAGGGGTTCTGTGAAAAGAACCAATACACGCTGGATCCCGCCGCCGAGGTTGCCTTGGAGGGGTTGATCGCCGCTGACCTGAAGGCGGCCGGCAAGGGATTCGGCAACGGCCGGCACATGCGGAACCTTTTTGAAAAGGCCATCCGCAGGCACGCGGTGCGGCTCTGCATGCGCAAACGGGAGTGGACCAAGGATGAACTCAGCCTGCTCACGCCCGAAGATTTGGCGCAGACCGAAGCATCCTGAGGGATTTCGAAAATGTCCCGAAATCGACGCTCGCCTACCGCGCGCCGATTGCTAAGAACGCGCCCCGCCGATGGCTTCCTCGTTCTCTTTCGACTCACTCAACCAAGCCCAGCGCGAAGCCGTTGGCGCGCTCGACGGGCCGGTGATGCTGCTCGCCGGCGCGGGCACGGGTAAAACCCGCACCGTCACCTGCCGCATCGCCCACATGCTGGAAAAGCGGATTTCGCCGTCCGAGATCCTTGCCGTGACATTCACCAACAAAGCCGCCAGCGAAATGCGAGAGCGGATCGGCGGCATGGTCTCCAAAAAGGCGGCGGAGGATATGACCGTCTGCACCTTCCACTCACTGTGCGTCCGCATCCTGCGCGGCGGCATCGAGAAACTCGGTTATAAGAAAAATTTCTCCATCTGCTCGCATTCCGACCAAGTCGGCATGATGAAGCAACTCCTCGTCCGCAAGGGCGGCGCGGACGTGAAGATCAAGCCCGACGAAGTCCTCTCCTCCATCTCGAAGGCGAAGAACAAGGGTATCGAGCCCGAGGAAATGGAGGACGATTTCTTCTCCACGCTCGCCCTCGCCTATCAGAACGAGCTCCGCGCGCAGAACGCCGTGGATTTCGACGACCTTCTCCTCCTCGGCGAGAAGATTCTTCGCGAGCACGCCGATGTCCGGGATATGTTCCGCCAGCGCTACACCCGCGTCACGGTGGACGAGTTCCAGGACACCAACGCGCTCCAGATGCAGCTTCTCCAGCAGCTCGTCGGCCCGCCGAACTATCATGTCTGCGTCGTCGGCGATGACGACCAGTCGATCTACGGCTGGCGCGGCGCGGAGGTCGCAAACATCCTCCAGTTCGAGAAATTCTTCCCCAATCCGAAGGTCATCCGGCTGGAGGAAAACTACCGCTCCACCCACGCGGTCCTCCACACGGCCAACAGCCTCATCAAACACAACGTCGGCCGCCGCGAGAAAATCCTCCGCTCCACCCGCAAGGGCGGCGATCCGGTACGCATCGTTGCGATGCCCGGCGATGACGAGGAAGCTGAATTCATCGCCGAGGAAATCCTCGCGGAAAAAGGTGCCGTCGGCCGCGAGTGGGAGGACTTTGCCATCCTGTCTTTCCAGCACAGTGGGATCCGAAGCTTGGAATTCACGTGACTTGAAGTC
>JADMIO011411970.1_pt1 | contig 11791 bp, 12 predicted proteins | sample 8958161 | NCBI WGS metagenome assembly JADMIO01 (sample SAMN16585339, study PRJNA669376) | soil metagenome | isolation source: Crop rotation soil | place: USA: Cullars Rotation, Alabama | collected 2011
GAACCGTGCGACTCCTCCACCGAGCGCGACGCGTCGGACCGCCACGAACGCCGCCGCAAGGTGGCGGAAGGATGAGCCATTGCGTAACGCACGCATGAGTGACGCGAGTTTGGCCCTCGAGATGCTTCTGCGCAACCTCGTCCGCCATCTCGGGACCGGCGCGGACTCACTTGAGACGGGTCCTCAATGCGCGGGTCGCCCTAGGGCCCGTCCGGTATAAGGCCCGATGTGACGCTCGCGCGGGCCGGACAGATCGTGGACGCCACGCTGCGTGTCCTCGCCGCCGTGCTCCTGGCGTCACTCGTGGTCGCCGCCTGGCACGATGCCTCAAAGGCATGGGACGTCTGGTACTACCACCTCCCCTTCGCTGCGCGCATCGCCGGGATCATGGATGCTCCGGCCTACACGTTCTCGCACGCCAACCAGGCTCGGTTCGACGGATACCCCCTCCTCGGTGAAGCGATCCAAGGCGCGCTCTGGCGCATCACCGGGAGGCCCGAGTGCGCCACCTTCTTCTCGCTGGCAGCGCTGCCCGCCTTTGCGTGGTTCTTGAAGCGAGCGTTCGCCGTCCCTCCACATCTCACGCTCATCGCGTCGCTCGCGATTCCTCTCGTGCAAATTCACGCGACGGGCTGCTACGTGGACCTCACTGCAAACACGTGCGCGGCGATGCTGGCGCTTCTCGGCTACCGCCAGGTCGTGCGGCGCGAAGCGCCGAGCTTGCGGGTCCTCGTCGCGTCTGGCGCCCTGGCCGCCACGACGGCCAACATGAAGTTCCAGCTCGTGCCCGTCGTCATCGGGGCGGCGATCGTGCTCGTGGCGACGGCGTTGCGCGCGGACGCCGTCTGCGCCCAGCGCGGCCGCGCGACCCGGCGCACGCGCCTCGTCGTCATCCTCGCACTCGCGCCTTTCGTCTTCGCGACGCCCCTGAAGAACGTCGTGAGGCACGGTAACCCCGTGTGGCCGGTCGAGATCCATGCGCTCGGCCGATCGCTCCCTCATGTCGAGAAGGCTTATGCTTCGAGCCCCGCGTGGCTCGAGCACGCGCCGGGCCCCGCACGCTTTGCAGCCTCGGTGCTCGAGCTCGGGCTGAGGCCGATCGCGAGCCACGAGCGCTGGTCGATCGACCAGTGGACGCCGCCGAGCGACCCTGGCTACCGGATGGGCGGGTTCTTCGGTGGTTACGTCGCCGTCAACCTCGCGGCGCTCGCCTACGCGGCGCTTCGTCGTCGCTCGCGGGAGGCCGTCGTCGCGGCCTCGTTCGTTGCGGGAGCGACCGGGCTCACGAGCGTTTTGCCGCAATCGCACGAGCTCCGTTACTACCTCTGGTGGATGCTTCTTCTGGTCGCGCTCAACCTCGTTGTGTGGTCTCGCGAAGCGCGCCTCTGCGTTGCTGCCGTGACGACGCTCGCGTTCATCGTCGTCTCGTGGTCCACGGGCGGCACTTACCTCTATGCTTCCGGCGATTCGTTCGCGGATCTCATGGCCGCCAAGGTGGACCGTGCGGCGCTCGAGCGGATCGCTCCGGGCGAGCGAGTATGCGTTGCGCGCGAGCCGTGGACGTTCCTGTACGCGCCGCGCTTCCACCCCGGCAAGGGCTACTCGGTGCAAGAAGCCGAGTCGCCCGAGGAGTGCTCGTCCTTTCCGGAGCTCTCCCCCACCTCGCGCCCATTCTGAGCGCCCTGCCCGCAGAAGCTCACGCCGATCGAGACGTAGGCGAACGCCGAGAACCACGTCAGGTAGTTGTTGTGGATCTGCGATGAGCTGCCGACCACTGCCAAACCGAGGAGGACGAGCCACCTCCACGGCGGCTCGCCGCGAGCCATGACGAGCTTCCACGCCGACGTCGAAGCGAGCGCAAGGCCCGCGAGCTTACCCACGACCATGGGTCCCCGCGGGACGTCGTGAATCCAGGACGTGCTGTCGGGCTCACGAATCGCCCCGTGCAAAAACGTATTGTAGACGAATCCAAACGAATCCCAGAACAACCACGGCAATTGAGTGACGCCGATGACACATGCAAACATCGCAATCGCACGGAAGGCACGTTTACGAAGAAGCATTGGGAAAAGTAAAAGAGCAGGGATGCTCTTGATACCGAAGGCGACCGCCATCAGCGCACCGGCCGCCAGCCTTCGCTCACGAAAAAGCAAAATCAGCGCAAGAAACGAGACCGCGAGGCACGCAATGTCCGTCGCACTGAGCCACAGAAAATTCATCGTCCACGTGACGTCTGCGAGAAGAACGAACACGACAACGAGACGACCGAGGGCATCAGTGATCCCTGCGAGAGGCAGAATTTTGAAAAAGAGGGCCGTGAACGCGACATAACATACGAGATTGAACACGGCGTCACCCGCCGCTCCGAGCGCAATCACGAAGGGGCCGATGAGCAGGAGAAGGTTGGGGCCGTACTTGAAGCCGTAGCGCTTGTACTCGTGGACCTGTTCCGAGGTGCGGGTCGCAGGGTCGAGAGGCGGGAGGAGCTGGTCGATCACCGCGGGGTCCCCCGTCACCGACCAGTCGGCGAAGGCTCGCCGCTGCTCCTTTTCGTCGTCGGCGCCGGACGTCGATCGAATGCCCATGTGGATACGCGCCGCGGTCCTCAGCGAGTACGTGTCTTGATCGAGCAGCACGCGGTAGCCGTAGGGGTTGGCTCCGGCCATGAGCATCTTCACGGCACGCCAGCAGGACTGCCCCTGGTCGAGACGGACATCGCCGGCCGCCAAGGCATCGCGAACGCTGGCGACCCCGACCGCGACGTTGGTGGACAAGGCGAGCGCGCAGGCGATGGTCGCGACCGTCACGAGACCCCGTCGCGCGGCGGGAGCGGACGCGACGGGGCGTCGGCGCCGTGCATACGCGTCGGCGCCGAAGACCAGGACGCCGACAGCCCCGAGGAGCCCCAGCCGCAAAAGGCCGTGGCCCCAGTCGAAGACGCGGAACAGCTGAAAAGCGGCCCATAGAGCCCCGAGGAACGCGACCATGGCCCCGAGGGCAGGCCCCTCGGCGCGGGCCGGCGGCTTGGCCCTCACCGTGGCGAAGCAGGTCGCGCGACGGACGCCACGAGGCGACGGCGGCGCTCCAGATCGAGCTCGATGACGCCGAGATCGACGAGCGTTCGTGCCATTCCGAAAGGCGTGACCTTCGACCCCTCGGCGTGAATCCACTGCTCGAGCGGGATCTCGCGAAAACGCTCGACGGGAACGGCTTCCACGTCCGGTGCCCCGATCAAGAGGCGGCCGAGCAGCTCGAGGTCGAATGCCCAGCGCGAGACGAAGCGCTCCCCGACGGCCGCTCCGAGCATCGGGGTGACGCGGAAGACCTTCGCACCACACTGCGTGTCGTAGATCGGCGTCCGAAGAATGTTTGCGGCAAGCATTGCGAAGACGCGACCGAGGTAATGCCTCGTCGCCCGGCGCTCGACCCGCCGGCCAACGAGGAGCACGCGCGAAGCCATGATCACGTCGAGATCGGGCCGCGAAGCGAGCTTGAGTATCAGAAAGAGAACCTCTTCAGGCGAAGTCGCCAGGTCGGCGTCCATGAAGCCGACGAACGAATGCCCCCGCGCCACGGCCGCGAGCAGACCCTGCCGTACGGCCTCGCCTTTGCCCTGATTCTTCTCGAGCTGAACAACATGGATCTTCCCGCTACTCGCGGCGGCGAGGCCTCGCAGCACTTCCCCGGTTCGATCGCGCGACCCATCGTCGACGAGCACGAGGTCGATGTCGGCAAGCTTCGCGAACTCCGCGAAACGCGGACCGTCGAGTCGCTTCTCCTCGTTGTAACAAGGGACGATGATCGCCGTCTTCGCAGGCTTCATGGGTGGACTCCGCCACTTGCTTGGGCCGACACGTCTCGTGCCTGCGTGGTCGCGAGGGCACGCACGAGCTCCGTGACGCGCTCCTCCTCTTCGTGACGTCGGCGGCGAGTCAGGAGCGACTCGCGGACGAGCCAGATGACGAGGGGATAGAGAACGAAGTCGACGCCGCGACCAATCCCGACCGCGTGCGCCAGCCGCCGTGCGATCTCCGGGTAGACGATGAGGAGGCCGCCTCCCGCGAACACCAGCGCCTGAACGAGGAGCGCGCGCCGGCTCTGCCGGAGGCTGACGAAGTCGTGCACGAACAGCGCGACCAAGAGACCGATCAGCGCCAACGCCGCGGGAGTGATCTCGGCAATCATCGTGGGTCGCTTCCGAAGAGGTAGCCGTGGAAGAGATCCACGACGATCGCGATCGCGCCCGACGCGCGCTGGCCCTTCGCGAGCGACTCGTCCGTGTAACGCACGGAGACGGGGACCTCGACCACCTCCAGGCGATCGATCGCCCCCGAGTCTGCGGAGGCCCGGGAGATGCGGTGCGTCAGCTCGGTCGCATGCGCCATGCGGTTCTGACGGATGCGCATTCGATGAATCGCGCGCGGGCTGAAGGCACGAAGCCCGTTGTGGACGTCGGACAGTCGGATCCCGGTCGTCGCCCGCTCGAACGCGCGTGCGAGCGCAAGGAGGGCACGACGTGAACGAGGAATGACGGAGCCACCCGCAAAACGGTTCCCCAGCGCGACGTCGGCGCCGTGCGCGATGGCCTCGGCGAGCGCAAGGACGTCGTCGGCGCGGTGCTGTCCGTCGGAGTCCATGGTCACGAACACCTCGAAGGCAGCGCCCTCGAGCTGCCATCGCGGGTCGAGCGCGAGGCGACGCGCCGTCTCGAGCGCGGCGCCCTGGCCGAGGTTGACCGCGTGCCTCGTCAGGACGACCCGCATGCCGGCCGCGGCCTCGCGCACGGCATCGGCATCGATGGGCGGAACGCTCCCGTCGTCGACGAGAAACACGGACACCTCGGCGTGAGCCGTCGCCACCCCCAGCTCGCCAAGGGTGCGCGCAAGGCGGCCCTCTTCGTTGAGCGCAGGCATGAGCACGGCAATTCGCACGCCCGCTATCCTAGTCCGGCAGGGACCCGAGCGGGAAGATCCCGTCGTGGCTCGGCGGCGGGCTTGCGCGCGCGGGCCCGGCTTGCCATGGTCGGCCGCGTTGAACCCCACCCGCAGCCGCACCGTCGTCTTCTTTGGAGGCCGCTTCGTCACCCCAGACGAGGCTCGGGTCGGCATCACGAGCCGCGGATATCTCCTCGGTGAGGGCGTGTTCGCGACGCTGCGGGGCTACGACGGAGTCTGCTTCCGTGCCGAACGTCACCTCGAAACCCTCGCCAGGGGCGCTGCGATGTTCGGTCTCCGTCCTGGCCTCTGCATCGAAGAGCTCGCAGAGCTGGCAGACGAGGCCGCCACGCTGACGGACGCGCAGAACGCCTACGTTCGCATCACCGTCACGCGGGGCGTCGAAGAGCAGTCCATCCTCTCCGTCCTTGCAAAGCCGATGGACGTCCCCTCTGCCGAAGACTTCACGCGCGGCGTCCGGGCTGCGGTGGTGAGCCTGCGCCGGAATCCCCCCGCCTGCGGTGACGGCACGGTGAAGACCACGAGCTACGCTCCTCAGGTCCTCGCGCGACGCGAAGCGGAATCGCGCGGCGCGAGCGAAGGCATTCAGCTCGCGGTCGACGGCTCGCTGGCATGCGGGACGATGGCGAATCTCTTCGTCGTGGGCGACAACGTGATCCGCACGCCTTCCCTCGAAACTGGCTGCCGCGCTGGCGTGACGCGCGAGGCGGTCATCGCGATCGCGAAGGAGCAAGGCCTCACGGTCCGCGAGGAGCGCATCGATCCGGCTGCGCTCGCCCAGGCCGATGAAGCCTTCTTCACGAGTACGCGTGTCGAGTGCCTGCCGATCGCCACCGTCGACGGCCAGCCCGTGGGTCGCGGGGCGAATTTCGCGCGAACGACCGCGCTCCGGGAAGCGCTCGGCGAGCTCGTGCGAGCCGAGACGAGCGCCCGGCGGGCGACACATCCCGTGAAGCGGCGGGATCCTCGCGGGACCCCCTCATGAAGCCGACGCCGTGCGTGCACCTGCTCGAGCCGCTCGATCTGGCGTCGCCCGTCGACCGTTATCGTGCTGTCTTTCCCGAGCGCCGCGGCGGGTTCCTCCTCGATGGCGGTGGGTATTCGCTCCTCGGGGCGGAGCCCTTCCTCGCGTTCCGTGCGTTCCGTTCCGATCAGCGGCGCGGGCCCGGTCGCGGAGCGCACGGGGCCGTGCCGTCGGCGCTCGCGGCGCGCGTCGTCATCGAGGAGCGCGGCGCGACCGTGCGGGCCGAGGTCGACGACCCCCTTCTGGTGCTTCGCGCATTGCTTGCCGAGCACGCTGTCCTTCCCGACGTCTTCGTCGATCGCCCACTTCCGCTGCTCGCCGGCGCCGTGGGCTACCTTGGTTACGAGACGGGTCAGATGCTCGAGCGTCTGCCGTGTCTCGGGCGGCCCCGCATCGGCATGCCGGACATCGCGTTCTCCTTCCACGACTGGGTGCTCGGGCGCTGCCTTGCCACGGGCCGCTCGTGGTTGTCGGTCATCGGCCGCGGCGGCTCGCTCGCGGAGGGACGCATCCAGGCCGAACGCACACGCGATCGCATCGTCGCGCTTCTCACGGCGTTCGACCGGAGCCACGCGATCGCAGCTTCCCCCGAGGCCGAGACGAGCGGCGCCGCAAGCCTCACGTGCGCCGACCGTCTCGTTCTGGCCACGCGAGCACGACTCGCGGTCTCACGCGATAGCTACCTCGAGCGCATCCGCACGGCAAAGGCGCACATCCAGGCCGGCGACGCTTTCGAGATCTGCCTCACCCACCGAATCGACGCCCCGTTTACCGGCAATCCGTTCGCGCTCTGGCAGGAGCTCCGTCGGAAGAATCCTGCGCCGTTCGCCGCGTACCTGGATCTGCCGGAGGGGGCCGTCGTGTCCTCGTCCCCCGAACGCTTCCTCTCGCTCGACGCGTCGCGACGCACCGAGAGCCGACCGATCAAGGGTACGCGAGCCCGCGGCGAGACTCCCGCAGAGGACGCCCATCTCGCGCGCGACCTCGCGACGTCGCCGAAGGACCGCGCCGAGAACGCGATGATCGTCGACCTCGTGCGCAACGATCTCGGCAAGGTCTGCCGCTTTGGATCCGTGAAGGTGCCCGAGCTCTTCACGGTCGAGCGCCACCCCACCGTCCATCAGCTCGTCTCCACCGTGCAGGGAGACCTCGCGGACCAGTTCGACGCGGTCGACCTCCTTCGCGCCTGTTTCCCGCCGGGGTCGATGACGGGAGCGCCGAAGATCGAGGCCATGTCGATCCTCGAGCGCCTCGAGCCGACGGAGCGGGGTGTCTACTCCGGCGCTCTCGGGTGGCTCGATTTCTCGGGCCCTCTCGATCTGAGCGTGGTGATCCGGACGATCGTCGTCAAGGACGGCGAGGCCTACGTGCATGTCGGCGGAGCCATCGTGGCCGACTCCGATCCCGAAGCGGAGTACGAGGAGACGATGCACAAGGCGCGGGCCCTTCTTGGTGCGCTCGCCACAATCGGCAACCCCGCGAAGGCGGGGCTCGACCCCCGGGACGGCGTGGCCGCCAGCGCGACCGAGTCCCCGTCATGACCACGCTCATCATCGACAACTACGACTCGTTCACGTGGAACCTCGTCCAGCTCGTCGGTGCTCTGGACGGACACCCCATCGTTTCCCGTAACGACATGATCGGCATGAACGAGATCCGCGCCATGGCACCTGCGCGGATCATCCTTTCACCGGGGCCAGGGCACCCCGGCGACCCGAACCGGACGGGCATCTGCGGCGCCATCCTGGAAGGTCTCGGCCACGAGATCCCGGTGCTCGGAGTCTGCCTCGGCCATCAACTCATCGTGTGCGCTTACGGTGGCCGTGTGATTCTGGCCCCCGAAGTGATGCACGGCAAGGCAAGCTCCGTCCATCACGACGGCGGCGGGATCCTCGAGGGCGTTCCGTCTCCGTTCGAAGCCATGCGCTACCACTCGCTCGTCGCGGACCCGACCGCCATCCCTCCGGCTCTCGAGGTGACGGCCTGGTGTAAGGACGGGACGATCATGGCCGTTCGCCATCGTCAGTACCCCGTCTTTGGAGTGCAGTTCCATCCGGAGTCGTTCGCTACGACCTCGGGTCGTACGCTCGTCTCGGCGTTCCTGGGCATCGGGCCCCGGCACACGGCGCCTTCCCAGACCCGCACCACACCCGTCGGAGATCACGCATGAGCGCCCGTCGAAGCTTCCTTCTCGCCTTCTCGGCGGCCTCTGCGGCCTCTTGCGGCGCTGCGGAAGCTCCCAGTCGCGTGCCCGAAGCAGCCATCGAGCCCGAGCCCACGAGCGTCGACCAGGCCGAGAGAATGATCGCACGACTCAACGCCGAGCTCGGCGCACGAACGAAGGTCGCAAGTCAGCCCGAGAGTGCGCCGGCCGCACCCGGAGAGCGCAGCGGAGCGCCGAGCCCGAGCACTGCCGACGCGCAGACCGCCCAGACGGGAGTCACCGTTCAAGAAGCGCCGTCCCAGACGTCGGCGAGTAAATCGTCCGATTCGAGCGTCCGCGCGACGGACCGATGCGTGAGCCCCTGCATCGCCCTCGCGTCGATGCGCCGCGCAGTCGCCGCGCTCTGTCGCATGACGGGCGACGGCGATGCGCGCTGCCTCGATGCCCGACGCACCCTCGCGGCGAGCGAGAACCGCGTCTCGCAAACCTCCCGCTGCTCCTGCTAACCCCTTGGATCCGTTGACTCCCGCAACGTGAACCGCCGGCTCCAGCGGGGCGGACGACGTCGAACGACCCCGGAATCGGAAGCATGCTTCCGATTCCGGCTGCGCACGAGGCTTGCTTCGGGGATGGCGTGAGCCTCGCATTCGTCGCCTCCACGCAACACTTCGGACTCGCGGTACGCGTCGCTCTCGCCGCGTTCGCCGTCACGCTTTCGGCCTGCGGAGGGCCGGGGACAACCCCTCGCGCGAGGGTGGCCCGCGACCTCGGGTGCACCACGGAAGGGACGCGCGTGGAGATGCTCGAACCGGTCCCGGGCGAAAAAGCGGCGCGCTGGCATGTGTCGGGGTGCGGCCGAAGCGCGGTCTATCTATGCACGACCCCCGTACGCGACTGCTGGCGCGCCGGCGAGGTCTCGGGCGGCCACGCCGAGACTCCGGCAGTTCCCTGACGGGACTCGATCGATCTTGTGCACGGAAGCACGAGTCCTACGGCAAATCCTGGCGTTTCGTCGTTGCCGTAGAGGCGCGTTTGTTGCACAGCGCGAGCGCGCAGATGAAGCGAATCACCCTTGGCCTTGCGGCAGGACTCCTCGCGCTCACGGCATTGCCCGAGAGCGCCGAGGCCCGCGCCGATTTCGATGCGGCGCTGGGCGCGCTCCACCTGACGAAGGACGCCCTCGCGACGTTCGACTTCGAGACGCCCGGCGGTCTCGTCGGGGCGCAGCTGACGACGTGGGTGAAGAACGACGAAAGCCCGACGCTTTTGCGGACACCAATCGTGACCGGCGACGAGATCGCGGCGATGCTCACCGCGGGCCTCGACGACGCCGTCGAGGGAGGCCACGCGCTCCGTCTCGGCAAGGACGGCACGGGGCTCGCGATCGTCGACCCTGACCTGTTCGCGCGCGTCGCGGACGGCCGTTTCGAGGTCACCGCCTGGGCCCGCGGCGACGGGACGGCTCTCCAGCTGTCGGTCGTCTACGACAACAGCCCGGACAATCTCGTGGTGAGCGGGGCGCCTCCCTTCGCATCGGTTCGAGCCGTGCGCACCGGCCGCGAGACGACCGACGGCTGGGCCGAATACTCGACGGGAGCGCTCGACGGGTCCGTCTGGGGTGTACCGGCAAGGGCGATCCTGCTCCTGCCTTCGTACGCGAGCACACAGGACCAGAGCTTCCTCGTCGACGCCCTCGAGATCCGCAAGACCGCTGGCAAACCGAGCGCGCCGCACGCGTGCACCATGCAGACGGCCGCGGCCGTTTGTGGCGCCGAAGGCGATTGCATGTTCGGACACTGCGTTCCCTCGAGCGTCACGTGGGGCGTGCTGCCGTCACTCGCCCACCGGCGCGAGATTGCGGACCGGTGGGTTCACTACAGCACTCGCCTCATCGGCGACCGCAACGCGTCCCACAACGGCCAGGCGATCCTCACCCCCGCGGCCCACGCGCTCGCCGAATCCTCCCTCTCGTCGCGGCAGTTCTTCGGCGGTCTGAACCGACTCGTGAACCTCCTGCGCGACAACCACACGTCGTTTGGGTCACCGTCGAACATCACGTCGTTTGCGCCCCAGCTCCGTGAAGGCAGCTCGAGCGTGCTGGGGGCGTGCTTCGGGGTCGTCGACAAAGACCTGCTCGGCGGCGGTCTCGGCTACGCCGTCTTCCGCGCCGCGGAGACGCCTCTGACCGGAGTTCCCCTTCAGCGAGGTGACGTGCTCTTCGCGATCGATGGGCGCGACCCGAAGCAGTGGGTCGACGAAGTCTGGCCGCAGGTCTCGAGCACGCTTCCCAACGATCCCTCTTCCGATTGGGGGGCGAGCGCGAATTCTCTCTCTCGGCTCATCGCCACGCGCGCGAGCACGGTGACCCTGATTCGCTGCGCGTCCGCGGCGGCCTGTACGGGTGCCTCGCGCCAGACCATCACCATCGACGTGGCAACAGCCGCGTTCAGCGCGGTTTCGGGCGCGCCAGCGCCCACCGGAACGACACGCGCGTTCGGCTGCACGCCGCGCTTTCTCGACTCCGTGACAGCCAAGAAGCCTGCGAGCGACGGCGAAGACCCCGTCGTCGTCGAGGCGGGCGGAATCGGCGAGACCCGCGTCCAGTTCGACGGCTTCGTCGGGCAGAAGAAGTGGGAAGCATCGATGACCAGCATCTTCGCGCCCTCTCCCGCGCGCGTGATGATGGATGCACGCATGGGCCACGGGGGCTACTACAGCGCCGTCCAGCACTTGTTCGACTTGGTCCGGGGGACGAGCGAGCCCATCGGAGTCGTGTCGTTGGGTCGAGGGACGTATGATCCTTCGGACCCTCCGTGGCTCTTCTCGCGGCTCGGCAAGTGCAGCGACGCGCGCCCGGATTTCTGGAGCTGTTACCAAGGTAACGCGAACGGCTTCTTCGCGTCGAAGGCAGCCCCGCCTGGAGCTGCGACGAAGATCGCGTGGCTCAACACGTACGATGTCTCTGCGAACGACTTCATGCCGAGGCTCCTCAAGGGCCGCTCGAACGTGAAAATCTTCGCGCCCCATCCCACGAGCGGGGCGTTCGGCGCGATCGTGACCCTTCCCGGCCTATGGACGGGATGGACCGGTGGCAGCATGCAGATCCAGGACGCACGCTTCGGGCCGAACCTCGCGAGCGTGGCGAGCGCACGTTGGGAGAGTGGGCACGGCGTCGAACCGGATGTCCTCGTCGTCCAGAAGCTCTCGGATGCGCTCGGTTCGGTCGACACGATCGTGCAGACGGCCGCTACATGGCTCGGGACCCCCTGAAGGAACGGAAGCGAACGTCCCATGAAGCTCTCACCGCTCACGGTCCTGACACTCGCCGCACTCGCTGCCGCCTGCGGCACGGAGGATGCGATCGCCCCTCGCCCGGCAGGGACGAGCGAGGCGCCGCCCCCAGTGGCAGCAACGACCCCGCCGACCCGCAAGCTGATGGAGGGCGCGGCGCTCCCGACGTCGGCCGTCAACCTCATCACCGATCCCGGCTTCATCCTCGCCACTCAAAAGAGCGGCTTCGGAAGTTTCCTCGCGTTCGAGGAAGCGAGCCTTACGCCGGTGGATCTCGCAACCACGTTCGACAGCCGTGCGCCCTTTCCAGCACAGTGGGATCCGAAGCTTGGAATTCACGTGACTTGAAGTCGCGGC
>JADMIO010607335.1_pt1 | contig 11787 bp, 7 predicted proteins | sample 8958161 | NCBI WGS metagenome assembly JADMIO01 (sample SAMN16585339, study PRJNA669376) | soil metagenome | isolation source: Crop rotation soil | place: USA: Cullars Rotation, Alabama | collected 2011
GTCATTGCTCACAAACCTTTGCATGTTCGTCTCTTTAACCTGGACCGCCTGGCGGCCATGGACCATGCTAATCCAATACTTGGGTTCCGGGAAATAAGCCTTTACATTTTCATATCCCTTCATCAGGTTTTCATAATCCATTTTTTCAGATTCCTCAATCAAAGGAAATATAATATAAGCCTGGCGGCCTTTCCCAATCTCGGACCTGATAAAATCCATTACCTGACTACGGGCGCTATCATATCTATGTACGGTTTGAACAGGTGTTCGGTTGGGAGGCAATTCGTCCATCACGCTATAATCAAGGTCGCCATAAGCACTCATTGCCAACGTTCTGGGAATAGGTGTAGCGGTCATGACGAGCATATGTGGATGAATGGGCGCCTTCTCCCAAAGTTTGGCGCGTTGAGCCACACCAAAGCGATGTTGCTCGTCAACAATAGCAAGACCGAGATTGTGAAACTGAACCGTTTCTTCAATTAATGCGTGCGTACCAATCAGAATATTAATTGAACCATCAGCGGCGGCTTTCAATACTTCCTTTCTTTCTGCGGTTTTAGTTGAACCGGTAAGCAGTCGAACGTTTACAGGCATTGAAGCCAACAGCGCAGAAATGCCTTCATAATGTTGCTGAGCGAGGATTTCTGTTGGCGCCATAAGACAACCCTGGTATCCGTTATCTGCCGCGAGCAGTAGGCACAACAACGCAACTATTGTTTTACCACTACCTACATCTCCCTGTAGCAATCGATTCATTTGTTTACCACCGCCAAGATCTTTGCGGATTTCTTTCAATACTCTCTTTTGTGCACCCGTTAGTTGAAAGGGAAGATGATGCTGATAAAATGTATTGAATAAATCACCCACCTGCTCAAACTTCACGCCTTTTGAAAAACGATGTCTTTCAGATTTCACCAACCCCATTTTTAATTGGGCCAGAAAAAATTCTTCAAATTTCAATCTTCGCAGAGCTTGTTGAAACTCGTTATCGTCGGAAGGAAAATGTATTTGACGAAATGACGAATATCGATCCGGAAATTTTAATTTCTTTAGAAGTGGAGTGGGTAAATTCTCGGGAATGTCTTTTTCCTTCAGCAATGAAAAGAGTGTGTAAGTTAATTTACCAATCTGTCTTCCACCAAGTCCTCTTGCCCGCAATTTTTCAGTACTCGGATAAACTGGTTCAAGGAATATTTTCGCTTCTTGTTTTTCGTTGGAACGCAACTCCATTTCCGGATGCGTTATTTGCGCTTCTCCGTTAAAGTAACCAACCTTTCCGTATATGAGATATTCGGCTCCTTCCTTGAGTGATTTTTGAATCCAATTCACTCCCTGGAACCATACCAACTTTAATTTACCTGAACTATCTCTTAATTCAGCGGTCAATCGTCCAGTTCTGCCCTTACCAATTTGTTGAATTGATTCCATTCTACCAGCTACCTGGATATATTCGGTATCGGGTGTGATGTCGCGAATCAGGCTGACTTTGGTCCGATCCACATGCCTAAAAGGAAAATGTTCGAGAAGATCTTTGAACGTAAATATGCCCAGTTCCTTTTGAAGAAGTTCTGCGCGTTGTGGTCCTACGCCTTTCAGGTATTCAATAGGATTCGATAATATGTTTGCAAGCGTGCTGATAGGTGCAAAGATATTAGTATCGAAACATTTCGCTTCGAAGACGAAAGACAGTTCTTGAAGTTCGGAAGCTTACTGTGCGAATTGAAGTCGCTGTTACGCGAGTACCGAATAGTAATCAGATTTCCACAGTCATGATGCGTCTCAAGTCTTCGAAGCGTAATACACTAACGCCGTTTATACACCTCCACCCACGCATGTGAACTCGGCTTCCGAGGTGCGGGAAAAGAATCAATCTTCTGATAATTTTTTTGAAGGCAATCACGCACCTCGTAAGGATAAAAATTATTCAGGTATGGGATATACTCGTACAGAACAAGGTCATAATAGTTGTTGGTGATGCGCGTGCAGAAAGTATCCGTTTCTTTATCAAACATCCCGACTCCCTTATGAAACCAAAGGGGATAATTTGGACTCGCCTCTAACTGAAAAGGAATTTCTGCGGCAAGTGGCGTGAGTTCCGACATGTTCAACACTCTCAGGCCAGTCTTGTTTTTTAATATATCAAGCGACATCAATCGTTCCATTCCATCCACTGTAGGATTTGGCAAGAGAATCTTGTGAAATGATTTTAAGTTTGGAACTCTCCATTGTGATAAGGGAATATCGGTTGTGTCAAGGTCAATCATATACGTGTGCCGGTTCACCTGTGTAGCGTACTGATATCCCTCGTATGTTGTAGTGGCGTACGTTTTTTGACTTCCAAGAAAACGTTCCAAATAGCGCCAATACACCTGGCTCCACCAAAGTAAAACCCCGGCAGTACATATGAATAATAACTTCCAGCTTTCCGATGGCAGGCGCAGAAACGGAAAGATCAAATACAATATGAATGCAACTGCAAAACTGTGGAAGAAAATATTATTATCCACCGGCACATAGCTCGTAACCTGGAAGATGGCGGCCTCCGCGAGAATCCCAAATACCAGCAAAGTGAAGATGGCTTCTCTCCGGTTGGAAATAAATGACCTCCAACCTTGATTCCATTTTGCCAGAAGGAGCACAACGATCAGGAACAGATAAAACTTTATCCATTGTGATCCGTTGAGAAATTCCGAGAGAATATCAGTAATCGAAATCCTCGAACTATGTGGTGGTTGCCCATGATTAAACCAATAACCGAAATTGTACGCAGTGAATGGAAGTATTAAAACTAGTCCGGTCAACACTACGCTTCCAATAAACACGACGAGCGGCATCCATTTCCGATCGGCAAACAAGTCATATAATAATATGGCCAGGCATAATATGAATGCCAGTCCGCCGCCGTCTTGTTTTGTGAAAAAGGAGAAAAAAACAAACACCCCTGAAAGAAAAAGCGACAAATATTTTCGCTTTGCACCAAACAAATAGTGAAAGAGAAAAGCAAGCGCGATCAATTCATAAACGATCACCGTATGATTATACCAGGGCCAGAAATTGAGAAATGAATAAGAGAAGGTAAACAACAGTACTGAGGTGAACCGTAGAATGATTTCTAATCCCACCGATTTCATGATTGACCGGAATGCGAAACCAGCCAGGATATTAATGAACACTTGCGCTTTAACCAGGGTGATCATTTGCGGACCAAATATTTTGAAGAACATAGCAGGTATCACCCAGTACATATACCCGACCGGCATTCCAAAATCGCGGTATGGAACCTGTCCCAGGTAAAGTCGGTAAGCACCTTCCCAAGAAAGAAAAATATTTAATCGATAAGGGAAATTCGCAAAGAGCGGAATGCACGCGATGATAATTATCACGAGGATCTCTGCTAGAGGCAACATCCTTTTAAGGGACATAATGTGATATTTGGTATTGAGTATTTGGATTTCGCATTTCGCAATCCGCAATCCGCAATCCGAAATCCGCAATCCGCAATCCGAAATACCCCAGCGCAATATATTGCATCTTAGCCGATTGTGCTGTATATTGTGCGCTTGAATGGGTGCACTGGCTGATCATATCAAGTTATTGAGACCAAAAGACTGGGCAAAGAATTTCTTCCTTTTTATTCCTTCTTTTTTTGCGGAAAAGTTCTTCGACATTAATACGCTTAGCCGACTGGCGTTAGGATTCGTTGCCTTCGCCTTTATGGCAAGTTGTATTTATATCATCAACGACTATCGTGATATTGAGGACGACCGCAAACACCCGGTTAAGAGAAAAAGACCATTGGCTGCCGGAACAGTCAAGAAAGGCACAGCCCTCTCCATTTCGATATTGCTGTTTCTTTCTGCAGGCGTCATTGGCTATTTCCTCGACCCGACTTTGCAGTTCTTATTCGTTTTGGGACTCTATTTCATCTTAAACATTGCATATTCGCTTGGCTTTAAGAATATCGCGATCCTTGACATATTGATCCTGGCGGCCGGCTTTGTTTTGCGCGTAAAGGCGGGTGCGGTGATTGCGAAAGTAGATACTTCCGAATGGCTTATTATTATGACTTACCTGTTGGCATTGTTCCTATCTATTGCTAAAAGACGGGACGATTTACTGTTGAAGATGGAAACAGGGAGTGAAATGCGAAGGTCAATGTCTGGTTACAATCTTGATTTTTTGAATACGATGCTCGCATTTTTCAGTGCGATCATTATTGTTTCCTATATCATGTATACTGTTTCGGGACAAACTTACACGCGATTAAGGACGCATCGCCTATATTATACCTCCGTATTTGTAATTGCTGGAATTTTAAGGTATCTCCAAATTACATTTGTGTTCAAGAAGTCCGGATCGCCCACGGAAATCCTGTATAAGGATCGATTTATTCAAGTCACGCTCTTGCTTTGGGTATTCAGTATCTATGGAATTTTGTATTTGAGGGATAAAACTTTTTTTACATGATGAAGAAGCATATTGCCAACTGGGGAAATTATCCGGCCATTGAATCGGATGAAAAAAGCTTTGCCTTCGACAGCCAGTTGCAGGAGTTATTTAACAATGAACAACATTTCATCGCGAGAGGAAACGGTAGATGCTATGGTGATGCGTCGTTGGCCGACGTCACTATTTCCACTTTGAAATATGATCACGTTCTTTCATTTGATGTGGAGAATGGCGTATTTGAATGTCAGAGTGGAATAACTCTTGACCAGGTGCTGGAAGTGATTGTTCCAAAGGGATGGTTTCTTCCCGTAACACCGGGTACAAAATTCATTACAGTAGGCGGCGCTGTGGCGAGCGATGTGCATGGAAAAAATCATCATGTTGATGGCTGTTTCTCTCATCATGTAACCGAGATGGATATTGTAATTGGCACTGGTGAAACCGTTACCTGCACACCAACTGTTCATGCTGATTTATTTGAGGCTACGTGCGGAGGAATGGGATTAACGGGAGTAATCAAGCGTGTAAAATTTTCGCTCAAAAAGATTGAAACCGCGTATATCAAGCAGAAACAAATTAAGGCTGAGAACCTGGAGGAATTGATCCGGTTGTTTGACGAATATAAACACTACACCTACTCAGTTGCATGGGTGGATTGCCTCAAAAAAGGAAAGCAGTTTGGAAGAAGCATACTGATGCTTGGCGAGCACGCGAAGTTGGAGGACTTGAATGAGAAGCAAAAGAAAAGTCCATTACAGCTTCATCCTAAAAAACAAATCGCGCTGCCTTTTAATCTTCCTTCCTGGGCTTTAAATAATCTCACAGTAAAAACTTTTAATTTCCTTTTTTATGGTAAGAGCCTGAAAAAGGAAATCGATAATGTGATCTCGTACGAACCTTTCTTTTATCCGTTGGATATAGTGCTCCATTGGAACAGGATGTATGGAAAAAAAGGATTTGTTCAATACCAATTTGTTTTGCCTTTGGAAGCGAAGGAAGGTCTCATTGAAATCATGAATACTATTGGTGCTTCAGGAATGGGATCATTTCTCACTGTATTAAAAGTATTCGGAAAACAGGACAGCCTTATATCATTCCCGAAAGAAGGATATACGTTGGCCATGGATTTTGCGGTGAGAAAGGGACTCATGGAATTCCTCGATAAACTGGATGAAATTGTGTTGAAATACGGAGGAAGACTTTATATGTCGAAAGATGCGCGTATGAAACCACGCGCACTCCAGGCCGGCTATCCCAAGCTTGAAGAATTTAAGAGAATCGTCAGAAAATATAATGGTCAGAATAAGTTTAGCTCCCTTCAATCAGATCGACTGTTGCTGACGAAAAATTAATTACTGAATGCCCGTTGTACTTATTCTTGGCGCTACTTCTGATATGGCAATGGCGATTGCCAGGAAATTTGCTTCAAATCATTACGATGTTCAATTGGCTGCTCGCAAGCCAGATCAGCTTCAGCCTTTGCAATCAGACATTCGCATCCGTTACAATGTGAATTGCAGTTTACACACATTTGATGCAGTAAATTATTCTTCTCATCAACAATTCTTCGACGCGCTGGACCCAAAGCCCGATGTTGTAATTTGTGTGTTTGGTTATCTGGGTGACGCAAACAAAGCACGCAATGATTGGGCGGAAGCCAACACCATTTTACATTCCAACTACACCGGAGCTGTTTCCATTTTAGACAAGGCTGCAAATTATTTTGAAGCGCAAAAAAAAGGAACCATTGTTGGAATAAGTTCTGTAGCAGGTGAGCGAGGAAGACAAAGCAATTATCATTACGGTAGTGCAAAGGCAGGATTCACCGCTTATCTTTCCGGCCTTCGCAACCGACTGTTTCATGCGGGAGTTCATGTGGTTACAATTCAACCAGGCTTTACTTACACGCGGATGACGGAGAATTTGGCCCTTCCAAAATTGTTGACAGGACATCCGGAAGAAGTTGCCAACAAAGTGTATGCAGCGGTGAATAAAAAGAAGAACGTGGTGTACGTGAAATGGATGTGGCGTTGGATCATGCTTATCATCCGAACCATTCCGGAGTCGATGTTTAAAAAAATGAAGATGTAATGAAAAGACGCATTGCATTCTTTGACTTCGATGGAACGATCACCACAAAAGATTCTTTACTCGCCTTTATCTTCTTTCGATATGGCAAATGGAGGACTATCCTTGGCCTCTTGTTGATTTCCCCGTTTTATGCGCTTCATCTGCTGAAATTAATTCCAGTCCAAAAAGCAAAAGAACAAGTGCTGAAACAATTCTTCAAAAATGAAGATGTAAATCAATTTTCGGACGCAGCCAATGAATTCGTCAAAAAAATATTGCCCTCACTCATCAGGCCAAAGGCAATGGGTGAAATTCAGCTCCTGCAAGAGAATGGAGCGGAAGTGGTGATCATTTCTGCTTCGCCCGATTATTGGCTGCAGCCATGGACTAAGCAATTCAATGCTGCATTGATTTGTACCAAACTGGAATCAAAAAATGGTAAGCTTACAGGTCGAATTGAGGGTCATAATTGTCGCGGCAAAGAGAAAGTGAGAAGAATCTTAGCTGCTTACGATCTCAGCCAGTACGATGAGGTATATGCTTATGGAGATACAAAAAGTGACAAGCCCATGTTAGGGCTTGCCACCATTGCTTTTTATAAACCATTTCGCTAACGATTAGGATCGTTGTTTGCGATAGTTATTCCTTAATAATCTTCCGGATCTCCTTCACAGTATCACCAAGCCTTATTTCCAGGAAGTAAATTCCACTCGGCAATGTTTTCAGGTTCACGCGTGTCGACAATTCTTCAGTATGTTTCTCGATGCTGATGTTCCTGATTAATTGTCCATGCTGGTTGATGATCCGGATATTCATTGCACCCATTTCACCACCAGTCACCTGAAGTTGCATTTCATCAACAACGGGGTTGGGGTATGTTTCAATTATCCATCTACCCTTGTTGTTATTCACTGACACAATGGTTGAATAATGGGTAGATCCATCCTGATCAACCTGCATTAGTCTGTAGTAGGACAATTTCTCCGGAGCATGATCGTCGGTAAACTTATACTCTTTCGTATTCTTGCTCATTCCCGAAGCACTCACTTGTCCAATTGATACGAAATTCCGACCATCTGCGCTCCTCTGAATTTCAAAGTGATCACTATTGAATTCACTCACAGTAGCCCATTGTAGAATATTTTCATTGCCCAGGTTCTTTCCTTTGAAGTATAAGATACCCGCTGGCAAAATACTGCCCGCCTCCATTACCTGCAGCGTGTCTTTTGTTTTCGCGCCTAGGTTATCTGTTACCTCTATTTCTAACCTGTAAGTACCATTAGCCAGATTGGAAATGTTGGTAGCAGAACAGGTTGTACACGCAAAGAATGCAGATGATGGACCTGAAAGTTGTCGCCACTTATACGAAGAAACGAAACCGTCAGGATCATAAGAAGACGATGCATCGATATTTACAACTAATGAAACACTTGTTGTATCCGGACCAGCAGCTGCAACAGGGGGAAGGTTCATTGCCGTTGGATTGACCGTTACCATAATGGTATCTTTTGTCCAACCTGCACGATCATCTACCACTTCCAATTCAAATTTGTATACGCCCTGGCTGAGATTATGCGCCCATGTATTGGCGACTGACGGATTTTCCATCCATCCTCCGCCCGGGCTTTGAATCATTTTCCAGATATATCTTTTAATTGTTCCGTCCGCATCTGTTGATGCTAAACCATTAAGATTTACATCGCTGTATGGAAGTGTAATTACTTTATCCGGACCGGCCTTCGCGATCGGCAATTTATTCATCGGCAAATTTCTTCCCTGCCCCAGGAACCACTCAAACACATTTGGGTTTTGCCAGTTATAGGCCGTGTCATACGACATATCCCATATCCAGTGATTACCACTGGGGTAAATTGTTTTGATAGGCTGGACAGTAGGATTACATGATTGGATGGTACTGATGGCGCTGTTTGTGCAAGCAACATTGACTGTTTGATCGTCTACCGCGTGGAAAGCCCAAACTGGAAGATTGGCATTTGCAACGTAACAGAGATTGCTCCAATCGCAGATTCCGCACGTAACCGCAATCGATGCGAATGTGGAAGCATTCGAAAGTGAGGTTGACACATATTTCCATACTCCACCTCCTCCTAAGCTCAAACCTGTTAAGAAAATGCGGTTGGTGTCAATGCTTAGATTTGCCTTCGCATACTTCAACATTTCATCAACATAAACATTCTGCCAGGTACCGTATGATGCGTTCAATTGAGGAGAAAGAACAAGAAATGTTTCCTGCACGCCACTCAAACTTGTAAACGTCATGGTATGACCCGCATTGATATATTTCGGGATCGCATTTGTCAAAACGCGATTGAGTTCCGTTGAACCATTTCCTCTTTCACCAATACCATGCAGGAAAATAATTATCGGATATTTTTTTGTTGGATTGTAGTCTACAGGCTTGTATTCATAAAAACCAATGAACAAGCCGGTAGAGGCTGTGAGTGATCTGGCCACCTGCTGTGAATATGCGCCGATGCTTAGCAGCATGCATGCGCCAAAGAATAGGTTTTTCATCGATAGCTTTTTTAAGAGTTAGGATTGAGATTTCAAACAAATACTGTTGTGGATGAAATGATCCATCAACAACTAACCAATAAAATAATGCTATCAAATGGTGGAGAGATGTTTGCTCTGCTGTGTGGCGCAGCAGAATTACGATAGTAAATTTGCGTCTTCATAAGGATTGGATTTGAACACTTAAATATAACCAACATCCATACCACGCAAACTTATTTTGCCTGAAGAAAACCCTTAGTACCCCGTTAAACTGGTTGAATCTCAGCGGACCATTTTGGGTTTTTAAGAAACTTCGCATATGCATGCTGAAATCAAGATTTTTTTCAACCAGGAAGCAGTGACGCTGGTCAACCGAAGTTTCCTTATCGAGCCGAGGCACAACGATTTATACCTAGTAGATTCCCCTATATATGGTTGTTTTTAACATCCGGGTGCATTTCTCACACCGTTTCTAACGGACCAAAACGCACGTCCCGCTTGTATTTAGGGGATGTTAGTAGTATCTATGTATAATCCATCAATTTTTATATAGTTTAGCAACCCAACCCAGTCAAGGATGATCGAAAATTTAATTAAGCGCCTGCTTCAAAAACTATTCGGTTTTAGGAATTATCTTTTCATCTTTTCAATTTTCTCAGTAAACCGTCTTAAATGGGGAAAGATCGAGAAAGAATTCCTGGAGTTTATGAAGCTTGTTCCGGATGAAGGCGTCATACTGGATCTTGGAGCGAACATTGGTATAATGACTGCTCATATTGCCAAGCGAAGAAAGGGCGCTATGATCTATTCTTTCGAACCGATTGCAGAGAATTTGGATACCCTCAGAAGAATCATTCGCTATTACAAATTATCTAATGTCAAAGTATTTGGTTTTGCTTTAGGCGATAGTAACGGGGAATTAAAAATGGTAATGCCTGAAATGGGTAACGTGAAATTCCAGGGACTGAGTCACGTTGTAAAAGAAGGGGACACGCAGGAAAAAGGGACGTTCTATACTGTGCCTGTAAAAAAACTAGATGAATTGCCTGAATTAAATGACCCGGATATCCGTATCAGCGCAATCAAAATCGACGTTGAAAATTTTGAATATTTCGTTCTGAAAGGTGGAAGAAATCTTCTTGCGAAGCATCATCCTGTCATCTATTCTGAACTCTGGAAAAACGAAAATCGAACCAATACGATCAATATGCTTTCCGAAATCGGCTATCTCGTAAAAGTGAATGATAATGGAAGGCTGGTGAATTTTGAAGGCCAGGAAGCCTCGAATTTTATTTTCGTTCATCCATCAACTACAAATGCCGAAGCAACATCTAATGTTGCACACAAATTTGCAGCGAGCTGACTTTTTTATGCGGCGAATTGCGGCGCAATTTCGCCGCATAAAAAAGGGCCGTCCTAACGGACGGCCTCTATATTAGACTAGACTTTCAATTTTAGTTTACAGTCACCTGCATCGTATCTGAACTTACTTGTCCCCTATTATTTGTGATAATAAGTTTGAAGACATACACGCCCCTCACAAGGCCAGTTGCCTGAACATTCGTATTTGACATCCATCCTAACACGGCTTGATTCGGTCCACTGTCCTGCGACCACGCATAATTTGTAATGTATCCCCCCGAATTATCATAAGAGGCACTTCCCAGAAGGAATGCGCTGTTTGACCATATTGATTGGTCTGCTCCTGCAGCTGCCACCAATCCATTTGTTGAAGATGCTGGAGTTGAAGATCCATTCACCGTCACTGTAACGTTTGCCGAACTGGTGCCTCCTGCGCTCGCAACAGTAAGCTTGAACACATAAATTCCACCCACCAGATTAGAAGCCTGAACATTAGTTGCAGACATGGTTTGAAGTGTTGCTGTACTTGGACCACTTACTTGCGACCATGCGTAGCTAGTAATGGTACCCCCACCCTGTACGTATGAACCGCTTCCCAGGAGGAATACCGAGTTCGTTGGAAGCGTGATCGTTTGATTGGAACCTCCCACTGCAACCGGTTGTCCACCAGTTCCTGTTGGGGGCGGCGGCGTAGTTGTTCCGCCATTTACAGTCACAGTAACATCAGATGAATTAGAACCACCTGCACTGTTAACGGTAAGTCTGAACACATAGCTTCCACCAACCAGGTTAGACGCCTGAACATTGGTTGTTGATATATTTTGTATAGTAGCTGCGCTCGGACCACTCACTTGCGACCATGAATAACTGGTAATCGTTCCTCCACCTTGTACATATGAACCACTACCTGCAAGGAATACTGAATTAGTCGGCAACGTGATGGTTTGATTAGGTCCTGCTGCAGCAACTGGTTGACCATTTGTTGTTGTAGGTGGTGGCGGAGTAGTTGTACCTCCGTTCACTGTTATATTCACATCATCGGTACTGCTTCCACCAGCACTTGTTGCAGTTAATCTGAAAGTATAAGTTCCCGCCTTCAGATTGCTCAGCTGAATATTCGAAGCTGACGCGGTAGTGATGGTTGCCTGTGCTGGTCCAGCAACCTGGGCCCATGCATATCCTGTAATTGTTCCACCGCCAGGTACGTATGATCCACTACCTGCGAGAATTGCTGTATTAGCTGGAAGCGTAATAGTTTGGTCGTTTCCGGCTGCAGCTACTGGAAGCGTTCCGCCTCCACCACCGCCGCCTGTTGTACCGTTAACGGTAACTTTTACATCGGCAGTCGCAGTTGCACTGGCGTTGTCAGTTACTTTCACACGGAAAACG
>JADMIO012771186.1_pt1 | contig 11787 bp, 10 predicted proteins | sample 8958161 | NCBI WGS metagenome assembly JADMIO01 (sample SAMN16585339, study PRJNA669376) | soil metagenome | isolation source: Crop rotation soil | place: USA: Cullars Rotation, Alabama | collected 2011
CGCGACAACTTGTCCACGTGGAATTCTAAGCTTAGGATCCCAATGTGCTGGAAAGGTGTGCAGCGTGATGAAATCGGCGCGCTTGAACAAGTCAGCAATGTCGATCTTCTCGACCCCAAGATCGCGCGCGCGCTCGGGCGACAGGAACGGATCGTAGGCGATCACCTTCATGCGCAGGCCATGGCCGCGCTCGGCCACGATCGAGCCGATATTGCCGCAGCCGATCACGCCCAGTGTCTTGCCGGTGATCTCGACCCCCATGAAGCGATTCTTTTCCCACTTGCCGGCTTGCGTTGACGCATCGGCCTGCGGGATCTGGCGCGCCAGCGCGAGCATCAGTGTGATGGCGTGCTCGGCGGTGGTGATCGAGTTGCCGAACGGCGTGTTCATCACGATCACGCCTCTTGCGGTGGCGGCCGGAATGTCGACGTTGTCGACGCCGATGCCGGCACGCCCCACCACCCGCAGCCTCTTGGCTTTTTCCAGAAGCTTCGCCGTTACCTTGGTGGCCGAGCGGATGGCTAGGCCATCGAAGTCGCCGATCATCTCAGCGAGCTTATCCTTGTCGGCACCGAGCTTGGGCTGAAACACAGTGTCGATGCCGCGATCCTTGAAAATCTGCACGGCGGCGTCGGACAGCGCATCAGAAATCAGAACCCTGGGGGCCATGGCATTCACCCGATATCGTGAAGTCTCATTGTGGAAGGCCAGCGTGCAGGAGGCCTAGTGTGTGGCGCGCAAGCAAATCAAAGCCGCTGCGCGCCTTGCCGGCGCGCTCACGCCGCCTTCGCCAGCGACTCCTTGGTCTTGGCGAAGGCCCAGTCGAGCCACTGCGTGAGGGCTTCGACATCGCGGGCTTCAACAGTCGCGCCGCACCAGACTCGCAGGCCCGGCGGGGCATCGCGATAGGCATCGATGTCGTAGGCGACGCCTTCCTTCTCGAGCGCGGCGGCGAGCGACTTCACGAAGGCCGCCTGCGCGTCGGCCGCAAGCGCCGTGACGGACGGATCGACGACCTTCAGACACACTGAAGTGTTGGAGCGGATCGCCGGATCCTTGGCCAGGAAATCGATCCAGGGCGTGCGCGCAACCCAGTCGGCGATCACTTTGGTGTTGGCATCGGAGCGCGCGATCAGGCCCTTGAGACCACCGACCGACTTGCCCCAGTTGAGCGCGTCGAGATAGTCCTCCACGCACAACATCGAGGGCGTATTGATCGTCTCGCCGTCGAACACGCCTTCAATCAGCTTGCCGTTGTTGGTGAGACGGAAGATCTTCGGCAGCGGCCACGCTGGCGTATAAGTCGTGAGCCGCTCGGCGGCGCGCGGCGAAAGAATGAGCATGCCGTGCGCAGCTTCGCCGCCCAGCGCTTTCTGCCAGGAGAAAGTCACGACATCGAGCTTGGGAAAATCGAGTGGTTGCGAGAAGCAGGCCGAGGTGGCGTCGCAGATCGTCAGCCCTGCCCGATCAGCCGCGATCCAATCGCCATTCGGCACGCGCACGCCCGAGGTGGTGCCGTTCCAGGTGAACACCACGTCGGTCGCGAAATCGATTTTGCTGAGGTCCGGCAGATCGCCATAGCCGGCCTTCAGAACTTTGACGTCCTTGAGCTTGAGCTGCTTGGCAACATCGGTCACCCAGCCTTCGCCGAACGACTCCCAGGCCACCATGGTGACCGGCCGGGCGCCGAGCAGGGACCACATCGCCATCTCGACCGCGCCAGTGTCGGACGCCGGCACAATGCCGATCCGATAGCCGGCCGGAACGCCGAGAATGTCACGCGTGAGATCGATGGCGCGCTTGAGCTTCGCCTTGCCGATCTTGGAGCGGTGGGAGCGTCCGAGGACTGCGTCGGTGAGGGCTTGCAGGCTCCAACCGGGGCGCTTGGCGCAGGGGCCGGAGGAGAAATGCGGCACGGACGGCCGCGCAGAGGGCATCGTCGTCATGGCCTATCCTTCCAGATAGTCGCCCCTCGGTGGGGAGGGGTGTCCCACTGGCGGACATAAGGAAGACCGGGCGTGTCGTCAAGCACGTCGGTGCATCAGGGCCCGACCTAAAATGAAGCTGGGGCCGTGGCTGCACCCGTCGGACCACAGATGTCAGCAGCAGCTGTACTCAGAATCTGAGACCCAATCCGCCCCGAACAGCGTTGACGTTGGCTTTTACGTTCGAAGCGGTGAGGAATTGGACGAATTCATATTCGGCACGCAAGAAAACATTGGATGTTACGAGAACGTCCGTACCGATGCCTGCTGAATAGCCCCAGAGAATGGGCAAGCCTTCGGCGCTGTTGGTTATGACGAATGGAGCGCCACCCGGGCTGCCGGCCGATGGCGTCCCAGAAACGGTGACGCTCCGGTTCATTTGCGCCCAGCCGACGGCCAAGCCGACCATCGCATACGGCAGGAAGTTTTCGTACGCCCATCCACCTCTGAGGCGTACCGTGCCGTAGTCGGTAATTTTCACCGATGCCGCAGCGAGGATCGTGCCATCGTAGGTGTTCGGGCTGCCCGAGGGCAGCGCCGTGCCGCTGAAGGACTGAACAGCCGATGACGACCCGACCAGATGGGTGCGGTTATAGTTGAGCTCGACGCCGAGGACGACGTCGTCCCACTGGCTCGTATAGCCGACGAATGCTCCAAAATTGCCCGCTTTCGGATGATCTGTTCCGAACACGGCCCACGCCGATGCGAGGCCAAGGGGCGTGAGAAACGGATCGGTTGGGCCGTAGGCGGTCACGCGTCCGAGGTCCATGCCCGACATACCGAAGCCAGCCTGCCCTCCCGCATAGAGCCCACTCCAACGCGTGTAGGTCGGCACCGCCGGCACATAGGGTGAGGACCCGCGCAGGGTTGGGAAGTCGGACGGCTCATAGTCGGCAGCCCAGACGCTCGAGCCCAATCCGCTTGCAGCAAATCCAATCGAAGCAGCGGCAATCAGACGACGCATGACAGGCCCCATTTCCGTTCGGCGGACGACTCACCGCATGCGCCCACCATGATTGATTAACCTTAATGAGCGGTTATCCGTTACCCCTTCGGCCCCCTTTGGGCGCTGTGCTCACGCTGCGCCCATAAAAAACGGCGCGGAAATCGTCCGCGCCGCTCGTTGATCACTCAGCCTTGCTTTGCTCAGCCTTTGCGGACGAATGGCGGCTGATACATCGGCTCCGGCTGCAGCAGCCAGCGCACGCCCAGCATCAGGTCGTGAGACTGGATGTTGTGGAACGTCATCGGCGCGAGGGGATTCCCGGAGACAAACAGCGGATCGAGATTCACCAAGGTTCCTGAGTGAGCATTGCCGACGTTGAGATAACGGTACGAGAGCTCGAGCGCGAGGTTCGAGGACGCGCGATAGGAGGCGCCGGCATGCAGCGCCCAGGCTAGATTGGTCTGCCTGCCAGTGTCGGCCCAGCCGCCGCCCCCGGCGATGATGTTGTTATCGCGGAAGTGGTCGATGGTGTTGAACGCCACGCCAACGCCGGCGCCTACAAAGGGCGTGATCGACCACCAGGTGCCAAGATCGATATAGGCGTTGACGAGCGCAACCCATTCCGACTTGCTGGCGGTGTATTCGTTGGTGTTGTACGCAGCAGTCCCCGTGTTGAAGAAGCGATCGAGCGCGTGGAAGCTCGCCTTGCCGCGATATTCGCCAGTCACATCGGTGCGCAACCAGCTGTTCCACTGATAGCCGACACCGGCGCCGTAAAACGGGGCGCTGTCGAAGCCACCCTTGTCGAGAAAGGTGAACTCCTGCGCCGTCGCGAATGACGGATGCGAGATGCTGTTCACGAACTGATTGCTCTGGCCGATATAGCCGCGCAGATACCAGCCGCCGGTCATTATCGGTTGATATGCCGCTGCAAGATCAGCTGCGAGCGCCCCAGAGCTCACCACCAGCGCGGTCGCTCCTGCGAGCACAAAATGACTTACACGACTCATGACTTCGTCCTTTCGTCAGCACGCAGGGCACGAGCCCCTACCAGAATGCCTACGAAGGCGAAGATCGCAGCAATCCCTTAAACGCAGCTTAACCCTAATAATTTACCGTGATTTTTAATCCCCCCCGATCGCGGCGCACACAGCATAAGCGCGCCCACACATTGCGTGGGCGCGCTGTATCAACGGAGCGGCGCTCTCTTAACGAAGCGTTGAACTTAACAAAGCATTGAGGATCGGTCCCCTCACGCCGACCAAATATCAGTCGTGCTCGAGCTCACCGATGTGATGCTGCGAATAGAGCTCGACCCCGAGCTTGGCGACGAGATCGATCTGGGTCTCGAGGAAGTCGATATGCTCTTCCTCGGCCTTCATCAGGCTCTCGAACAGGTCGCGGGTGACGTAATCCTTCACCGAATGGCAGTGGGTCGAAGCCTCCTGGTAGAGGTTGCGTGCGGAATGCTCCGCCGCCAGGTCGCAATCGAGCACTTCCTTGACATTCTGCCCTATGCGCAACGGGTCGATGACCTGCATGTTGGGAAAGCCGTCGAGAAAGATGATGCGGGTCACCAGCTTGTCGGCGTGCTCCATCTCCTCGATGGATTCCTTGCGCCACTGCTTGGCGAGCGCTCTGAGGCCCCAGTTGTCGAGCAACCGGTAGTGCAGCCAGTACTGGTTGATGGCCGCAAGCTCATGCCGCAAGCCACGGTTGAGATACTCGATGACCTTCGCGTCGCCCTTCATGGTGCGCAATCCCCTTTTCGAATTCCTAATGAGGCCGCGTTCACTCAGCCCGCAGCAGTTTAGACCAACTCTAATTTGGACGCTGCAGCGCCGAACGACAAGAGCCCCGACGAGGTTTCGGGGCCCAATCAACCGTCAATATTTAGAGTTCGACCCAGCTAGCGGCAACCTCCGCCCGACCCGCGCCGCCGGCCGCCAGCGTCGTCCATGATCTGCCTGATGGTAGGGGCGCAGCGACCGCATTGCGGCGAGCAGCCCAGGCAGCCATAGACCTCGCCTGTGGTCCGTGGTCCGGCCTCGACGCTCACGGCGGTCCGCACGTCGGTGTCACTGAGTACATTGCAGGAACAAACAATCATGGCGCCCGGTACACCGATGAGGGGTTGCTTTGGCTTGCCATCGATATCGGATGTCTCGGGTTCCGGGCAAAGGAAAAACACAGTTCTTGTACGTATTCCAATTTAGCGGGTCAGGCCGCCGCTTGGGTTAACGCTTCCACAATCCCGTCAACCACCTCCTCGACCAGCCCTTTGTTGTCGCCCTCGACCATCACCCGGATGACCGGCTCGGTGCCGGAGGGGCGCACGACCAGCCGCCCCTGCCCGTTGAGCTTCGCCTGGGCCTGCTTGATGGCAGTGCGAACTTTCGCGTTCTCCAGCGGCTTGCCGCTCTTGTAGCGAACGTTCTTCAGCACCTGCGGAAGCGGGTCGAAGCGGTGGCAAACCTTCGACACCGGCTGGTCCTGCTTCTTCACCACCGCCAGAACCTGCAGCGCCGCCACGAAGCCATCGCCCGTGGTGGTGAAATCCGACATGATGATGTGGCCGGACTGCTCGCCGCCGACGTTGAAGCCGTGCTCGCGCATGTGTTCGAGCACATAGCGGTCGCCGACCGGCGTGCGCTCGAGCGACACGCCAAGCCCGCCCAGATAGCGCTCAAGCCCGAGGTTCGACATCACGGTCCCAACCACGCCTGGCTTGGCCAAGCGGCCATCCTCCTTGAGGCTTTCAGCGATCACGGCGAGCAGCTGGTCGCCATCCACGATGTGACCGCGCTCGTCAGCCACCAGGACGCGGTCGGCATCGCCATCCAGCGCGATGCCAATGTCGGCGCGCATCTCGCGCACCTTGCGGCACAGCTCTTCAGGCGCGGTCGAGCCGCATTCGCGGTTGATGTTGAAGCCGTCGGGCTCGACACCCACCGAGATCACCTCGGCGCCAAGCTCCCACAGCGCCTCCGGCACCACCTGATAGGCCGCTCCGTTGGCGCAATCGATCACGATCCGCAGACCCTCGAGCGAGAGGTTGCGCGGCAGGGTGCGCTTGGCAAACTCGATGTAGCGATCATGCACGCCGTCGATGCGCTTGGCGCGACCGAGGTCGGCGCTCTTGGCGAGACTCTTGGTGAGATCGGCGTCGATCAGCGCCTCGATCTTGTCCTCGATCTCATCGGAGAGCTTGTAGCCGTCCGGGCCGAACAGCTTGATGCCGTTGTCGTCAAAGGGATTATGCGAGGCCGAGATCATGACGCCTAGATCGCAGCGCATCGAGCGCGTGAGCATGGCAACCGCCGGCGTCGGCATCGGGCCGGTCTGGAAGACATCCATGCCAACCGACGTGAAGCCCGCCACCAACGCGGTCTCGATCATGTAGCCCGAAAGGCGCGTATCCTTGCCGATGAGCACGCGATGACGATGCTCGCCGCGGCGAAACACGACGCCCGCCGCCTGGCCGACCCGCAACGCGAGCTCGGGTGTGATCACGCCATTCGCACGGCCCCGGATGCCATCGGTGCCGAAATATCGTCGCGCCATGTTTTGTCCCCTCCGCCGCACTGGGGAAATTACTGAGGTTGCCTCTCGTTTACCTATCATACGTCAGGACGGCACCGAATTTCCTCACATTCTTTGCGGTACCTGGACACATGATAAACAGGCACACGACAACCCGACACAATGAGGAACCGGCACATGACAAATGGCGCCGCCGAGCCCGCTGGCAGCGCCGCTTAACGTCAAGATTCGGTAAATATTGCCTTATTTCTTTGTCCGTGCGCCCTCGCGCTTGTCCTGTACCGACGGCGGAGGCTGGGTCACATTGATCGGATCGGACGCCGGAAAGCTGTCCTTCAGACCCTCTTCCAGCGACTTCTCGAGCCGGTGCCGCCTGAGTGCGTCCTCCCGCTCCTTCTCGGTCTGCTTCCTTTTTGCCTCCAAAGTCTCGTTTTCCATCTCGGTCTCGTTCGGAATTCCCATGATACGTCTCCTGGCGCTTCTCCTGTCGATCGCGCGCCCGTAGTACAACGCCCACCTATCAACTCGCCTGCCGCGTCCCGTGTTCCCCGCCCTCGGCAGACCCCGAATACGCTTGCTAAGGTGCGCGCTTGCTATGTGAGCCCGGCACGGCCAGGGGGGCGTGAATCGGCATGACGACCGTGACGTGCATCGAGGACCTGCGGCAGCACGCCCGCCGCAAAGTCCCGAAGATGTTCTTCGACTATGTCGAGGCCGGGTCCTACGCCCAGGAGACCTTGCGGGCGAACCGCGCCGATCTCGAGCGCATAAAGCTGCGCCAGCGCGTGCTGGTCGACGTGTCGCGCCGCGACCTTTCGACCAGCATCATTGGCGAGACTGTGTCGCTGCCGCTCGCGCTCGCACCGATCGGGCTTGCCGGCATGCAATATCAAGACGGCGAGATCGCCGCCTGCCGCGCCGCGCAGGCGGCCGGCATTCCGTTCACGCTCAGCACCATGTCGGTATGCTCGATCGAGGACGTGGCGGAGGCGGTCGACAAGCCGTTCTGGTTCCAGCTCTACGTGATGAAAGATCGCGGCTTTGCGCGCTCCCTGATCGAGCGCGCCGCCGCCGCCAAATGCAGCGCACTCATGCTGACCATCGACCTGCAGGTGCTCGGCCAGCGCCACTGCGATGTGCGCAACGGGCTCGCGGTGCCGCCCGAAATCAAGATCCGTAATGTGCTCGACATCATGAGCAAGCCGCGCTGGGCCTTCGGCATGCTGAGAGCCAAACGCAAGACCTTCGGCAATCTCGCGGGCTATGCGCGCAGCGGCACCGATGTGAAGTCGCTCTCCTCGTGGATCGCGACCCAGTTCGATCCGACGCTGTCGTGGAAGGACGTCGAGTGGATCAGAAGCCTGTGGCCCGGCAAGCTCATCCTCAAGGGCGTGCTCGATGTTGACGACGCGCGGATCGCGGCCAAGACCGGCGCCAGCGCACTGGTGGTCTCCAACCATGGCGGCCGTCAGCTCGACGGCGCGCCCTCCTCGATTTCCGTACTGCCGAAGATCGTCGACGCAGTGGGCAGCGAGATCGAAGTGATGTTCGACGGCGGCATCCGCTCCGGGCAGGATCTCTTGCGCGCGCTCGCGCTCGGCGCGCGCTCGTGCCTGATCGGCCGTGCTTATGTCTATGGCCTCGGCGCGTTCGGTGAACGCGGCGTCGCGCGCGCGATCCAATTCCTTCGCAAGGAGCTCGACGTGACTATGGCGCTTTGCGGCGTCAACAACGTGCGCGAGATCGGCCGCCAAGTGATCGCTCAAGGCGTAATCGCTTAGAGAGATGAGTTTGAATCAATTTCCGTTCGTCCCCGCGAAAGTGGGGACCCAGGGGCCACGTATTCTCCCGTGTCCAAGTCTGGATCCCCGCTTCCGCGGGGACGAACGGAGATTGGTGCAACGGCGGTGCAAACCAATTCATCGCGCCTAGGTCGTGCTCGCGTAGCTTGCCTATCGGATTCGGCCGTTTACAGCGCCTGCTCCGAGTCATACAATTTTACCAATGGGGGCGCTGCCGAATGCAAGTTCGGAAAGTCGGTCGCCGCGTTCACGCGACAGGCGACCGCGGATTTTTATTTCCTATCGCCGCTCCGACTCGGCCGCGATCGTCGGGCACATCTACGAGCGCCTCACCGTCCGCTACAAAGCAGAATCGGTGTTCCGGGACATCAACAAGATGCCCCTTGGCAAGAATTTCTACGATCACATCAAGGAAGAGCTTGCGGGCTGCGACGTCGTTCTCGTGGTGGTCGGCCCGCAATGGCTCGCGACCGATGCGCAGGGACAGTCGCGCATCCAGCAATCCGATGATCCGGTGCGCCTCGAGGTGGAAGCAGCGCTGCAATCTGGCGCGACCGTCATTCCTGTCATGGTTGAGGATGCCGCACTCCCCAAACCGGCGGATCTGCCCGAGAGCCTCAGGATTTTTCCGGCGCTGGCAGGCACGCGGATCAATGTCGAGGATTTCGACCACCACCTTGAACGATTGATGCAATCGATCGACGGCTTTCTGGAGCAGCGCGGCAAGTTCGTGGCATCATTTCCTGGCTGGGCGCTGCGCGCCGCCGCCGTCTGCGCGCTCTCGGCAATCGCTGTGCTGGTGACGCTCGGCACCTTGATGCTGCTTGGCCGAGCGCCTTCTCTAGCGCTTGGGCTTGCTGGTGTCACGACCGTCTGCCTCGGCTTTGCGCTCGCCTGCGCATTCGTCGGTGGCGATGCGGCCGCCAAGCGGCGCATTCCGCTCGTCGCGTGCCAGAGACGCCCCGTGACGTTCGGCGTCACAGGCGGCGCGCTGGCGTTCCTGCTGCTGCTCGCGCTCGGCATCTACTCGCCATTTCTGGCGAGCCACACGTCGCTCGACCCCTTGCATCTGGCGAGCGAGCTGCGCACCACCTTTCAAAAGGCGCGCGACAATCTGGAGCGGCCTGGGGGTAGCGCGGATTTTGCCCGCGCAGAAGCGTTAGTCGACACGTTGAAGAGTGTAGACCGGCACAATGGTCACGCCTGGTATTTTGCCGGAGAGATCAAGCGTATCCAGAACCGCGCGCTCTTCACTCCGAAAAGCTGCTTCAGAGGCTGGCCCGCGACCGAGATCGGGAATTTGGCAACCTATCAGCAGGACTTCTACGGCTATCTGGAGATTGCGTCATCGTTGCCGGTGCTCGAAACCAGTGGTGATAGCGGCTCAGAGATCTGTTATCAGCGGCCGAAAGGCTATTGCGTGCAGCGCACCGCCTGGATCTATCACTTGTTCGCTAACGACTTCTATCTGCATGCGCTGGCGCTGACGGATCGCCGCGACCGCGGCGCCGCGTTCGAGCGCGGGCGTCAGCACGTCACTGAAGCCCGCAAGTACCGCAGGCCGGAAGGCGGCGAAGGGTTTGACCAGTGCATCCCCACGACCACGCTGGCCGAAAAAATTGCCGAAGCGCTTGACCCGAGCCAGAGCCCAACCGGCGGAATCCAGTCGCAAGCGCGGTGACCCTGTCCACCACATCAATGCGACCGATGATCGCGCCGGACCGAGCGCTTGCCCACCCCGGTCGTACAGCGCATAACATTTGATGACATTGGCGAACGCGGGAGGGTGCAGGATCATGGCGTTGAACGACAAGACTGACGTGGCTCGGGAGCTCGGCCCCGACTATGCCGATCTCGACCCGACAGTCGCCATGGACCTGGTCGCGGGCAATCACATCCTGGCCAATCACGGCGTGCTCGACTCGTTCGGCCATGTCAGCGTTCGTGACCCGCGCAATCCGCAACGATACCTGCAGATGCAGGCGATCGCGCCGCGCGACGTCTCGGCCCGCGATCTCATCACCTTCGATCTCGACAGCAACGCCGTCAATGCCGGCGGCCGCCCGATCTATCGCGAGCGTTTCATTCATGGCCAGATCTATCAGATGCGGCCGGATGTGAATGCAGTCATTCACAGCCATTCGCCGACCGTCATCCCGTTCAGCGTCACCGAGAAGCCGCTGCGTGCCATCTTTCACAACGGCCACTTCCTTGGGCAGGGCGCGCCGGTCTGGGAGATCCGCTCGGTCGAGGGCGAAAAGAACAACATGCTGGTGCTCAGCAACGAGCTCGGCCGCTCGCTCGCCGAGACCCTCGGCAAGGGGTCGGTCGTGCTCATGCGAGGGCATGGCAATGCGATCGCGGCCCACGATCTCAAGACCGCGGTCTTTCGCGCCATCTACACCGAGGTCAATGCCAAGCTGCAGATGCAGGCGGTCATGCTCGGCGGGCCGATCAACTTCCTGAACCAATACTTTCCAGCACAGTGGGATCCGAAGCTTGGAATTCACGTGACTTGAAGTCGCGGCCGCACTGACCCTATAGTGAGTCGTATTAATTTAAATCATACCAACATGGTCAAATAAAACGAAAGGCTCAGTCGAAAGACTGGGCCTTTCGTTTTAATCTGATCGGCACGTAAGAGGTTCCAACTTTCACCATAATGAAATAAGATCACTACCGGGCGTATTTTTTGAGTTATCGAGATTTTCAGGAGCTAAGGAAGCTAAAATGGAGAAAAAAATCACTGGATATACCACCGTTGATATATCCCAATGGCATCGTAAAGAACATTTTGAGGCATTTCAGTCAGTTGCTCAATGTACCTATAACCAGACCGTTCAGCTGGATATTACGGCCTTTTTAAAGACCGTAAAGAAAAATAAGCACAAGTTTTATCCGGCCTTTATTCACATTCTTGCCCGCCTGATGAATGCTCATCCGGAATTTCGTATGGCAATGAAAGACGGTGAGCTGGTGATATGGGATAGTGTTCACCCTTGTTACACCGTTTTCCATGAGCAAACTGAAACGTTTTCATCGCTCTGGAGTGAATACCACGACGATTTCCGGCAGTTTCTACACATATATTCGCAAGATGTGGCGTGTTACGGTGAAAACCTGGCCTATTTCCCTAAAGGGTTTATTGAGAATATGTTTTTCGTCTCAGCCAATCCCTGGGTGAGTTTCACCAGTTTTGATTTAAACGTGGCCAATATGGACAACTTCTTCGCCCCCGTTTTCACCATGGGCAAATATTATACGCAAGGCGACAAGGTGCTGATGCCGCTGGCGATTCAGGTTCATCATGCCGTTTGTGATGGCTTCCATGTCGGCAGAATGCTTAATGAATTACAACAGTACTGCGATGAGTGGCAGGGCGGGGCGTAACCTAGGTGACAGAAGTTAAAAGCCTCCGGTCGGAGGCTTTTGACTTTCTGCTAGATCGGCCGCATCGAATATAACTTCGTATAATGTATAATGTATATTGATTTAAATTGCAATAATAAAT
>JADMIO011778422.1_pt1 | contig 11786 bp, 16 predicted proteins | sample 8958161 | NCBI WGS metagenome assembly JADMIO01 (sample SAMN16585339, study PRJNA669376) | soil metagenome | isolation source: Crop rotation soil | place: USA: Cullars Rotation, Alabama | collected 2011
CTTTCCCAGCCGATATTGACGGCAACGCACGCACGGTTGATCGGGCGGCTTGCCAGGGGTGATAGTCCCGAAGGACATCGTAGTGAGCATGACGTGCATGCTACAGATCCCGGTGGCTCAGTCAGTGAGCCCCTTAACTTTTCGACGGTTTTTTCTCGTTCGGAAATAACTTCACGACAAACAACATGCCGCCAAATAAGAACGTGACGATGCCGAGCACGCCCAGACGAAACTCGTCCGATTGCGCGAGCCAGGCACCGAGCAGCGCGAGAACGATCGGGGCTAGTGAGGTATCGACTCGGCAGTTGGTCACACGATTGCTCGCTAGAGTGTGGCGTTGACTCGATCGAACAGCGCCTCGAACCGCTTGAGTGTTTCCCCGCTCAATGTGTTCAAAACTGCTTCTCGCTCTCGTAGCATCACATCAGCGGGCCGCCCGTGGTCGAAACGATCGACGCCCGCGTGCCGCGCCAGGCGAGCAACAATGGGGTCGGCGCCGTTCAAATCCGTGGCTTTTACCGTTGTGCCGAACGCCTTGTTGTAAAGCGTGAGATATTCGTCAACCTCAAAAAGATCCTCGATGTCGCCTGTGGCGCGGCCCAGAATTTCGCCCAGCGTGATGATCCGCTTCTTTTCCAGATAGCCGTCCTTCGCCATACGCTCTAGCCGTTGGTGCCCCTCTTTTCGGGAGTCCACCAAAACCGTGATCTTCAAGTGCGTTCCGAGCAGCGCCACAAACGTAGGCACGACATCGGCGCCGCCGACCGGGACGATGCTCCACTTCGGATCAAGATGCTTTTGCCCCTTGGATGCCAGGAAGTCAGAAAGTATTTTTAGATACGCATAATCGGATGTGCCCTCGACAACCAGATTGTTCTGAGCGACGAAAAGATGCTGCACCAAGTCGTATCCGAGCGCCCCCTGCAAAGGAAACAACGTGTCGCGATCTCGGGAGAGCACGTCCGAAGTGACGATCGTGCCCTCCTCACGGCCGCGATCCTCGACAAGTCTCACTCTTTCCAACTTGCCTGGCTGCACCATAAACGGCGAGTGGGTCGTGTAAAGCACCTGGGATCGCTTCGTCAGGCGCTCTTCAATAAATCGGAGAAAGTCCCCCTGCGCCTTTGCATGCAGGCCAACTGCGGGCTCGTCGAGCAAGATGACAACGGGTGGATCGGATTGCTCGTACTCGGAAAATGCGGCCAGAAACGAAAAAAACCATTGGAACCCGGCCGAATGTTCCGTAAACGGCAGCGATAGCTGGTGGCGGTTGTCCCAAATACGCAGCTTCATTTCGTCTAGAACCGCGCTGTGCCCTTCACCTTGTTTAATCGTCTTTTGCGTGATGTCGGGCTGCACCCGAAGATCAGGGTTCTGAGTCCAATACTTGTTAACGTCATCAGTAAGAACGTTCGCGACATTCTCAAGCTCTCGCTTGCGGCGCTCGTAGTCAGGATTGAGCATGTATTCCTGTTCGGCGCCTCCGAGACGGAGCAGAGCCCGAGCCGTAATCTCAGGGTCAGATAATTTGTCGTCTGCCGATGTGAGCACGCTATTGATTTTCACGCTGTAGGGGAGCTTGCTGTAGTCGGCGAAATAGAAAAACTTTGGAAACCGAAGTTCCGCCACGTCCCAAAGTGCGTCGTCGAAATTGTCGTTCGTGCCGAAAAGTGTTTTTACGGCGGTTTGCGCGTTAGTAAAGAGCTTGAGCGCTTCGGGAATTTCGGCGCTCTTTGTAATGTCTTCAGCGAGCTTCTCGCCAAGGGTCGCAAAATCAATGATCGCCGCGTAGGCGGCGCTATCGGCCGCAGGAATTTGATGCCCGCTAAGGAAATTCTTGATGGCTTGGCCTTCGTCATACTGGCAGTCCCAATAACGTCCGTTATCGTAGTGCTTGCTGAGAGTCAGTACTGAGCCGATTGTGGTTACACCGGGGCCGAATTTATTCTCGACGGCCTTAACGTCCGCAGCCTCCCACTCGAGTTCAACGCTAATAGGTTCAACCTCGTCGAGATTCTTACCTTCGATTCTGTGGCGCTTTTCAAGCCACGCTGGATATTGGTCGGGCACCGAAAATTTCGGGTTCATGCGCGCCGGATTCAATCGCCACAACGCCTGCAAGAACGCCGTCTTTCCTGATTCGTTTTTCCCGACAAGGCAAGTGACATCGGGCTGAATTTTTACTTCCGACGAATCAAGGATGTTGCGAAACATCCTCGTGCGCACGCTTTTTAGCTTCACGACTCCCCCTAAAGTAGCCCCAGCAACAAAATTTAGTCGTCCAAGACTGTCCACCCCATCGCGATGAACACGCGGGTGATCGTCGGCTCGGGACTTTCACCGAGCACACGCTTTACGCGCTTGCCCTCGTGATCGAGCATGTAGATCGAGCCGGTGCGCGGGACAACCCAACGGCCACCTGGCGCGATTGCATCAACCCGCGCCTGCTGTTCTTCGACCGCTTCGGCCATTCCTTCGCTCGTGTTGATGTTCATGGTGCTAGTTTACTCAACCGCGTAATTTGCGGAAACGTCTCCGCCACAATTGTTGCCTACAAACGCAAAGAGTAGACTCTGGCAACTACGCTAGCGAGGTCGTCCATGAGAAATTTACTGGCTATCTTCGTCACTCTATCGTTGGAGGCCTGCGTAACGGTGCAACAAGGCGATTTGGACGCATGGGTTGGCCAACCGATTAGCGCATTAGAAAGCCACCCGATCTTTTTGACGATCCCGGTGATCAAATCGCGGACTTCTGACGGCACTGAAATCTGGAACTATGCAAACGGCGGGCGAGCAATGAATTGCTCCGGGTCTGATTGCTTTATGCGTGATGCTGCATGCAACAACGTTTTCTATATTCGAGACGGTCGTGTTCTTAGATACACGCCAGTGGGCACCGGGGGCGTTCGCTGCTACACGACTGAGCAACTTCGACCGGGATTCAATGCCCCAGTGAACATTCGCTAAATCCTATCTGCGCAGATGATCTAGATTCCTTGGATGTTTACCGTGCGTGGTGATGGCTTCAAACGACCTCTTATCCACAGCGCCAAGCTATAGCTGGCAATTGAGATCATCGCAATTTCGATGGCGATCGAAAAATTTAGATTGAACACTCCGAACCAATCTAAAGCGAGGAGTGATACGTAAAGACCAAAGACACCTAGATGCATCTCCGCGTATTTCGGTCGTGATTCCACCGACACTAAGTTGGTCACACCAACAATGCGTGTATCAGCGCGCGGACTGTAGCCGTCCCCTGCAAATAGAATTTTCAAGACGATCAAATCACCTGGATTTAGAAGAACAGGGTGAACGATTACCTGGTCGTTCTTATATTTAACGCTCGGGTTCAGATTCACTGGAACTTGCCTTGCGATACTAGCTGAAAGAATTTCCGTTCCGAAGTTGATGACAAGTTCTCTCGTAAAATCCTTTGCAAGGATTGGTCGATTGCCTGAATTTTTTACCGCATAGAGTGCGAACATCAGATGCGCTACTTCAACGCCGTCGAATGTGATCCGTACTCTCTTTGCAATTTCGTCGGATACGCTAAGCAGTACGCCGTAGTAAAGTGCGCCGACTGCAAGTTCTTTTCTCTCGCGCTGCCAAAAGAAAATTAGTAGAGGAACAACAAGAGCGAGTATTGCGCCGACAAATTGCCACGCAGCGTCTCGTATTATCTCCATGTTTGCGTCTCCCTGAGCAGCGGGAAACTATATCGCGAATTGGAAACGATCGAATCTCAGCAAAAGGATCGTGCCTTCGCCCCGTGGCCGCATACGTTTCGTATTCCGGCTACCGCTGCGACTTTTACTCGTCGCAAAGCTTCATCGTCACCGGTTGCACGAAGTGAGTTCGAGAGCGTCCGCGATGGTCCGGTGAGGGCACAAAACTTAAAGCATTTCTTTCAGTGCCACACCTAGCGCGGCAGCCAAACGCTCCATATTGTCGATCGATACGTTTCTTTCGCCGCGTTCCACAGAACCAACATAGGTTCGGTGCAGGTCCGATCGCTCCGCCAACCGTTCTTGCGACATCCCCTTTTCCGTTCTCAGCCGTCGAACGTTTTCAGCAAAAGTCTGCCGAGCGGTAGGAGGAGATCGCCTCGAAGTCATAGGCTTCGAGGATCGATATATTGATGACTTTGGGTCTACAGACTTTGAGTAGCATAATGCGGCGTTCGCTTAAGCGACTTAACTACTTCCGAACATCAAATTTGGCTGCCGCAAATCATGCATATCGAATTTGTTAGATTATCCCGCCAGGATTCCACGCCAATATTCAAAGTCTGGGATCGCAACGCTTGCTCGTTTGAGGAACACAACGAGCACGACGCTTGGACTACTTGGGCCGATTTTCTTGAGGACCTAAAAGAGAGTCTTCAATCGAAAGGCATTGAATTTGGCGGCAGGTATCACGAAAAAGGCGACGATCTTCTGCAAAAGTACGAGAGTGCAGCGCCCTTGTATCTTAAAAATCTCGGGCAGCCTGCCCCGCCACCTCCATCGCGCGCACGCACACTCATGGGAGCCATCGGGGTATGGATTGCTCTGTTAGCGATTGCCACGTTTCTCCTTTATGTCGTCTGGTTGCAGGTGATCCGCCCATCACTAGGAATGTTGGGGTGGATCGACTACCAAACAACTGCCCAAGAGCGATATGAACGATTCCTTGCTGAGGCCACAGCGTGCAAGGACAGCAAAAAGGTCATCAGTGAAAAGAACTTGCGGGTGCCTGCCCTGCACATCTTTGTCTGCGCCGATGGCCAGGAGAAGGTGTGGGCCTATGGACTCGAGAAGGTCACGAAAAGCGCGACTGGGAAATGGATACTTGAGTAGTCGTTTTGTTCAGTTCCAAATGCTTCGTCAGTGCAACAGGGCAAAGGGGTCGTGGAATTCGTTCTTAGCGCGATCATCCATGTAACTTAGCGGGTCATATTCGCGTTGCGCCCCTGAATGAGTACCAATCATTTCGTGAATCTTGGGCGTCTCAATCGCCGCGAGAATTAATGCGCTCGCAAAGTCCGGGGATCGCCCAATGCGGGCAACAATTTGATCCCGACTTTCGACGTATACGACAGCGCCGCGCAACTCCCACTTCGGGGCGCACAGATCGACGAGTAGGCGCCGATCGGGCGGTAGAGTAATGCCGGTGTTGTTCGTTGGGTCTAGCACCTCCCGCATGCGCCACCACAGCTCACTGCGCTGGTTCGCGAAACGAAGCCGACCCGATTTGTCTAGGCCCATTGCGGCCTCTGCTACGTTCACGCCTATCACCTGCTGACGTGCTTGCCGCAAGAAGTCATACGGCGACGCCCCTACCCCAATCACATCCACATGAATGGGCGCTCGATCGCGAACAGCGGCGATCGTAAGACCGGCTATCGTCGGCCCGTCGGGCGTCTGAGAGCCTGGATATTGGAGCAGCTCATCGAACCACATCCCAACATGCCTGCGTGCGATAACGGTGCTGTCACGGCCTCCGCGAGCAACGTCCACACCGACAGCCTCCATGCGCGGCAGCCGATCGGGCTTCTTCCACCGGCGCATCGCGATCTCAACCCACGCAGTTGGTATAACTTGCCAGGGATCGTCTTCCATTCCTGCCTGGAAGTCGCCATGCAGCATTTGCGAACGTAGCGGTTCTGGCAGCGCTTGCAGCGTCGCCATATAGCCCGACTGTGCCAGGTGCGGATTGTCCGCTACACGAGCGGGGACAAAAGTACGCGATAAGGGCACGATGCGCTCACCTGAATGCTCGAAGGGGTCGCCATTCGACAGCTCCACTTCCTTTCCTTCGATCATTGCGAAGAAGCGTAGCTCTCCCGGCTGCGCCGGGTTCGGGTGTTTGGGATCGAGCCACGGGCCGAAGTAATCCACGATCCAGCGGCCCTCTGCGCTAGTCGGTGGGTTGAAGCAAAGCAGAGTCTGACAGCGCTGAGTTGGATCGGTCGATCGTACCCAGCCTTGCAAGAATCGAAACTGCACTTCGAGAAAGTTGGCCGCCTCATCGAGCACGAGCAAATCTTTCGGACGCCCCTGATACTTACGCTCGTCGCCGAGGTTTGGACACGACCCAAACTCAAGCACTTGATCGCCCAGCCGCCAGATACCTTGCACCTGATTTAGCCCGTCGCGCGTGCCGAGCAACTCCGCCACACGATCGATGAGCGCAGTCGATTCCGTGGAGTGTCGCCGAAAGAACGCAACGCGCTGGTGCCGCATCAGCGCTTTACCGATGGCTAAATCCGTTTTCCCGCCACCGGCCGCGCCACCGTAGCCGATTACGTCTGCACTACTCTCGAAGGCGAGTGTCTGCGGCCCAGGCAGCGGCGTCCAATGCACTGCAGCAGCACGCTCGGTAGACGTTTCTACGCGATCAATTCTTCTTTCTAGGGCGCGGCTCATACCAAGTCCGATGCGTCGTTGTGATTAACGACCCGCTCCTGCCTACCCTGCTCTATTGCCGCAAGACGACGCTCCAGCTCATCGAGCTTCACAGCCCGGGACAGTAGATCGAGCATTTGCAGAACGCTGCGCCCTGACTCCGCCGTGATCTCTCCGGCCGCCACTGCATCGACCACAGCGCGGGCCTTGTCGGAGACCGTTTTCGCTTCGGCGAGGCCAGGAACAAGCACCCGCTCCCCTTCCGGTCGAGCAATGGGCGCGATGCGCTCAAGGGCGAGCTTCATCATTTGAGCGTCGCCAGCGAGCGCGTATTCGATCGTCTTACCGATCAATTCCTCGCGTCGCGGCTCTAGCAGCCGTGCAGCTTGCTCGGCTCGGGTCAACCCCTTCGGTCTGCCTGGGCCGCCGGGTCCGCCAGGGAGAAAGTGGCCGCGTTCATCTCGCGGGATCACCACGTCTGAGTCAGCAGTCATCGCGACCAGTGCATCAGAATTACAACCGGCCGCGCATCTTCTCGCTGCGCGCCCTCTGAACCATCAGCTCGATGACTCTCGGGTGTGAGCCCAAACGAGTTAGCTCCAATACCGCCTTGAGTCTGGGGTCGCGTTGTACAAGCGCTTTCGCTAGCGACAAGGCCGTGTTGGCCTCCTCGATGCTTCCGCCATTCATATCGACTAAGCGCTGTGATGCTTGCCGCACCCAGTCGGCTTCGAGTTCGGCTGTCGGGGGCTCTTTGCCCAGTTGACGAGCGAGCGTTACTACCTCGCGTGCTTCGGTCGGTGCTACGCCGAGGTCGTGGAAGATTGCGCGATATTCCTGGACCGCCGCTGTCTTCACATGATCTGGAATCTCGGCGACGTTGCCTCCCTCCTCAGGCGTGGTCTGGAAATCGTCGATCAAGATGGCGGTCGAGTACGCCTGGCGACCGTCGAAGAGCGGCGAATCACCCTTTCGCAGTTCTTTGACCGCCTCGGGTACCTGAATTGGCACAGCGTCTTCGGGTTCGCGACTGTATAGGGCTTGAGTGGCTCGCCTTTCGTCTTCGGTCATGCCGTCATCTGGCGTGGGCTGATCGGGCGGCGCGGCAGTTGTCGGCGCGTCGTAAAAGACTGCCGCGAGGTCCGCAGTCGGGTCGGGCTTTGTTATCGCCGCTTCAAATGGCGAACTGATCGGGGCGTTGTAGAGCCTCGAAGCGATAGCCACATCATTCATTGGACTCTCCGAGCAGGAGCGTGGCTCCGCGCTCAACTCGCGCATCGACGGCTGAAAGGAGCTTCTTGTTCGCAGCACCTACCGCTTCGCAGAGGCTCATTTTCCGGCTCATCGACGATGGCCCGGCGATGACAACGAACGGATCGAGTCGTGGGCCGGTTCTGGCCAGGCCAGTGGCGACGACAAGCCGCGCGAGGGCTTCGATAATCTCGCCCGTCTCAAGCCGCGTGATCGAGTCGGCAGCGTTGCTGTCTCCCTTTAGCGCATTTGCGCCAGATCCCGCTGTCCCAACCATGATCGAGCGCACATCGGCGCTGCGGTCTTCTGTGTGCAACTGCCACTGCGCAAGTAGAGGGCCGATTGCGTCGAGCGCCCTTTCCAGCTTTTTAGCTAGCGCTTCGGTTTCAGTGTTGGATTGGGCGATGCGAGCGCGTTGGGTCTTTAGCAACTCGAACCGCGCTCGACGAGCTTCTTTGGAGTCCCGGCGTGCGGCCTCTGCTTGCGCAGCGCGAAGCCGATCGTTGGAGCGGTCGTAGCCGACAATCTCGTTTTCGATCGCATCGAGGTCGTCGAAGATGCTTTTGTCAGTCGGGTTCTCAACCAGTTTCAACGAGAGTGCGGCGTGCTCCTCACGGGCTGAAGCCTTGAGCTGTTCGTTTTGGCTAATCTGGTCAGCGAATGCTTTTGCTTGCGGCATGGGGCACCTCCTTAGATGTGTTGGCCCGATTGTGATCGGGGCGTTCGGGCCGAACGACAAAGGCACCTGAAAGGCACTCGCTTCTTGTGATGATCTTCGGGACGCCGGGGCGCGGGTCGTAGATCACGCTGCCGCTTGCAATGCTGATGCACTCCAAGACACACACCAGCCTGCGGCATCGGGATTTGGCCCACTTGATCGCGTCAGTCTTGATGGACTTGCCGACCGCGTGGCTTCGGCCCGCTTCGACCAAAGGGGATGCTACTCCGCTCTGGAACGCGCAGACGGCCTGCCAGGCCAATCCCAGCCCTTTCGGGCATATGCCTCGGTAGTAGCGGCCGTCAACGCACCAGCCGCCGCACTCCAGGGGCGCGAAGATGATCGGTTCCCGAGCCCTTTCGAGTTGATCCTGCAGGTACGCGGCTAGCAAATCCTGATCTGGAATACGTGTGGTCGGCAGGGATATCCAGCCAATCCACTTCTCGAACTGCGCTTCGGTGGGCATTTTGGTCACTACACGAGGTCGAGACCGATCCGCCGATGCTCTTGGACTTTGCATCGAATGCACTCGCATCCGAACAAGTCGGCCACACCCAGCTCATGCGCTAGCTCGTCCGAAGAGCGAACACCGCGCTGTCCCCGGTGTTGGGGGCAGTTCTTCGTTCCTCTTAGCGTTCGCGATGCGTTCCGGCCATTTCGATGAACGCGCGCGGTGATTTCGAACGGACCGTCACAGTACCGGCAGACGCCCCTCCAGGTGCCGATCTCCACCGCGCCATCAGCGCGCAGGGTGTCAACCACCCGCCACGAAAAGAGCAACTGCCACGGCCTCCCAGCGACGATTCGCACCGGAGTGGCCGAAACTGCAGTTTGCAGTGTCTGAGTACGCAGCGATTTACGCATGAGAGCCTAAGGCACTGATTTGCAAGGAACCACACGAGACTGTTGATCTGCTGAGGCCGAGGGGTCGCCCTCTTTGGCATAGAAGGCAGGAGTTCATCCCCATCTCGCACGCTGGCTTTCGCATGCGCGCGTGGCGCATTTGTATTGGACGAATCCGGCAGGCCAGCTTGCTAGATCCCTTTGGCCTTGCGCTCTTGCTTCCCCCAAAGAGCAATGCCGCATCGCCCTGCGGCGTGCGCGTTGTCCCCTTACAGGGGGAACAACGCCGCAGCCTACGCGCCGTTGCGCGCTTGCTATGCGCACAGGAATTGGGCAACAGCGCAGCGGCAACGCCGCAGGTATCAGCCATTACCCGGCCTCTTTACCACGAGCCCGTGAGCCATATGTCGGCTGGCCGTCTTCCACGGCAATTCGCTGTTTGGAACAAGCTCTCCGGCATCGATCAGGGCAGAAAGGGCTTTTGCCGCCACCTTCTCGGGCACGGCATCGAGCAAGTCCTCCTGCGCCATGAGCTTCACGAGGTAGTTCCGCGTCGTGTTGAGGTGCGAAGCCGGTTGCTGCCGAGCCGTGAGTTTCGCCACGGCGGCGAGCACGATCGCCTTGGCATCCTCAACGGCATGAGGGTCGCCCGAGCCCCGCACCACGGGCACAAACACCCCGTTGAGGTACTCCAAGGCGATTTCGCCGAGCGCCGAGTAGTTGGCCTTCGCCTTCCTGAAGACGAGCGTGCCGTCGTCCTGGCGCTCAAGGAAGAGCCGTGTGCGCACGGCGTTCTCCCACGCCGTCGAGCCCGAATACTGCGATTCGGCGGCCTTGGCCGGGTGCCCGAGGATCACCACAGCGCACTCGAACGAGCGAGCGAGGCCAGTGAGCACGTTACAGAAATCCGTTACCTGGCCCCGGTCGTTTTCGAGCCCCGTGAAAAGCTGCGCAATGTTGTCGAGGATCAGCATCACCGGCCGATGCTCAGCACACTGCTCTTCGAGCTTGTGCATGAGGGCAGTTGGCCGTCCGATCCGATTTGTGCCGAACGTGATGAGGGCGTTAGGCTTCCCCGCCCTGGCGTCAAGGTGCAGTCCGGTGCTCGCAGTCGAAGGATCGAGGCCGCTTGCTTGAAAAATACGCACGGCGCGCCTCTGTAGCTCGCTCTCGTCGTCTTCGCAGAAAAACCCGAGTACCGGCCCACGAGCGGTGGGCAATCCAAGCCAGGCGTTTCCGTTCGCGACGGCGACGGCGCATTGCTGCATCAGGACCGACTTTCCGACGCCACCGGGGCCGAAAAGCGCGATCACGGTCGATCGCGGAAGCCACTCGTCCGCTACCCAACGGCGTTCCGGTGGCGGCGAATGCGCAAGGCGTGTGAAGTCCACATAACAAATCGCGCCTGTCACCGGGTTCTCTTCCGGTAGCACGCTGAAGTCGTCGGCCGGGTCATCCCAACGGCCGGGCTCGGGCGCGACGTTCCGCTTACCTTGGGCAATCATCTTCACTTCGGCCGCTTCCAACGGCGGCACGCATGCATCGTTGAGAGCCAAAAGCACCGACTCGATCGCCGCCACATCGAGGCCATCCTTGCGCAGCGCGTATGCCTTTTCCGAGAGGTATGTGTTACGGCTGCCCTCGGGGATTGAGCCCTCCACCAACACAGGCACGGTGCGAGCATCGTCGGCGTGCAGAACCGCGATCGGGAACTCGGAAATGGTGGGCGGGCCGACGAGATCCACGGCGAGGGGGGCGAACATTATTCCCATTCGTACCTACCGCCGCTCGGGTGCACTGTGGGCTCAACGATGACGTAACCGTTGTGCTTGAGGTCAATGCCCGGCCCGAGCTTGCCTGGCAATGCGACGCCTACAGGCGCCTTGTAGATGAGGTGCCATCCCCCTCCCCCGGTGCGCGCGGTCAGCGTCGGCGGGAAGTTGGCGGGCGTTTTCGTCGCGCCGTTTCGTGGGTCGATGTCGATCGCGCAAAGCCCACTGCCTGCGAGGTACACGGCGACGCCAGCGAGGGGCCAGCGTGCGAACCAAGCGCGTATCACTTCGGGGTCGGTTGTCGCGTGCTCGATACCTTGTCCGCCCTCGGGGAGCTTCGTGCCAGGTTTGATCGGCAGCACGAGCCACCCGAGCGCAGCGTATGCCAGCGCATACTCAAGTGCATTGGTGTTGCTGAAATTTTCAGCAGTAGATAAACTCACGATCGCCTGTGTTTTCTTTTTCGCACCCGCCCACCACGGCGGGTGATTTATTTTCTGGATCGATTCACGCGTCCACTCGTGAGCCGAGCCAGCGCTCGTAGCGCGTCTTCGAGATCAGGAGCTTTCGGCCGACACGCACGCAAGCCGATGCCAAACCGTTGTCGGCGCGGTGCCGAAGCTGCCAGCGCAACGTCGCCACAGTGAGACGCCCAGGATGGTCCGCGGCGAGCTTCTCGACCGGATAGAGATCGTCAAGAGTTAGGCTTTCTTGCGGCGTTGTGTGTTTCATCGCTTCACCCGTGTGTTGGTTGGGTTAAAGCGAGACCATATTCGCGGTGCCCGGTGTTGGGTGCACCGGGGGGGGAAAG
>JADMIO010768894.1_pt1 | contig 11785 bp, 5 predicted proteins | sample 8958161 | NCBI WGS metagenome assembly JADMIO01 (sample SAMN16585339, study PRJNA669376) | soil metagenome | isolation source: Crop rotation soil | place: USA: Cullars Rotation, Alabama | collected 2011
TTTTCTGGAGCATTGTCTGCGGGGGACGAATTATGCGACGGGCGGGAAGGGGACGCCCCTGGATTTTATTTCGTTTCATGCCAAGGGTGCGCCAAAGTTTGTCGATGGGCACGTGCAGATGGGGATCGCAGCGCAGTTGCGCACGATCGAGGATGGGTTTGGGATTGTCGCATCGTTTGCGGAATTGAAAGACAAGCCGATCGTGATTGGGGAGTCGGATCCGGACGGTTGCGCGGCCTGCCAGGGGCCGCAGCTGGGGTATCGCAATGGTCCGTTGTATGCGAGCTATACGGCCGCGTGCTTTGCGCGCAAGCACGAGCTGGCGGAAAAGCATGGGGTGAATTTGGAGGGCGCGCTGACGTGGGCGTTTGAGTTTGAGGATCAGCCCTACTTCGCATCGTTTCGGACACTGGCCAGCAATGGGATTGAGAAGCCGGTGCTCAATGTGTTTCGGATGATGAGCAGGATGAGCGGCAAGAGGATTGAGGTGCAGAGTGATCATGCCGTTGCGCTGGAGGAGATCGTTAAGAGCGGCGTGCGCGGCGGGAGCGATGTGATGGGTTTGGCGAGCATCGATGGCAAACGGCTTTGCGTGCTGGTGTGGCATTATCACGATGATGATGTGGCGGGGCCGGCGGCGGAGGTGGAATTGAGCGCGACGGGATTGCCGGAGGGGGTGAGTGAGGGGATGCTCGAGCATTTTCGGATTGATGAGGAGCACAGCAATTCGTTTTCGGTTTGGAAAAAGATGGGCTCGCCGCAGTCGCCGACGGCGGAGCAGTATGCACAGCTCCAGAAGGCGGGAAAGTTGGCGCTGCTGGCCGAGCCGCGGAAAGTGGCCTTAGAAAGTGGAAAGGTGAATTTGAAGTTTTCGTTGCCGAGGCAGGCGGTTTCGTTGGTAGTGGTTGAATGGAAATGAGGGTCGTCATGGGGAAATGCGGATACAATGATCAGATGCGATTTAGTGTGATATTGGTCGTGTTATTGGCTGCGATGAGTGTGCGCGCGGCGGAGGAGACAAAAAAAGCGGCCGTGCCGGATGCGGCGTCGCTGGGGGTGGCGGAGCGGCAGATTAATAATTTGCTGGGGAAGGATTTGAAGAGCACTTCTGCTGAGATACGGGCGGGGGCGGCGGCGAAGCTGCTGGCGAAGGCGGAAGGGGCGGGGAGCGATATTGAGCGGTTTGCGATGCTCAAGGCCGCGCGGCAGGCTGCGGCCTCGGCGGGGGATGCGACGACAGCGCTTTCGGCGATGCGGCAGACGGTGGCGAACTTTGCGGTGGATGCCAAGGCGCTGCGGGCGGAGACGATCTCAGCGCTGGGAAAGAATGTGCGGGAGCTTTTCGATGCGGAGATCACGCTCGATGAGGCGCTGGCGATGATGAAAGAGGCAGCGCGGGAGGATTTGTATCCGGCGGCGATGATGATCGGCAATGAGTTTAAGCCGCTGGCGGATCGGATGAAGGCATCCGAGGTGGCGGCCGATTTTACGAGCGAGGCGAAGCGGGTGCGCGAGCTGGGGGCGGAGTTTCCGCGGGTGAAGCAGGCGCTGGGCAAGCTGGCGACAGCGCCCGATGATCCGGCCGCGAATCTACTGGTGGGACGATTTTTATGTCTTCGCAAGAATGACTGGGAGTCGGGGCTGGCGATGCTGGCGCGTGGGAACGATGCGAAGCTCAAGGCGCTGGCGGCGGCGGAAATAGAGGCGATGGCGGTGAAAAAGGCGGGGGCGGAGGTGAATGGGGAGGAGGCGCTGAAGGTGGCCGATGGGTGGTGGGATTATGCGGCGACGCAGCCGGAGGCGCTGAGGGTGTTGACGCAGGCGCACACCAGCGAGTGGTATCGGATTGCGGCGGCGAGCGTGGGAGGGATCAAGAAGCTGCACATCGAGGAGCGGCTGGCGGCGGCGACGAAAGCCAAAAGCCAACTGGCAGCGACAACCCATCCGCGGTGGGTGGTGTTGCTTAGAAGCGATGATCCAACGATCTGGAAACGGCCGACGGGGAATGCGAGCGATCACAATGGATATTCGGCCGATGTGGCGGCGGTTGCGCCGGACAATACGGCTTACCTGCGGATGCGGAGGCTGGATAGCGGAGAGTCGGTGATTATTCCGATCAAGAAGGATCAGATAATCAGGCAGAGTCCAGTCTGGTGTGGCTCGGCGTGGGTGGGGTATGGCGCAGCGCACCTGGGGATCAAGAACTTGAAAACGCAGCAGGTGCAAAAGGGGTTGGTGGACATCGATGGGAATTATCAGGGGTGGGGATTCGGGCATGTGATCTTTGCGCCGGCGGGGGCGACTCACGGGTATGCATGGGCGAGCGAGACGATTGGGAAGACGATTTTTGAAATCTCGGTGACGGGGGATGAGTTGGGGGAGGCGGAGAGGAGGGTGTTGGTGGAGGTGAAGGAGTAGTGCAGAAGGATGGCGGACAGGAATGTTCGTCCCAGCAAAAGCACACAGAAAAGTTTTACGCGCTGGGGGATTCGCAGATTTGTTTGATGGATGCCAAGCCTTTTTCGAAGTCTTTGCCGACCAGTTTGTCCATGTTCATGACTAGGCCGAAGGCTTTCATCATGAAGGGGCGCTGGCCGGACATGGCCCAGGTTAGGTTGGTTTGGTTGGCTTGAGGTTGGAAGGTGAATTCGGTGTCGTTGGTGTTTTGGAAGGGTTTGATGAATTCGAGTTTGATGCGGATCAGCGTTGGGGGATTGGTTTCTAAGATGGTCATTCGGCCTTCGCCGATTTGTTTGTTGCCGGACCAGGCGTATTTGGCGCCGGGGCCGGAGGGTGGGCCTTCGTAGGTTTGCTTGACGTTTGGATCCATCTTGAGCCAGGGGGACCAGGCTTCCCATTTGTGGAAGTCGTTGATCTGGTTGAAGACGGTTTGCGGGGGTGCGGAAATCAGGGCGGAGCGGGCGATGCGGAACGCAGCGGGCTGGAGGGCGATGAAAATGATCAGGAGGATGATCAGGACGGCCAGGCTGATGAGGATTTTCCAGAGCATGTGGTTTCCCTTTGTTTTATAGGCGGCATATCTTAGTTACTGGCGTGCGAGTTGTCTTTTGCGGGTTGGGGGCCAAAGATTCAGGGTTCACAAAGGTCAGGAGGGCTCGCTTCATGACTCGTCGTGGTTGGATAGGATCGATTTTCCTGCTGCTGGTGCTGGCCGGGATTGGGGCTGCGCTGGTGGCGTGGAAGAAATCGTCGATTGAGAAAACCAATGCCGCTGCGATGAACCATCCGGAGCCGATGGAGGCGGTGACGGCGGCCATCGCCAAAGAGCGCGAATTCCGGCGGACCACAACGTCGATCGGGACGGTGCGGGCGCTGCGGTCGGTGATGCTGCGAAATGAGCTGCCTGGGACTGTGAAGACGGTTGCGCTGGAGCCGGGACAGATTGTTAATGAAGGGGTGGTGCTGGTGGCGCTTGATGTGTCGGTGGAGGAGGCGGATTTGAAGGTGCAGGATGCGCAGGCGCAATTGGCGGAGAAGGAATTGATTCGCATCCAGCAGATGAGCAAGGACCAGGTGGCATCGACCATCGAACTGGATCGGGCGCGCACGGCCCGCGATGTGGCGCTGGCGCAGATCGCGCGGGCGAAGGCGATCATCGCGCGCAAGACGATTCGGGCGCCGTTCAAGGCGAAAGTTGGCCTGGCGGATGTGCACCCGGGGCAATATCTGGAGGAGGGGACGCAACTGACGACGCTCCAGGGCGTGGATGATGCGGTGCATGTGGATTTCACGGTGGCGCAGAGGATCAGCGAGGGGTTGAAGGTTGGGGATCCGGTGGAGATTGCAACCAGCAGCGATACGCCGGGGTGCATTGCCAAGATTGTGGCGATCGATGCGCGGGTGGATGTGACGACTCGCAATGCGATGATCCGGGCGAAAGTTGAGGGGAGCGGTAAGGCGCTGGTGCCGGGTGCTTCGGTGCGGGTGCGGGTGCCGATTGGGACGGCAAAGAATGTGGTGATTATTCCGGCCAGTGCGCTGCGAAAAGGGCCCAGTGGAGATCACGTGTTTGTGATTGAGGCGGATAAAGAGGGGCAGACGCGGGCTCATGTTCGGCCGGTGCAGACGGGGGCGGTACTGGGGGATGAGGTGGTGATTGACACTGGGTTGAAGGCCGGCGAACAGGTGGCGGCGGCGGGGTCGTTTAAGTTGCGGGAAGCGGTGAAGGTGGTGGTTGCGCCGGAGGCGGCTGTGAGTGGCGTGAGGTAGCACGGCCGACACGGCCGTGGCACAAAGAAGACCCCTCACCCTGACCTCTCCCCCGAGTACGGGGGCGAGGGGAACAAAGGGACAGATGAGCAAAGGTTGAGAGTGAAGACTTCGTTTACCGACATTTTCATCAAGCATCCGGTGCTGGCGATTGTGGTGAATCTGGTGATCCTGCTGGTGGGGTGGCGGGCGCTGAATACGCTGCCGGTGCAGCAGTATCCGCAGATTGAGAGCTCGTCGATTTTGATCACAACGGTGTACACAGGCGCCAGCGCGGAGACGGTGCGGGGGTTTTTGACGACGCCGATTGAACGTGTGGTGTCGGCGATCAGCGGGGTCGATCACATCGAATCGACGAGCCGCGCGGGGGTGAGCACGATTACCATTCGGCTGAAGCTCAATCACAACAGCACCGCCGCTCTGGCCGAAGTCACTGCACGGTTGCAGCAGGTGCGCTCGGAATTGCCGGCCGAGGCGGAGCCGCCGATTGTCGAGGTGCAGCGGGCGGATCGGCCTTATGCATCGTTTTATCTGAGCTTCACATCCACCGAGCGCAACGTGCCGGCGATCACGGATTGGCTGACCAGGAATCTTCAGCCGCAGTTGGCGACATTGCAGGGGGTGCAGCGGGTGACGGTGGAGGGTGGGCGGCCGATTGCGATGCGGGTGTGGATCGATCCGGATCGGCTGGCAGCGCTGAATTTGTCGCCGGGGAATGTGCAGGAGGCGCTGAAGCGGAACAACTTTCTGGCGGCCGTTGGGCGGACCAAGGGGAACCTGATCCAGATCAATTTGATTGCCAATACCGACCTGCAATCGACGGCGGAGTTTGAAGACCTGATTGTGGCGGAGCGGAACAATGCGATCGTGCGGCTGAGCGATGTCGCGAAGGTGGAGCTGGGCGCGGAAGAGGCGGAGATGACGGCGAAGATGGGGGCGAAGGAGGCGGTGTACCTGGGTGTTTGGCCGCTGCCGGGGAGCAATGAGATTGAGGTGGCGCATCGGCTGCGCAATGAGATGGAGCGGATTCGGCCGGGGCTGCCCAAGGATCTGGATATGCGGATGGCGTATGACGCAACCATCTTTATGGAGGGAGCGCTGAAGGAGATCACCAAGACGCTCAGCGAGACGATCATGATCGTGGCGTTCGTGGTGTTTTTGTTCATGGGGTCGGTGCGGACAGCGCTGGTGCCGCTGATCGCTATGCCAGTTTCGCTGGTGGGAGCGGCCATCGTCATGCTGGCGCTGGGGTTCAGTTTGAATCTGCTGACGATGCTGGCGATCGTGCTGTCGGTGGGGTTGGTGGTGGATGATGCGATTGTCGTGGTGGAAAATGTCGAGCGACATGTGCGCGCGGGGAAGAACAGGATTCAAGCTGCGCTGGTTGGGGCGCGGGAGCTGATCGGGCCGATTATCGCGATGACGATCACGCTGGCGGCGGTGTATACGCCGATCGCGTTTCAGGGTGGATTGACGGGGACGTTGTTTTTGGAATTTGCCATCACGCTGGCGGCGGCGGTTGTTGTTTCGGGCATTGTGGCGGTGACGCTCTCGCCGGTGATGAGCTCGCGGCTGGTGCACGCGCATGGGAAAGAGGGGCGGCTAACGAGATTTGTGAACGCGGTTTTCGATCGCGTGCGGAATGCTTATGGGTGGGCGCTGGATGTGGCTCTTCAAATGCGCTGGGCGATTGTGGCTTGTTCTCTGGTGATCATGCTGGCGGCTTGGCCGCTTTATAAATATTCGCGGAGGGAGCTGGCGCCGGTGGAGGATCAGAGCCATGTGAGCTTGTTCCTGGAGGCATCGCCGGATGCTTCGCTGGATGCGGTGAATCGGGAGTCGTTGAAGGTCGTCGATAATATTCAGAAGTTCCCCGAGGCGCGGTTCATGTGGTCGCTGACGACGCAATGGGGCGGATTTGGCGGCATGGTGGCCAAAGATTGGAAGGAGCGGAAGCGCTCGACGGAGCAGATGTATGGCGAGGTGTTCGGCGCGGTGGCGCAGGTGCCGGGGCTGCGGATTTTTCCGCGGCTGGATCCGCCGCTGCCGACATCGGGGCAGTTTGATGTGGAAATCGTGCTTCAGAGCGATGCGCGACCGGAGCAGATGGTGGAGTTGGCCAATGCGGTGGTGGCGGCCGGGTGGCAGAGCGGGAAGTTTTTATATGTGGATACGGATTTGAAGATCGATCTGCCGCAGGCGCGGGTGATCATCGATCGGGAGGCGATTGCGGATTTGGGATTGGATCTGGCCGGGGTTGGGCAGGAATTGGGGACGCTGCTGGGCGGGGCTTATGTAAATCGGTTTAATTTTTTTGATCGAAGTTACAAGGTGATCCCCCAGATTGGCGAGGCGGATCGGGCGTCGGTTGGGCCGCTTTTGGATTTGAAGATCAAGAAGCCGGATGGGCAGTTGGTGCCGATTTCGAGTTTTGTAAATATCGAGTCGAGCACAGCGCCGCGGACGCTGAATCGGTTTCAGCAGAGAAATTCGGTGAAGATTTTCGGCGGGGTGAATCCGGGCGTGACCAAGGACCAGGGGCTGGTGGTTTTGGAGGAGGCGACGAAGAGCGCGGCCGGGCCGGGAGTGGCGCTGGATTATGCGGGAGAGTCGCGGCAGATTCGGCGCGAGGGGTCAGCGCTGACGGTGACGCTGGCGTTTGCGGTGGTGCTGATTTACCTGGTGCTGGCGGCGCAGTTTAAAAGTTTTCGCGATCCGCTGATCGTGCTGCTGGGATCGGTGCCGCTGGCTATTTCGGGGGCGCTGATTTTCAGTTTTCTGGATTTGACGACGATCAATATTTATTCGCAGGTAGGATTGATCACGCTGGTGGGGTTGATCGCGAAGAATGGGATTTTGATTGTGGAGTTTTCCAACACGTTGCAGGAGCGGGGGCTCTCGAAGATCGCAGCGCTGAAGGAAGCGGCGATGACGAGATTGCGGCCGGTTTTGATGACATCGGCGGCGACGATTTTTGGGCATTTTCCATTGGTGCTGGTGAGCGGGCCGGGGGCAAAGGCGCGGAACAGCATCGGGATTGTGCTGGTGAGTGGGATGGCGGTGGGGACGCTGTTTACGCTGTTTGTGGTGCCGGTGTTTTATTCGCTGATCGCGGCGAAGCATCAGAAAGAAGAGGAGGTTGAGGAGGAGGTGGGAGCAGGCGAGGTGGTTTTGGTGGGATGAGGGAGGGGCCCAGGGGGAGTGGTCGGCTTGGTGGTGGGGGTTTTTGCATTGATGAGGGCTTGGGCTTCGCGGAGGGCGATTTGGCAGATGAGCCAGTCGTGGTAGTAGTAACCGAGATCGTCGATTTCCGGCCTGGGCTGGTCCTTGTCCATCCTGGTGATTGTTTCGGCGAGGATGGCGCGGGCTCGGGAGGTGTTTCCCAGTTGATGCTCGGTCATGGCGAGAAAAATCTCGGCCAGCGGGGCAGCATTGTCGTCAGTAAGTTTGCTGCGAGCGATGGCGAACCATCCGGCAGCCTGCTGGAATCGGCCAGCCCGGTACTCGTAGATTCCCTTGGTGGCTTGGAACCACGGCAGGAGATACTGCGCTGGGCCGGTTTTAAGCGAGCGGTCGACCAGCTCACCGATGAGTTTTGAATCGGCGGAAATGCCGCTGGGAAGAATGAGGCAGCATTTGGCGGCGCGCTCGCCGATGGTCAGGTCTTTGTCATTGGCAAAGCGATGGAGCGTGGCCTGGCAGTGAAGTTGGTAAGCCTCGGGCTGGTCGAGATAGGCAAGGAGAGCGGCCTGGCTGAGATGAATCCAATGATCGGCGGGGTCGAGCTGGATGGATTTGGCCAGATCAGCGGAGGCTTCGCGAAAACGGCCCAGCCGGGCAAAGTTCTGGCCACGCTGGGAATAAAGAAGAGCGCTGGTTGGACTGGCCTGGATCTGGGAGCTGAGCTGTTTGACGGAGGCCTGGAGCGGGGCGAGAGAATTGCGTTGGAAAAATCGCGGGAGCTTGAGCTCGCCCAGCATGTAGGACAGCGCAGGCGACTCATCACCGAAATGCTCTTCGACCCATTCGCTGAGCCAGGTCTGCTTTGCCGGAGTTGGCCGGGGCGGGGGTGGAGCGAAGCGGGCGGGAAACTGCTGGCGAAGGTCGTTCCAGAGCTCGCGCCAATGGCCGGGGGTGAGGCGGACGAGTGTGCCGGTGGAGTCGATGCGCTGGGCGCTGAGGAGCTGTGCGAGTTGCTCGAGTTTGGCGATGGGATAGGTAGTGCAGTCGACGGTCCAGAGATCGGATGAATTTTTACTCTGGAGAATAAGCGCTTCGCCAATAGGGATGGACGTGCGATGCATCAGCTGGGCGTACGCGAGAGGAGGTGTGAGCGGCTTGCCGTTGGCGGCGTTCCAGACGCGGGCCATCTCATTGTTGTCGCAGGTAACGATGTATTGGCCATTGGGGCTGAAGGCGGCATGGAAGACCGCGCTGGAATGCTCCATGGGAGGTGTGAGGGGATTTCCAGTGAGGGCATCCCAGAGGCGGGCCGTGTTGTCGTTGCTGCCGGTGACAACCTGCGTGGAGGAGGGGTTGAAGGCGGCATAGATGACGGTGCCGCGGTGTTCCATGGGCAAGCCGATGCGGGCGGCCGTTTTGGAATCCCGGACTTGAGCGCGGCCGGGCGAGCTGTGACAGGTGACGAAGTATTTTCCATCGGGGCTGAAGCCTACGTGAGAGCTGCCGTCCAATTTGTCGTCGATGGTGGTGATTACCTTGCCCGTCTGTGAATTCCAGATTATCCCGCTGCCCCCGGTGTCCACGGAGATGATGGACTGGCCGTCCGGGCTGAAGGTAGCCTCGACGACGGTCGCGGTGTGGGGAACCGGCGGGGTGAGCGGCAGGCCGGTATTCGCATCCCAGAGCCGGGCGGTACGGTCGCTGCTGGTGGTAACGAGACGGGTGGCGTCGGGGCTGAAGGCCACGGACTGAATTGTGTTCTGATGGCGCATGGCCGGGGTATGCGGCCGGGCCCGCAGAGCATCCCATACACGGGCGGCGGAGCCGATGTTAGTGATAACGCGGGTGCGGTCGGGGCTAATGGTGAGATCCGGGTCCCAGTCTACATATTCGGAAAGACGTGTTGGAGAGGTTGAGACAGCGCTCCAGATGCGGTAGTGGTCCTGATTATCAACGGTAATGACGTGGCTGGCATCGGCGCTGAAGGCAAGCCGCGCGATGGGATTGCAATGCTCGAGGGGCGGGGTGATGGGATCACCGGTTTGGGAATCCCAGACGCGGGCGACGTTGTCCTGGCTGGCGGTGACAAGCTTTTGCCCATCGGGGCTGAAAGTGACGCGATCGACAAGCGCCCGATGCCGCATCGGTGGAGTAAGTGGGACGCCAAGTTTGTAGTCCCAGATGCGGGCGGTCTTATTGTAGCTGAGGATAGCAATGCTCTGGCTGTCGGGGCTGAATTGCGCGCCATAGGCAATGTCGTCCCGCAGGCTGGGTGCCAATAGTCCACTGCTGCTGCCATCGGAGGTGTTCCCCAGAAACAGAGGGTCGTCGCCGGTGCAGACCACAAAGTGCTGTGAGTCGGGACTGAAGGCGGCGAAAAATGCTCTGTCTCCGACGTTGATCGGCGCGGTCTTTGGCTGGCCGGTGGCGACGTCCCAGATGCGAGCGGTGTGGTCGTCGCTGGCGGTGATGAGAAGTCTGGCGTCGGCGCTGAACGCGGCGTGCCGGATAGCGGCCTGGTGCCAGATTGGAGGAGTCAATGCGCTGCCGGTTGCGGCGTCCCAGATGCGGGCGGTGTTGTCGCCGGTGATGACAACGATGTATTTGCCGTCGGGGCTGAAGGCCGCGCTGGTCACGGGGGCGGCGCTTGGCAGCGCGGGGGCGGCCGGTTTATTACTGAGGACGTCGATGATGCTCAGGGAATTACCGCCGTTGACGAGGCGACGGCCATTGTTGAGAGTTTCGTGGTCCAGCCGAGGCGGCGGGATGTCGAGCAGGCGGGGCGCCAGCGCCAGCGAAGTGCCGATGCGGATGCGCTGGGCCAGCTCGCGCTGGGGATCACCGGCATCGAGCTGAAGCGCCTTGATGAAGTAGAGCATGGCGACGGCCGGGTTGTCGCGGTCCCAGGCGAGGATGCCCTGATCGACGTAGTTTTCGGATAGCTCGCGTTTTAGCTTGGCCGATTCACCGTCGGCGCGATTGTTGGCGGCGATGGCCTGGTTGCGCTGGAATTTGAGATCGTCCAATTGGGAGGCGACGGTCTTTTCGGCGCGCCGGGCTCGAAGGGCGAGGATGATGCTGGTGGTGGCGCCGGCGATGAGCAGAGCGGCGATTAAGACGACGGCGGCGAGGGTGGCGGTATTGCGGGAGATATATTTGCGCGCGCGATAGACGATGGATTCCGGCCCAGCGCGCAGGGGGCGCTGATGAAGATAGTTGTGGATATCGGCTGCGAGATCGAGGGGGTTGGCGTAGCGGCGGTCGCGCTCTTTGCGCATGGCCATCAGGGGAATCCATTCGAGCTCATAGCGGAGTTGTTTGGTTAGCGCGTCGAGCTGGGCGCGGCGATTAGCGGCGATTCTGGTGCCGGTTTCACCAAGATAACTAAGTTGCGTGCTGGGGCGAGGAGGATCAACCTCGCGGATGATTCGGCGAATTTCGTGATCGGCGGCCTGGGCGAAGGTGATTTTGTCGAAGGGTTTGAGGCCGGTTAGGAGCTCGTAGAGAAGGACGCCCAGGGAGTAGACGTCGGTGCGGGTGTCGATGTCGGGGTCGCCGTCGGCTTGTTCGGGGCTCATGGATTCGTAGGTGCCGATGGCTTCGCCGCGGGCGGTGTTGAAGGTGCGGTCGGTGAGGCGGTCGCCGGTTAAAGCCTTGGCGACGCCGAAATCGATGACCTTGGCCATCGGTTTGTTGTCGGAGAGGTAGGCGAGGACGTTGGTGGATTTGATGTCGCGATGGATGATGGCCTTGGTGTGGGCGTGGGCGATGGCCTCGCAGACCTGGATGAAGAGTTCGAGGCGCTCGGGGATGGAGAGTTTTTTGTCGTCGGCGAATTTGGTGATGGGGGTGCCGGGGACGTATTCCATCACGAAGTATGGGCGGCCTAAATCGTCAGCGCCGGCATCGAGGACTTTGGCGACGTGGGGATGATCCATGCGGGCGAGGGCTTGGCGCTCGGATTGGAAGCGGGCGATGACTTCGGCGGTGTCGAAGCCGGGCTTGATGAGTTTGAGGGCGACGATGCGCTTGACGGGGGTGCGCTGTTCGGCCTTGAAGACGGTGCCCATGCCGCCTTCGCCGAGGGTTTCGAGGATGCGATAGGGGCCAATTTGTGTGGGGATGGATTGGGGCTGGGGAAGAGGCGCTGTGGAGGGATGAGATTGAGTTTCGTCGGAGGACATGCCCGGGCCTCGTGAGGTGGCGAAGCTCACGGGCCAGACGCCCGTGCAGGTCAAGGATGCGTCAACCGGGCGGGGGATGCAAGTCGATTGAGGGTAGAATTTGCAATCATCGCGTGAATCGGTCTTGCTTGACATTGCGTATGTGAGCCCATAATTTAATTGCCTGTTCATCGGCGGGTTTAGTACCC
>JADMIO010839028.1_pt1 | contig 11784 bp, 7 predicted proteins | sample 8958161 | NCBI WGS metagenome assembly JADMIO01 (sample SAMN16585339, study PRJNA669376) | soil metagenome | isolation source: Crop rotation soil | place: USA: Cullars Rotation, Alabama | collected 2011
GGAGTGCGGCGACCTGTCGCCGCTTTTGTTTGCGGACGGGCGCATTCCAAATGCGCTCCATGTGCGCCATGGCTTTGCCACTCTGATGTGCGGCAAAGACTCGTTGATAGTTGAAAACTCGGGGCTTTGTCTAGCCGCGCTACCTACCCAATGGCTTTGCCACTCCGATGCGCGGGAAAAACTCGTTGATAGTTGAAAACTCGGGGCTTTGTCTAGCCGCGCGACTTACCCAATGGCTTTGCCACTCCGATGTGCGTGAAAAACTCGTTGATAGTTGAAAACTCGGGGCTTTGTCTAGCCGCGCGACTTACCCAATGGCTTTGCCACTCCGATGTGCGTGAAAAACTCGTTGATAGTTGAAAACTCGGGGCTTTGTCTAGCCGCGCGACTTACCCAATGGCTTTGCCACTCCGATGTGCGTGAAAAACTCGTTGATAGTTGAAAACTCGGGGCTTTGTCTAGCCGCGCGACTTACCCAATGGCTTTGCCACTCCGATGTGCGGGAAAAACTCGTTGATAGTTGAAAACTCGGGGCTTTGTCTAGCCGCGCTACTTACCCAATGGCTCTGCCACTCCGATGCGCGGCAAGTCTTTGACTTGCCGGCTCACCGCTCAACATTTTTCGGGTCTTAGACCCTCACCATTTTTCTAAAAAAGCACTTTCGGTAAGTCAGAGACTTACCGAGCCATTGCGCAAGACTTGATTTCGATTGGCTTTGCCTCAAAGGTCCGAATGGGCACCTCTCATTCACACCGGGCTTTAGCCCGGTGATAAGCAGAGGAGGAGAATAATGAACCGTTTTAACGGTTTACTTTTCTTCTTAAGACACTCAGGCGATTTTGCCTGGTAAACGACACGGAGAAACCGTTGAAACGGTTCCTATGATTTTCACGGTCTTTGACCACCGGGCTGAAGCCCGGTGTGAATGAGAATGAGAGTGAGACTGTCAGACTTTTGAGGCAAAGCAATTTCGAGGAAGACCTGATGTTCAGGCTCAACAAACCAGGTGTCCTGCCTTCTGCGTTTTCCGTTCTGAATCTGCTTAATCTGCGGACGCGCCTACGTTCCCGGTAGCGATCGCAGCGCCTCGCTCAAGTGATTACGATCAGCGAGTGTGTGCAAGAGCGGTCCTGACGACGAAAATTCAACCACGCTTACTGAGCCAACCGGACAGCCGAGCCGGTAACGAAAGCGGCCCACATCGATCCCGAGCAAGCCGCACAGAATGATCCTGATCGTTGCTTTGTGAGACACGATCAGGATGTTGCCGTCATCAAATTCCCGCTGGATTTCATGAATGACTCCTAACGAGCGCCGGGCCACTGCAATTGCCGACTCACCTTCGGTGGGTGCGTGCCAGGCCGGGTCTGCCAGCCAACTGATGTAATCATCGTGATATTGCTTTTCGATTTCCTTCTTGCTGGATCCTTCCCACTTGCCGTAATTGATTTCATTTAGATCAGCACGGACCTGCATCGCGATTCCCAACTCATCGCAGAGAGGCTGAGCGGTAGTGACGCCTCGTTTCAGACTGCTCGAGTAAATCGCGCGCCAGGGTTTTGCCCGATAGGCGGCGGCAAAAGCCTGGGCCATCTCCAACCCTTCAGGAGTTAGTTCCGGATCAAGCCCGGATCCGCAGAACACGTCCTCGCGACTAAGCGCGGTCTGTCCGTGCCGAAGTAGATGAATGGTCAGAGTCATCCTCGTATTCTTGAAAATAGTATAAGGCAGTAGCCCGGCCGTGAGAGAGGGCGCAGCGTGCAGCATTAGGAATGGGCGTCTATCCGCATTTCATCTCCGGTTATTTCCGAGAGAGCGCCGCCAAGCGCTCAATGTTTATAGAAATAGGTCCCGAATGCTTTGCCTCAAAAGTCTGACAGTCTCACTCTTAGTCTCATTCATCACCGGGCTTCAGCCCGGTGATCAAAGACCGTGAAAATCATAGGAACCGTTTCAACGGTTTCTCCGTGTCGTTTACCAGGCAAAATCGCCTGAGTGTCTTAAGAAGAAAAGTAAACCGTTAAAACGGTTCACTATTCTCCTCCTCTGCTTATCACCGGGCTAAAACCCGGTGTGAATGAGAGGTGCCCTTTCGGACTTTTGAGGCAAAGCCGGTCCCGAATAATGCTTAGCTCCTTTAGGAGCGGAATGAGAGCGCTGAACATTTCGCTCCTCTCGGATCTACACAATCTGTCTTTGCGGATGGCCCAGTGATTCACATTTCAAGTAAGTCCGCGCTGCGATTTTTCAGCCGTCCGCTGCACGGACTTCAATCAATTTCGGTGCCTCACCCAGCGTGGCCTTGCTGCAAAAGTCGCTGGCTCAGAAAAGTGTCCGTCGCAGAGCGACGACGGTAATTTAGCCCCGCCTTTTAAGGGTAGTGACATACTTGACTCCGCGCGGGCTTCTGGGAACTTCGATGCGCACGCGGCAACACTCTGATGCGCGGCAAGTCTAGGACTTGCCGAGACGTGGCCCATTCTGAACGGTCTATGACCGTGGTGGGTCCAAGACCTAAACGAAAAAGGAGGTTGCCGCCGGCAAGTCACAGACTCGCCGCGCATCAGAGTGGCAGAGCCATTGCCGTAATTGAGTCAAATAATTACCGGCCTTTTAAGGCCGGGATCGTAACGGCAAGTAAGCCCACATCGCGTTAGCGACGATTGAGTGAATGGTTCAGCCGCCGCTACGCGACGAAGCGGGGACCCGATCGACCGAAACACTTTTGCAGCAAAGCATTTGCCGATCTTACTTACCGAATCGTTAGCTCGAGCGTAAACGTTGTGTTCGTCGCTTCATCCTCGGGAAAGACGATGATTTCGTAGTCCCCGGTTTTTGGCAGGATCCCTTCCCAATCTTTCATGTTCTGCGCGCCTTCGATCAGATTCATGCCCGGCGCGTAAATAGCAAATACCGCATTACCCTTGGCCGAAGTCAGGTGCAGAATCATCGTTTGTCCCTTGCGCGCGCGGACGTGATAGGCAATCGGATCCATTCCGCCGCTCTCGCTCGGCCCGCCTGTCGTTTTGCCTTTCAGGATGACGGTGGTCCGGCCTTTCGGAAACTGAACGCGAATAATTTTTGCGGACGCCGTAGTCGCGAGCAGTAAGAGAGCGACGATGGCCCCAGCCGTGAATTTCTTCATGATCGATCCCCTGTGGTCCAGTGTTCTCAGAGCGTCGACATCATAGCAGCGGTGGAGCAAGAAGTGAGAAGTCAGGCGGGAATTACTCCGCTTAGGAGTTCACAGGGCCCGCCGTCGAGCACTAGCCTGCGGAGCAGCCGACAGCTATGGAGTGGGGCGACTAGTCGCCGCTTTCCAAGCTCTAACAAGTCAGCGTACTCCAAATCCGCCGCCCGCTCCGCGGGCTTGATCATTTGTGTTCTCTGGTTCGACACGCGGCTGTGCCGCCCGCACAGTGCGGTAAGCCTCCGGCTTACCGTTGCGCTGCTCTTATAGTCTCGCGGCTCCGCCGCCGAGGCATACCCTGCGGAGCAGGCGACAGCTATGGAGTGCGGCGACTAGTCGCCGCTTTCCAAGCTCAAACAGGTCAGCGCACTCCAAATCTGCCGCCCGCTCCGCGGGCTTGATTATCTATGTGACGGGTTCCTGGGGTTTCGCTTCGCTCCACCCCAGGCTTTATGCTGTCACCCACTTCGTGGGTTCTTTTATGCATGAGTGGGACGTGATTGTCATTGGCGCCGGGGCGGCAGGTCTTTTTTGCGCAATCGAGGCGGGCCGACGCGGGCGTAAAGTCTTAGTCATTGAACACGCCGATCGGGTCGGCAAAAAGATTGCCATTTCCGGCGGCGGGCGTTGCAACTTCACCAATACCGAGACCAGCCCCGATAACTTCGTTTCCCGGAACCCACACTTCTGCAAGTCAGCGCTCGCCCGCTACACACCCGCGGACTTTATCGCGCTCGTTGAAAAACACGGCATCGCTTATCACGAGAAGAAGCTGGGCCAACTCTTCTGTGACGGCAGCTCGCAACAGATCATCGACATGCTGCTCCGCGAGTGTCACGACGCTTCAGTGGAGATTCGCTGCGGCTGCGAAGTCCGCTCCGTGGATCGGCACGAATCTGTTGAAGAACGCTCGTTCATGGTGCAAACCAATCAAGGCACTTTCCACTCCTCTTCGGTGGTGATTGCGACAGGCGGGTTATCGATCGCCCCGCTGGGAGCGACCGACTTCGGTTATCGCATTGCGCGACAATTTGGGCTGCGCATTGAAGAAACACGCGCCGGCCTGGTGCCTTTAACGCTGCCGGCACAGATTCTGAAAGCTTTGGCGCCGTTAAGCGGAGTCTCGATTGACGCCCTGGTCACTTGTCCCCAGTCTCCATCGTCTCCATCGTTTCGGGAAAACCTCTTGATTACACATCGCGGCTTGAGTGGGCCGGCGATACTGCAAGTTTCAAACTATTGGCGCCCCGGCGCTTTCGTCTCACTCAACCTGTTACCTGATGAAGACATACTGGAGGTCATTTCGGCGGCACGAGTCGAGGGCGATTCAGCACCAGGTTCTGCCCAAGGGACGACACAAGGCGCGACGAAGACAGGAGCACCCGGGTCGGGGGTTAGGCTGGTCAATCTCTTATCACGTTACTTGCCGCGGAGGTTTGCGCAGGCTTGGTGCGATCTTTACGGAGCGTCGCGGCCGATCAAACAGTACAGCGGCAGGGAACTCCAGAAAATTGCGGATAACATTCACCGGCTCCAGCTCACGCCGTCCGGAACAGAAGGTTTCAGAAAAGCTGAAGTGACAGTCGGAGGCGTCTCTACCGCGGACCTCTCGTCACAAACAATGGAAGCCAGGCGCGTTCCCGGGCTCTACTTTATCGGCGAAGTGGTGGACGTGACGGGCCAACTGGGTGGCTACAACTTTCAGTGGGCCTGGGCCTCGGCTTTCGCCGCCGGTCAGGTTGTGTAATTTGGAATCGAGTCCCCTCAATCTTGATCCAGGTCGAAGAATCCTGGTCGCGTTCCCAACAATCCTAATTCGGCCCGGCGCAATCCAAGTCCCGGTCAGCCTAATCCGACTCTCGATCAGAGTAATCCGCGTCTCGCGCGGACTAATCCGATTAACGCTCGGCCGAATCTTGATTTAGAGCAGAACAATCTGAGTTTAGGTCAGACTAATTCGAGTCTCGTTTATCCCAATCTTCGTTCAGGGCGGACCAATCTGAGTTGAGCTCAGGACGACTCGGGGCGGTTAAGAAATGTTAGGAAAAGCCGCTGTTTCGTCTTTTTAGTTCGCAGAAACAGCGCTAGTCTCCTCTCCCTTTGGTATTTACTCCATCTCCCAATGGAAGAGGGCTGGAGTGAGGGAGCGCAGCTTTAGGTTGGGTGAGGGTGCGAAGCTTGAATCGCAAATCGCAGGCTCAACTCAATGGCCCATACCTTTAGACTGCTTGTTCCTTTGCGCTTTGCCCGATCTTGTTGCAAAATTTGCGGCGACATCCCGAACCTGTTTTCAACGACTCACCTGACTGACATACCTTGAGAGCTGGATATGTAATGCAGCGTGTGCCGTAGCAGGGGAAGGATGCACTTAATCCGCATCGACAATCTCTGCCTTTTAAGACTTGAGAAATTGATATGAGTTTAAGAGGAGCTGAATTCAGAAAGACGGATCTGCAAATACATTCGCCTCGTGATACAGGCTGGGAAGGTCTGCGGCCTCAAGACGACGATGCACGAAAAGCTTACTGCACGTCGCTAATCGAAAAGTGCTTGTCCGAAGGCCTGCGCGCGATCTCCATCACCGACCATCATGAAGGCGTTTACGTTTACGCGATAATCGAGGCGAAGCGAAGACTTGAGGAGACTCGCGGGCCAGTAGACCTGTGGATTTTTCCTGGCATGGAATTGACCTGTAAAGATTCGTGTCAAGCACTCATTATCTTCGACGCTGACCTGCCTCAATCGCTCTTTGAAAAGGTAAGAAGCAAACTCGGATTGCCGGCAGATTGCAAGGTTAATGATCTGAAGGGGATTCAAGTTGAACTCCTAGACGATAACATTGCCGACTTGCAGGGGGCGTTAGAAGGCGACAATGAACTCCGTGATCGATTCATAATTCTTCCTCATGTTAAACCTGGCGGGCATAAGACAGTTCTGCGAAAAGGTTTTCACAAGAGATTTTGCGACATGCCCTACGTTGGCGGATACATGGACAGATGTTATCCGGACGAACTCAATGAGAGAGATCGAAGAATATTAGACGGTGAGATTCCGGCCTGGAGTTCGGAGAAGCGCGGGGTGATTTCAACGTCCGATTCGAGATACGCAGACTTCCGTCTGATTGGCAAGCATGCCAGTTGGCTTAAGCTTGCCTCGCCGACTGCTGAGTCAATTCGTCAAGCGATGCTTGCCCCCGACTCCAGAATTCGCCATGAAGACCCGAAACTGCCTAACGTCGTCATAATGGGCGTGAAAGTCGAGGGCGCGAATTATCTTACGGATGCCGAGTACAGCTTCAACCAACAGATGAATTCAATCATTGGAGGACGTGGAGCGGGCAAGTCGTCACTCTTGGAATATGTTCGATTTGCCTTAGGATGCTCTGCCCTAGACGGTAAGGATGCACGCGATGATTCATCCAAGGCGACGCGCCGGATGCGAGAAATGCTACAAAACACCCTTTCCAAAGAGACGGGCAAAGTTACCGTCGACATTCTGCTCAACGGGACACCCGTTAGGATTAGCCGAGCTGTTACAACTGCGAAATTTATTAACGTCGAAAGTGAAGGGCATAGGTCTGACAGCACGGCAGACGAAGTGGTGAAACTCATTCCCGTTCAGCCGTTCCGACAGGGGGAATTGTCCGACTTGGCCCGAGATCAGCTTGCTGACCGCTTGTTAGAACTCGTAACTGCAAATGCATCGGACTCTCTGGAGCAGATTGAATCTGCGCTCAAACGAAACGCTCACCAGCTCTCGGAAGCTCTTGCAAAAGCCGTTCGCCTGACCTCGGCAAAGCAACGAAAAAGCCAGCTGGAAACAGAAACTAAACTCCTGAGGTCACAAATTGATAACCTCCAAAAGCAACTGAATCAGGCCACACCTAGTCAAGATTCGGCGATTTCAGAACACGAAAAGTTCATTGATGAAGAGCGCAACGTCCAAGGTGTGCGGGATGTTGTTGGCAAGGCCGAACGAACTATTAACGAAGCTTTCCGGGATCTAAGGGAATCGTTTAGCCGCTTGTTGAAGGACCACCCGGCCTTGGATGATGAAGATTTGCGCAAACTCTACGCGCTTATACGATCACAACTTCTCGTCCCTGTGGATGTAAAGCCTCCATTGAAGAGCCTACAAGGGACGAAAAACGTAGTTGACGAGTTCTTCAAGGCTTTCTTATCTGAGTTCGAAGCTAGTGAACTTCGTTGGAAGATGAGAATGGACGAGCACCAACGACAGTACGAAGCACAAAAGGCGGCGTTGGTCGGTCATCAGGATCTCCTTGCTAGGTTAGATGACCTCAACGGGAAGCTGAAAAAAGCCAGCCACGATATGGACGCAGTTACTGCAGACGAACAGGAATTCCGAACGGCTGACGAAGATCTTGGCGAACTCCGTGCTGCTCGTCGCGACTTACAAGAGCGTTTGATTGAAACGGTGAAAGCCCAAGTTGAGACTATCGAGGACAAGTCGAGTGGTTTAGCGCGTGGAGAGATTTCGAAGATTTGGGATTTTTCAGAGGCCGACGAGGCAACGAAATCAATTCTAGAGATCCCAATGCTCCGAGAGAAGCGTATTGAGGATTTAATGGAGATCGTAAAAACAGACCCGCATCCGCGTAAAAAGTGGGAGGCTCTGGTTGATGAAATGCTTGCCCTCGTCAAATGGAAAGAGGGAGCAGCGACAGAAGACAATAACCCTCCTGAGACCCCGATTCTGCTCTCGGCATTGGACCCCAATTTTATGGATAAACTGCGAGCAGCAATTTCCAGCGACCGAGTTGCGGGAGCATTGCGTGTTGTTCTTCGGCCAAAAGTAAATCTTTATCAACACCGCGATGGTGGTGAAATCGACTTCCGAAACGCTTCGCAAGGGGAGCAAGCGGCAACACTACTGAATATTCTTATGAACCAGTCCAAAGGACCTCTTATCATCGATCAACCTGAAGAGGATCTAGACAACAAAATAATCAACGACATCATCAAGACTATTCACAGCACCAAGGATGACAGGCAGCTAATTCTATCGACCCACAACGCGAATATCGTCGTAAATGGAGACTCGGAGTGCGTTCTTGAACTGTCACTCGGCAAACAGATCGCGTCGGGAGCCATTGATGAGAGTAGAGTTCACCAGCCGATTATTTCGACTATGGAAGGTGGAAAAGATGCGTTTGAACTTCGGCGAAAGAAATATAACTTTTGACCGTGGAGCGCCTAACCCTGGGGCTTCTGCGATTTCTCGTTCGCCATACTCAACCACCACTGTTAGGAGCATTCCGCCGAAGGTGTAATGGTCCAGCGAACCGAACCCAATGTCCATGACCTCACTTAAACGTGTTTGTCTAGCATGGGCCGCGAACCTGCATTAGAATCGGTTTTCCGGCAGTCCTCTAACTCAAAAAATGCTATCCCCCGGAACAACTCTCCAAAATCGATATCGCATCGTGCGCGAGCTTGGCCGAGGCGGCATGGGCGCTGTCTATGTAGCGATAGATCAGCGCTTAACTTCCCAAGTTGCTCTCAAAGAAATGTTAAGCGCTCGTGACATCCATGCCCAGGACGCGTTCGAGCGAGAGGCGGCCTTATTAGCGAATCTCAGTCACCCAAACCTTCCCCGAGTAATGGATCACTTCAGCGAGAATGACGGCGCCTACCTCGTGATGCAGTTTATTGAAGGAATGGATCTCGCCGAATGGCTTGATCTTCACGGCGGCCCGTTTCCTCAGGCACAAGTACTTCAATGGGCCGATACGCTTCTAAATGTCCTGGAATACTTGCACGGTCACAATCCGGCAATTCTTCATCGAGACATTAAGCCCTCCAATATCAAGCGTACCGAGGATGGGAGAATTTTCCTGCTTGACTTCGGGCTGGCTAAAGGGTCGCTGGGGCAAATGTCCACTTATGAAAACAGCCGGAGCATACGCGGAGGCACCCCGTACTATTCACCGCTAGAACAGTTTTCTGGGGGAGGGACCGACCCTCGGAGCGATCTTTACGCACTCGGCGCGACTCTCTATCACCTGATCAGTGGCGTTCCTCCAGCTGCTGCGGGTTCGCGCCACCGAGCGATCGAAGACGAAGAGCAGGACCCACTTCAAAAGCTAACCGACTTCGCCTCACCTAGTGTGGCAGCGGCAATTGAGCGAGCCATGAGCCCCAGCCGCAAGCAACGGTTTGCCAGCGCTACCGAAATGCGCCGGGCGCTAAGGCATGCGGCGGAAGAGGATGAACGAGGCAGTCTAAAAGACGAGTATCGACGGGCTGAGGAGCGGCGCCGCCAACGCGACGAAGAAAGGGAGAAGGCCGCAGCAGAAGCCGCCCAACAAGCCGAGCACGAGCGAGAACTGCGCGAAGCCGAGAATAGAAGAAAGGACGCTCTTGAACACCAGAAAGCTGCCGCGCCACATCACCAGCAGCGCGAACGCGTAGAGGAAGACGAGCGCCGACAGCGCGAAGCAGAGCGGGAAGAAGCGCGGCTTCATCCTGAGGAAGATGTTAAAGAAAAGCAGGCGAAACTTCCGAGTACTGTTCCATCACCACTGCCTCCGACCAAGCCTCTAGAACCATGGGGCAAGGTCGACCCGCCTCGCCCAGCTATTCCCACAATCCCCGTCCCGCCGCCACCTAAGTTAGCTCAAACGCGGCCGGCGAGTGTTTCCCTGCAACCGAATCAAAAACGAAAAGTTTTGTTGTGGGGGCTGGTTGCAATCGCGTTGGTCTCGACTGGGTTGGCGCTTATTCTCATTAAGGGACAAGTTGGGCAGCGAGGTTTAGTTGCCGACCCCAACGCTCAACCTGTGCAGGCCGCCGGAATGCCAACCGGCATGGGAGAACAACACACGAATACCGTAAATCCCATTCAAACACTTTCGCCGAGTCCCACTCCAATTGATGTGACGGGAACATGGATCGTAACTATTGATAATGATGACCGTAACGAAACAAAAGTACAATTTAGGCAAGTCGGAGAAAAGCTGTTAGTCAAAAGACTGGTGTTTATCAATATTGGTGAAACAGAATGGGAGTCTCAAAGAGATGGAACAATAAAGGGAGACCAAATCATCTTTTACTTTACTGACGTTCACTGGGAAGTCCGCCTGACAGGAGTCATAGACAAAGAAACAATGAAAGGGCGAGCTAAGGACCCCGAGGAAATTCCGGAAGTAACTTGGACTGCTAAACGTATTTCAAATGTCGGCACCGAGCCCAAGGCCCGCGATGTAAGGGAAAAGAGGGGGCCTTCCCCGACTCCAACTATCCCGAGGCCGTCTTCGAATCCCATTCCCTCCAACTCTAATACCCGAAGGCGCCCACCTACAAGTCCCACTCCGTGATCGAGAGATTTCACGCCGCACTTTTGGGAAATCGAACCAACTCGAAGACGGAACCTGTTACCCGGCAGGAAACGCTACGAGGATCGATCACGCGGAACGCAAACCGTGGGACGTGTTGCATTACCACTTGCAGGCGGAGTTCTTACTGGAAACCAGAAGGTTGAAAGGGTCGAACACGATAACTTTCAAGGCGCTCAAGCCGGGAAACAAATGCAGATTGATTTGCAGCCGCCTTTGGCAATTACCAAGATCATCCACGGCGACTCGCAGCTGCGCGGATTCACGGGCGGGACGCCCGTGCCACGTTCGCTCGTGATCCCCAGGCTTTACGCAGTCGTGCGCTTCGCCCACTGCAACTACTCACTGCCGAGCCGTACAACCCTTCATCTTTACTCACTGCCCCGCCGAACAACTCTTCACCTTGCCCTGTTTGACTAAGATATTGCAGGTGGCAAGGCCGCCTCGGGTCGTGCATTTGTACTTGCCTGGCTGACCGGCAATCGGCTTGCAGCCGGGAATGTTAAAGAAGAACGTCTTCGAGCTAAGGGGCGGCGGATTGCTTTGTATCTGCGGCTTATCAAACAAGCTCTTCGCAACGTTGGTGATGCGATAGATAACGCCCTGGTCACTCCCCGCGTACACATCCGAGCCCTGTCCGGTCATCGCCCATACGCCAACGTCCTTGGGAATGCCTCCGTTGGTTAAGGCCCAGGTCTTTCCATCGTTCTGAGAGGAAACCGGACCGCCAAAATTCCCGCCGGCGAAGATACTCCCGCCGGCGAGAGCGAACACCCGCAGACCTCCGAGATCATGGACCTGGGTCCAACTTGCTCCACTGTTAGTAGAAAGAAAGATGCCTTCATTATGAGCGGCCACAAACATGATCGTCCCCTTCAAGCCAACCGTGAACTGGACAGCGTCGGGAAGGTTGTTGTGGACGAGTTTCCAGGTGACGCCGCTGTCGGTGGAAAGCCAGACCCCCTGCGAGTCCGTGCCCGCGAGCGCGGTTGAGCCATTCGCGAACACCGAAACGACGACCGCATCTTTCAAATTTGTTAGCTTCCAACTCTGGCCTTTGTTTGTAGAAACAAAGACGCCAAAGTTGGTTGCGGCGACCAGGTTTTGGCCGCTGACGGCGAGCGACCACACGGGCCGGTCGAACGCTTGGGCCGGCAGGCCGTTGTTCACCGCCTTCCAACCTTTCCAGCACAGTGGGATCCGAAGCTTGGAATTCACGTGACTTGAAGTCGCGGC
>JADMIO011298134.1_pt1 | contig 11784 bp, 10 predicted proteins | sample 8958161 | NCBI WGS metagenome assembly JADMIO01 (sample SAMN16585339, study PRJNA669376) | soil metagenome | isolation source: Crop rotation soil | place: USA: Cullars Rotation, Alabama | collected 2011
CGCGACAACTTGTCCACGTGGAATTCTAAGCTTAGGATCCCAATGTGCTGGAAAGAATTCAACATTGGCATCATTGTAGGTATTAAATACTGGGTTGCATAATAAAGTTTGCTCGGATTCGTTCTACGATTATCGGCAAAATATTGTTTGACCGAAAGCCATGTTTGGTTATCTTTAATCCAGATTAACGGAATGAAAAAAATATACACACTTCTTTTATTGATCAGTTTTGTTGTTGGTACAGGGTTTACCAATGACGGTGTGTATGCCGATGGAAAAACAAAGATTACCCGTTTCTATCCTAACCCTGCTTCTTCCTTCATCAATTTTGAGTTTGACCGCATCCTGGAAAAAGGACATACCCTTCAGATTTACAGTTTTATTGGAAACAAGGTAAACGAAGTACAGGTTAGTGGCATGAAAACCACCATTACCTTGGATGGTTATTTCCGTGGCATCTATTGCTTCCGTTTGATAGACAGGACAGGAAAGATCATCGACAGCGGCAAGTTCCAGGTTGTTAAATAATTGCTACGGTAACGTTCCCGCAATTTCATCTTCCCCAATTTTCATAGTGGCATACATTTGGCTTATTGCTTGCCAATAAAACCCTTATTATGAAATTGTACCGCTACGTATTTGCCATTTTGTTTGGAATATCTTCTGCCTCGGCCCAAGAAAAAGACCTTCAGTATTATTATTCGAACGCACCTTTTAAAATGCCTGTGGTAACAGTTCCTGTTTTCAATAACAAGGCATTCAACATTAAGGATTATGGTGCAGTCAATGATGGGCAAACACTCAATACACAAGCTTTTGCCAAAGCCATTGCAGCCTGTGCTACAGCAGGTGGGGGAAAGGTAATTGTACCAAGTGGTTTATGGCTGACTGGACCAATTGAATTCAAGAGCAATGTGAACCTGGTGGTGGAACGTGGTGCATTGATACAGTTCACAGCAGACCGTACACAATATCCAATGTATAAAGGTTCGGCAGCTTCACCCATTTATGGTGCAGAGCTGAAGAACATTGCCATTACTGGTGAAGGCATTATTGATGGTGCAGGTGAAAGCTGGAGGCCATTGAAAAAGGAAAAAGCCACGGAAAAGCAATGGAAGGAAATAATTTCAACAGGTGTAATAAGCAAGGATGGAAAGATATGGTGGCCAAGCAAGGAAGCCATGGATGGTGAAGAATTCGTGAAGCAATTAAAAGCAACGAATCCAAAGCCATCTGATGAAGCATTGCTGCCAGCAAGGGATTTCCTTCGTCCGTATATGGTCATGTTCTCCAAATGTGACAATATACTCATAGAGGGCGTTACCATACGCAATTCGCCAAAGTTCATTTTGTATCCAACAAAATGCACCAACCTCACTTTACGTAATGCCAATTTCTTCAATGAATGGTGGGCACAGAATGGTGATGCCATAGACATCAGTGCCTGCAAGAATGTGGTGATATACAAATGCAATGTGAGTGCTGGCGATGATGGCATCTGCATGAAGAGCAGTGGTGGAAAAGGTGGCGAAACGGAAGAATCAGCCTTGGAAAACATTTTGGTGGCTGGATGCACTGTCTACCATGGACATGGTGGCTTTGTAATTGGCAGCAATACCGACGGTGGCATGAAGAACATTTTTGTTACTGATTGCAATTTCATTGGAACGGATATCGGCATACGTGTAAAGAGCAATGCTGGCCGTGGTGGCTATGTTCGTGATATATACATCTCCAATATTTTCATGAAGGACATCATCAATGAAGCCATCAATTTTGATACTTACTATGAAGATGTTGTAGCTGGCAAGAACAAGGATGATGTAAAGACAACCTTGCGTGACAAAACACCTGTATTCAAAGGATTTTACTTAAGCAATATTGTTTGCAATGGTGCCAAAACAGCTATCTCAATTACAGGATTGCCTGAAATGCCAGTAAGCAAAATCAACTTGGAGAACGTGACCATTTCATCCAAAGAAGGTTATGTGAACAAGGATGCCAAAGACATCAACTTCAAGAAAGTAAAAATCATTACGCCAAAGGAAACCAAGGAGTGGTAAGCTTCATCTGAATGCTTTACTTGTAATCTTCCCTTTCAGGATAAAACACATCCAGCAGCTTTGCATTCATGGTGGCATAGCCACTATGTTTTGTATGTGGTGGTATCAGGAACACATCGCCTTGCTTCAGAAGGTAAGGAATGCCGTCAACCGTTAATTCAAATTCACCTTCCAATACCATGGAAACCTGCTGGTGCATGTGAGAATGTTCTGGTAATGTTTTTCCTTCTTCAACATCCACAAACGAAAAACTGTTGTTGGCAGTATGTATCAGCTTGGCGTTATAGCCTTCTATCAGTACTTTAACGGCGAGGTCCTTTAATTGTATCAATGGCATGTTTGTGATTGATGATGCAAGGCAAATGTAGTTACTTGAACGGCTTTGCTGGAAACGCTTGACTATTAACTTTGGCAAACAATAACCAAACATGCATATCAGGAATGTTGAGTTCAAGGCAAAAGTGGATAACCTTGAAAAACTGGAAGCAAAACTCCTAACCCTGGATCCGGTATTCAAGGGAACGGACCACCAAGTTGATACCTACTTCAATGTTGCCAATGGAAGGTTGAAGCTTAGGGAAGGTAATATTGAAAATGCTTTGATCAATTATGATAGGCAAGATACAGCAGCGGCCAAGGAGTCTGCGATTGTTTTGTATAGGCATGAACCCAACAAGGCACTGAAGGATATTCTAACCTTGCAACTAGGCATAAAAGTAGTGGTGGACAAATCAAGGAAAATCTATTTCATCAATCATGTGAAATTCCATTTTGATCTGGTAAAAGATTTAGGAACATTCATTGAAGTGGAAGCAATAGATGACAGCAACGCATTTACCATTGAACAACTAAAAGAACAATGCGATTACTATTTTGGTTTCTTTGAACTTGAACAAGTGAACTTGGTAAATAAATCGTACAGCGACTTAATTGAACAAAACAAAGGCTAGCATGATACACGATGTCAACATTCTGCAAACTGAAATCCTTTCCAATAATTGGTATGTGCTGAAGAAGGTAACTTATGAATATACCAAGAAAGATGGGAGCCGATTAACCCAAAGCAGGGAAGCTTATGATAGGGGCAATGGGGCAACGATCCTTTTGTACAATAAACAGCAGCAAACCGTAATACTCACCAAACAGTTCAGGCTGCCTACTTATATAAATGGGAACGAAACAGGCATGTTGATTGAAACCTGTGCTGGACTGCTGGACAAGGACAATCCTGAAGACTGCATCAAAAGGGAAACAGAAGAAGAAACTGGTTACAAGATCAGTGAAGTGAAGAAAGTGTTTGAAGCCTATATGTCACCAGGGTCGGTAACTGAAGTCCTGTATTTCTTCATTGCTGAATATGCTGCCAATATGAAAGTTAATGAAGGTGGGGGAGTGGATCATGAAGAAGAAAACATAGAAGTACTTGAACTTCCTATTGACCAAGCGATGGAAATGGTGGACAATGGTGAGATAAAGGATGCAAAGACAATCATGCTGCTGCAGTATATAAAACTGAACAATATTTTATAGCAATGAACTTGAATTTAGACACAATAATACTTTTTGTGCAGGATGTTGACAGCTTGAAGCATTTCTACACAAGCATCCTAAAGCTTGAAGTGATTGAGGAAATCCCATCTGAATGGGTACTCCTGAATGCAGGTAATGCAAAAATCGGTCTTCACAAAGCTGGTGGTCAACGCACAAAAAATAATGAAGACGCCCGGTGGTCTGAAAATAATACAAAGATTGTTTTTGAGATAAATGAGGATGTCAATAAGGTTAGGGAATGGCTACTAACCCAGCATATAGTGATGAAAGAAATAAAGTCGTTTGAAAATTATGATTATTGGCTTTGCGATGGTCAAGACCCAGAAGGAAATGTTTTTCAATTGAAGCAAAGAAAACAATAAAAAATGGTTCCTGTTTTCAAACAGGAACCATCCATTACTTCACTGAGTTAATGCTAATACCTTCTTCCAGCTTTTACAGCATCCGGCAAATAGGAATCATAAGCATCAGCATTCTTTCCATTGAAGAAATAGTATGCACTTTTTCTTTGCTGGTATAATTTCTCCTTGATAATTTTCTGGAATGTTGCTTTATTGTCCTTTTTCTCTTCATAATATTCAGAGGTCATGCCAAAGAACCTTTCATCTGCATCATCATCTTCATCAAATTCAGCCTTTACCTCTTTCTGGTCAAATGGTTGAAGGCCTGAATAAGCAATCTGCCATTTGGTATCATCCTTCATTTGTTTGTACTTGTACAAATAAACCCAGCCTTTATTATGCTTTGTGGTTACCAATTGCTTTTCAAGGAAAACCAATGAATCCACTTTCCTGTAACGGTTGGTATAGAACATGCCCCTAGCCAGGCTTTCCTGTGTGTTGTATTTAGCTGGGAACTTGTCCAATAGTTTGGCTTTATCTAAAGCACTATATAATTTATTACGGTAGCTGTCCCTCTCAGCAATATTCAAAAGTATGCTGTCATGCACAGGTTGTTTGTTCCTTAACAGCAATATGGCTGCTCCATACTGCAGTTCCTTGTCCTTTGTGGTGATGAGTTTATTCAGGAACAATTGTACATCGCTGTTCTCACTAAATGGCATCAACAATACCGCATAGTCAAGTAGTTTTTGGTTGCCCCTATCTCCCCTGGAATAGTAGTCCTCTTGTGAGTTGTTGTTGGGCTTGTCTTTCTTGGCTGCTTCTTTTTCTATCGCAGCCCTGTCTTCCAAAGCCAATTGCTTTTTCAGCATCTGCTTGCTTTCAAGCAAAAGCCGGTTGAAGTATGGCCTGTACTGGTTTGCTTTGAGATAGCCACTGTCAACGGTGGTTACCAGTATATCTGTTACCAACGGTTTGTAATCATCAATCACCACAAGGTCAAGCATGTCTGGAATAATGCTGGCTGCCAGTTGCAGGCTATCATACATGCTGCCCCATTTCTGGTAGTACCTTCTGCTGTTGGTTCTTCTTGGGCCGTCGTCCATGATGTCGGAGATGCTATAATTATCAGAAGCATAATTATTGCCAGTGGAAACAAGGCCAGGAGGGTCTTTCAGCAACAATGTTTTGAATGTTTCAAAGGAATAAGCAGTTTTTTGTTTGAGCAATGCATCCAACAAAATGTTCTGCAGGTCGGAAGTGTCCTTTGCTGCAAAGTACAGTTCACTTAGGTATGCTGTTGTGGATGAATCCTTGAAACTGCCCAGTACACCAATCCACTTCCTCTTTGTTTCAAGGTATTTCTTCGTGTTCCAGTTCAATTGTCCAATGGCTTTTTTTACTTCTGGCAAGTCAGCAGAATCAAAGAAGGAGCCATTGAGCAACAGTTTAGCTTTTTTGCTTTTTACTGAATCCATACTGAAATAATCAGTGAAGAACTGTGACGATTGCTTGATGAACGGGTTGCGGAACCTGAACGTATCTGCAGGTTCAAACGTTTCAAAGAAGGATTTTACAAAAGAACTTTTACTTGATGAAGTGTCCTTTGCATGGAGCAGTTGGAAAATCACCCCTTCCTTGTAGAAGCTTTTGCCAATAATGCTCCTGCTGCTGCCTGTATCCCTTAGTTCCAGTTCAAAAACCTTCCATTGCTTATCGTTCAGCCATTCTTTCTTGCTGTGGATAATGTAGTCTGAATCATGCAATTGTTTGTAAAGCATCCGTTCAAGGAAGGCTGCACTGTCTTTCTTTTTTACATAATAATAAGGAGGCAACCGTAAGCTGGTAAGGTAAATACGTTCGCCTGTAGAGTCATTGCCAATTGTCTTGGTTCTATAGGTATCCAAGTAGCTGCTGAGAAGCGATGTTTCATCATCATCCTGCACATAGCGGTACATATCGGTCATGTCATCATCATCGTCATCGGTTTTCTTTATCTCATAGAATACAGGGCTTTTTACGCTAAATCCAATGGCTGAATCTTTCCTTTCTTCCACAGCACTGTATTCAAAAGGTGTGAATTCAAAGGTTTCAAAGAAAGGCTGCAGCTCGTTCTTGTTTTTATATTTTGTGGCAAGCAGGTAATAATCGTTTCCATGCAGGATATATTTTGCAGCTACGGTACTTCCATCTGTATGTTTATAGGATGCATCCAGGCTGGGATAGCCTTTCCAAGTGGAGAATTTCCTGCTTAGCCTATTGCCAATGAATTTTGAATGGGTGAAACTTTCTTCCATCAACGCCAAATCAAAAGTATCTTCTTCAATAAAATCGTACTGGTGAAGGCTTGTCCTCACAATCAGGTAAGCATTGCCTTTATTGTCTGTTGCACTCCATTCACTCCTGTCCTTGTCATTCCTTTTTTCTGCTAGGTAGAATGGCTTGTCAGGAAACCTTACGCTGAAACCTTTGTAAAGAGGTTGGTACTGAACAGAGGCTGGCTTTTCTTCATGCTTGAAATGCACGGATGCAAAAAAATCAGCCAACTGTTTTTCTTCCAGTACATAGTCACTTACACCAGCTACTTTCAGTAGCACCACTTCGTCGGGCAGTATGTAGATATTGTAACGCTGCACATCACCACGCCTTGTTCTGTTGGTTATTTCAAAGCCTTTATGGCCTTGGTGTTCGATTGTTTTCTTCTCAATGATCTTGCCGGGGATGTTCTCGTACAAAAGGCTGTCTATTTTCTTTGATACGGTTTCCTTGTCCTGCCCAAGTATGGATGCATTGGTCTTGATCCTTGTGATCATGTAATAGGATCCATTGGCCATGTCTGCATACTGCACCATGTTCAATCCACCAATGGGCTGGTATCGGTAGAGCTTGTTGCCCGGTATTTTCAGGCTGAACGAACTGTCTTCCATCCATTGCTGCTGGAAGCTTAATGGTACCCTTATCTTTTCCAGTTTTTCCTTTTCGTCACTGTTCCTGTTGCCCATCAAAATAGGGCGGAGGGTATAGCCCTTTTTCCTGAGCAGTTCAATAACGCCCCTTTCGCCAGGCAGGTGTGCTGCACCAACACCTACAAACAACGAGTGCTTTTTAAGGATGGTATCAATGGAGTTTACCTGTATATCATTACGCTTGTACATGAAGTTTTCCTGGAAGCCATCCGATTGCACATTGGCCATTTCTATGGAATCTATCAAATCAAGATTGCCAGTGCGGTAGGCTTCTTCCTGCCTTTTTGAATTGGTATAGTTATCACGGTAATTGCTGCTCTTGCGTTTGCTCAAGCGTTCCTTGTACAGGGCTATATAGGCTTTCTTCACCAGCTTGTTGGTTTCCTTGTAGTTCTCCACACCGGTTACGATCTTGTTGAATTTCTTACCTGCACGGTAGATGTACATGTCCAGATAGGTTTCTTCCTGGAAGTCTTCCATATTGGGATCGGTCCTGTACATCATGCCATTCACCATCTGTGCTTCCAGCGAAAGGGCAGCCTTGAGTTTTTCATCATAGTTGCCAATGGCAAACGTATTGATTGAAAGCCTGTCGTTGGGCTGGTTGAACCTTGAACGGAGGTTGGAAAACATGTTGTTGCCATCGTTGCTGCCCTGCTTGGCGTATTCTTCCTGCCATAGGTTGGGATCCTGTTCCAATGCCACTGCATCCACATTCTTGAGGGCATGGTAAAAAGTATCACCAAGGTTGAACACCAGTTTGTTGCTTACATGCATGGTGCCAAACAGGTAGGAAGGCTTGCTCAGTCCATTACCAGTGATTTCCCATAAAAGGCTGGGGTATTTTTTAGGAGTTTCCGTTTCAATGGAGGTTGACTTCTCTTTCTTCTCCATTTTTTTTTTCTGGGCAGATACAGAGAGGGATAGCGACAAGATGGCCAGCAGCAGGATATTCTTTCTCATAATGTTTCTTGTATAGGAAAGATGGCAAAACTATTCCATTCCATAAAAAAATAAGTTGACTTATAACCAGCTGTTAACTTTTAAGGGAATGGACAGATAAAAATGGTTGGCAAAGTTTATTTTATCCAGCAAGGGAGGTGTTTAACAATTAACTGCAATAGAAATTTGCCGCATAAATTTAAGGAAGGCCATAAGTCTTATCAACAGCGAACATAGACAGTCAAAAAGTTTTGATGACATCAGTTAGTTCACACAATCTCCTTGCAGCAATAGCTTGTTTCCTGTACTTATCCTGAACAATGTTGATTGCGTTTCACCAGCAATATTGGAAATTGATGGTACGAAGACTTCAAAATGAAGATGTGGCCTGCTCGAATAACCTGTATTGCCACTGTAGCCAAGCAAGGTTTGACGTTCTACCCTCTGTCCAGGTTTGACTACAACGCCATTGTATTTCAAATGTACATAGCTGGCAATGCTTCCATCGGCGTGCAATACCTTAACATAATTGCCATCATCCTTGCATTTTTCTTCAGGGCAACCTGTATTTGAATCAAACTTTGTACCTATCACAATCCCTTCCCTGGCACAAACAATAGGAGTTCCCTCGTTCATCGTAAAGTCCAATGCCTTTTTTGTTTGATGGGAAAAATTACCGAAGTAACCCTGCCCAACCCTTATGCAGTCTGTGTTCCTGAACGGTATGGTATAGGTTACAGAATCTTGATGAAATGCTTTTAAGCAATCGCCCATATAATACTTGTACCTGTATTTGAAGGCCCATTTACTTTTGGTGTTCACCGGTTTTAAGGTGAGAGCAAGCACATCTTGGCCTGCTGCTACTACCATGGTGTAGGGCAAGGAGAAATCTGCTTCCATATTGGTCAGGTCTGCTTCTATAACAACTGTTACAGGACAAAAATTTTCTTTGTTATAGGCCATTAATGAAACAGTGCCATCTGCATTCTTGATTGAATTCATGGTGAATTGAATAGCACTGTTGCAGTATACACTAACCAGGAACAGGCAGAAGAGCAATAATCCTTTTTTCATAGGAGCTTGTTTTATAAATCAAACTTAATACCCTGAGCCAGCGGCAAATTGCTGCCCCAGTTGATGGTATTGGTTTGCCTACGCATGTAAGCTTTCCAGGCATCGCTGCCACTTTCACGGCCACCGCCGGTTTCCTTTTCGCCACCAAAAGCCCCACCAATTTCGGCACCGCTGGTGCCAATGTTCACATTGGCAATGCCACAGTCGCTGCCTGCACAGGAAAGGAACTGTTCTGCTTCACGCATGTTCAATGTCATGATGGAAGAGGAGAGCCCTTGAGGAACACCATTCTGCAGAGCAATGGCTTCATCAAGGCTACTGTATTTCATTAAGTATAAAATTGGAGCAAATGTTTCATGCTGCACAATCTGCATATCGTTTGTTGCTTCTGCAATGCAGGGTTGCACATAGCAGCCACTGGTATAATCAGTTCCTTCCACAACACCTCCTTCCACAACAAAATTCGCCCCTTGCTGCTTGCCTTGTTCGATTGATTTTAAGTACATGTTCACTGCATCTTTATCAATCAATGGGCCCACATGGTTGTTGCTGTCTAATGGATTGCCAATGCGTAACTGCTTGTAAGCATTCACCAGTTTGTTCTTGAAGTTTTCATAAACCGATTCATGGATGATCAACCTTCTTGTTGTGGTGCAACGTTGGCCTGCTGTTCCTACTGCTCCAAACACAGCACCAACCAAACTCATATCCAAATCTGCATCTTTTGAAATGATGATAGCATTGTTGCCACCCAGTTCCAATATTGTTTTGCCCAAACGTGATGCAACAACCTTGTTCAGTTCCTTGCCCATCCTTGTGCTGCCTGTGGCACTTACCAAAGGGATGTTGGTATCATTACTGATCCATTCACCTACTTCCCTTGCACCCTGTACCAAACAGTTCACACCTTCTGGAACATTATTGCTCTTGAAAACTTCAGCCACAATATTTTGTACTGCCACTGCACACAAAGGCGTTTTTTCACTGGGCTTCCAGATGCAAACATTGCCACAGATCCATGCCAGTGCTGCATTCCAGCTCCAAACAGCTACTGGGAAGTTGAAGGCTGATATAATGCCCACGATACCCAATGGATGCCATTGTTCATACATTCTATGATTGGGTCTTTCACTGTGCATGGTAAGGCCATAAAGTTGCCTGGAAAGGCCAACAGCAAAATCGCAGATATCTATCATTTCCTGTACTTCTCCATAACCTTCCTGTAGGCTCTTGCCCATTTCATAGCTAACCAGTTTGCCTAAGGGTTCCTTGTTGGCCCTTAAAGCTTCACCAACCTGGCGGACAATTTCGCCACGTTTTGGTGCTGGCCATGTACGCCATTCTGCGAAAGCTTCTGCTGCTTTTTGGATTGCCTGTTGATAGCTTTTTGCATCTGCACTACTCACTGATCCAATGAGCTTTCCATCTACTGGAGAAAAGCTTTGTATGATTGAGCCTTTGCTTTCTATCCATTGTGTGCCCGTGGACACACCATTATTGGTTTGTTGAATGTTGAGTTGTTTCAGGAATTCCATGCAAGCAAGATTTTAATTGTAAAAGATAAAGCTTGAATGGGGCAACTGTTCAGTAATGTTATATTGTTGAAGAGTGCGACGCCACTGAAGCCAAATAGTAATTCTTATGCTTGGTACATAAGAACTATTTCTTGGGATGCAAATTAAGGGATAAAAAAATCAAAAGGTATTGCCAGATTGGGAACAATCAGCAATACCTATGAAATGTAACCCTGCATGAAACAGTCTTGAATATGTTGAGTGGAAGTAATCGTTGTGAATGATGTAAAAGTATAGTTGCCCAAACACTTTTTTTGATTGCTTAGGTGAACGGTGTAAAAGTGTCGGGGAAAATTTTAGTGCTGCGTAGCCTGCAATAATTTTTCATAAACATCTGCATAGCTGCTGCCAATAGGGATCTCTTTTCCGGCAACAGTTACCTTGTTCTTGCTGAACTTTTCCACCTTGCCCAATGGGATGATGTATGAACGATGGATCCTTGCAAATGCTGATGTGGGCAGCTTTTCCTGTACACCTTTCAGTGTCATCAATGTAAGCACAGGGTATGGTTTGATGTATATTTTTATGTAGTCGTCCAATGCTTCTATGAGGTCAATGTCCTTTAGGTTGATCTTCATCATTTCATAGTTCACCTTTACATAGATGCTGCTCATTTGCAGGTCCTGTGACGAAAGGAACTCCAAGTATTCCTTTGTTTTGTACACTGCTTTGAGGAACCTGTCAAATTCAAAAGGCTTCAACAAATAATCCACCGCTTCTACGTTAAAGCCATCCACTGCATAATCCTTGAAAGCTGTGGTAAAGATAACGGCGGGTTTTACAGGCAGGCTTTTATAGAACTGCATGCCGTTGATATCCGGCATTTGTATATCCAGGAAAATTAGGTCTATTTTATTGTCAGCTAAATAAGCCTTTGCTTCATCTGGGTTGGTAAACACTTTCTGCAATTGCAGGAAAGGGATCTTGCTGCAGTATTGTCCAATCAGTTGCAGTGCCAGTGGTTCATCATCAACAGCTATGCAGGTAATGTTCATACAGTTGTTATTTCCAGTTGTACTTCAAAAATGTTGCCATCGTTCAGCACTTTCAATGTGTGCGAACCCGGGTAGAGCAGTTCCAATCTTCTCTTGGCATTGTTGATGCCAATTCCTGTTGTGTCCAGTATGCCATTGTCTGCCTTAACAATGGTATTGACAACATTGAATTGTATTTTGTTGCCTTGCACCTTAAAGAGGATGTTTATTTCGGATGCCTCTTCTTTCCAGCACAGTGGGATCCGAAGCTTGGAATTCACGTGACTTGAAGTCGCGGC
>JADMIO011456606.1_pt1 | contig 11784 bp, 11 predicted proteins | sample 8958161 | NCBI WGS metagenome assembly JADMIO01 (sample SAMN16585339, study PRJNA669376) | soil metagenome | isolation source: Crop rotation soil | place: USA: Cullars Rotation, Alabama | collected 2011
CGTCGCGATTTGAACCTCGATCATGTGATTCCCAAAGACCGGGGCGGGCCGACGACTTGGGAAAACATTGTCTGTTCCTGCATCCTTTGCAATACGAAGAAGGCTAATAGAACTCCCGCCGAAGCAGGGTTAAGGCTGATTCGGAAACCCAAAAGGCCTAAATGGAGGCCATTTGTGCAAGTGCAAATTGGTACACATCACGAGAGCTGGAAACACTTTTTGGATGTGGCTTACTGGAACGTGGAACTGGGCGAGGACGTCACTTAAACCTCTTGTTCCCTGAGCGACTTTTTTTTCGATTATCCTTTGGAAGCCAGTCGCGCGGACTCAATCAGTTCCCAGAATTTTGGGTTTCCCTGAAGGGCCTCATCCTCACCTAGAGGCAGGCTGGAACGGAATAGAAAGTCCTTAAGCGTATTCTTGCTGAGAATCCGATGGACAACGACGCCCAACTCGTGCCTTTCAAAGTACACCCGGTAATCACCAATGCGAAAACGGTGCAGCGTCTTGCCAGCGCGCTCCAGCTTCCCAAAATGTTCCATATCCGTGCTCATCACTTCCTGAGGCAGGCCGCGAAATTCACCCAGAATGTCTAATTGCAGATCCTTTGGCATTCGAGAGAGCTCCGCCGAGCTGGTAGGATTGAAGATGATTTGAAAAGGTCGCACGTGTTTTCGTGACTCGTTAACACCCTGAGTGCGGCCCCCATGCTTTCGCGCTTGCTCCGATGTAAGAATTAAGCGGCTTCACGATTTAATCAAACAGTTGGTAGCGCGTACGGGAATCGAACCCGTCTTTCGGCCTTGAGAGGGCCATGTCCTAGCCGATAGACGAACGCGCCATAAATCTGCGTGAGGTTTACTGGGGGTCCAACTTTGTGTCAACCACCCGCAACAAAAAAAGCCGCTTCTTTCGAAGCGGCTTCATGAGAACACAATAACAACACTTACTTACGGCGGCGGAACAAAGCGATAGCGCCAAGACCTAGCAAGCCCAATGCGATTGTGGACGGCTCCGGCACCAGCGGTGTGAGAACAACGCCAGAGTTAAATACGCCGGCACCGGCTGGACCAAACAACGACGGAGGAGTTGCGCCATTAATAGCCGGAGTGACTGTGCCAATCGCAGTCTTCCCACCATAATAATTTGGATTGCCCGTCGCTACGGCAGCTTCATACGTCGCACCGGCGGCCAGAGACCACGCGCGGATTTGCACTGCAATGGCAGTGCCGTTGTTGGCCGCAAACGTGTATGGGCTTTCCGGATAAGAAAAACGCCCCGTGGCAACTGGACTTGACGAATTGGTTGCCACAGCCGTAAGCGTGAACTGCGCCTCATTCACGGTGCCCGCCGGGGCCGTATACATACCGATGCGATACGTGTTGAGACCAGCCGCATTTCCAACCTTGCCAGGACCCCCATTGGTCGTAAACAGAGTCGTGTTGTCATTGGCGAAGAATACCTGCCCTTGACCATAGGTAGTCACTGCCGCGAGGGCCAGTGTGCAAACAAGAAGTAGTTTTTTCATGTTGTATTTTTTTGAGTTGCTCTAATTCACTTAGTTGACACTGAAAGTCCGGCCCCAGTTCTGCGGACCATTTGCCGCCGGGTTGAAGAGCAGGAAGCCTTCGCCCACTTCAGGTGTAGGCTCGGTTTTAACGAAATTCGCGTCATACCACCCGGTGTTCAACGGATCACCAGGCACATCAAAGTAGGTCAAGGTATTGACGTAGCGTTGTCCACCCTTGCTCCATTGGACATAGCGCATATCCTGCTTGCCAGGGAAACCCAATGAAGTCAGGCCCGCCGATTGGGGAACAATCGATGAATAGAACCCATAGAGAGTTCCAATCCGATTCGTCAGATTCCCCTGAGGAACTTCGCCAACAAAGGTCAACGTCTGGCTTCCAGCATTCGGCTTGCGAAAGAAGATGCCCTGCCCTGGAGCGATCACATTTGTGGCCTTCACGAAGTTGGCATCATACCAACCGGTATTTACTGGATCGCCGGGCACATCAAAGAAGGTAACCGTATTAACAAAACGCTGACCGGCATTGTCCCACGTAAGCACCAAGCTATCCTGCGGAGCTGAAGGAATGATGGTGTTGATATTGTTATTGGTTCCGTTCAGCGGATTGCAAATCAGGTTGTACCCGTTGGTCACCACGATGTTTACGTAACCAACCGCATTGACGGAGTAAACCGACTGCGCTGTGGAAGCTGTAATACCTGCCGCAAGAACGGCAGCCGAGAGAAGAATTGTCTTTGTTCTCATTTATTGTTGTTTGTTTGTTCTGTGTGTGGCGCGAATATCCTCAACGACCAAGAATGAGTCAAACTTTTTTTGATTTTTTTTGAACATCTTGATGACACCGAGAAAACACGTATGGCGATCGATGCCACAGAAAGGCGAACATCACAAGAAAGTAAACGTCCGGCGTGTAGGAATCCGACCCACGCGAAAAGCTGGATAGCGCCGCTTTTTGCTTCCGCAAACGACATTCTCCCGGCTGGATTGGTATTGTGACGCAAGCCAGCATGTTACTCTTGATCCTGGGCTTATGTGCCCGCTCATTGACTGCCGGTGAGCTCACCATTTCCGGCACGAGCTTTCAATTGGATGAGAGACCGTTTCCTTACACCGGTGTCAGTTTTTTCAACGCCATTTACAATACCCATTTCAACGCCGATTCAGCGACGCGTACTGAATGGCTGAAAAAGTTCCAGCGTTATGGAATCAACGTCCTTCGTATCTGGTGCCAGTGGGACAACAAGCGCGGCTTCGTCGATGCATCCCCAACCAGCACTTTGTATGAAGCTGACGGCTCACTGCACACCGGACCGCTGAACACGCTGAAGGAAATCCTCGGAGATGCGGACCATCTCGGGTTGTGCATCGAATTAGTTCTCTTCGCGCAAGAAAGCTGGCGGGAGAATGTTCGACTTCCATCGGGTGCGGACGAGAAGGCAGTGGTGGCGCTCGCGCGAGAACTGATGCCATTCCGCAATGTGACCTTTCAAATCTGGAACGAACATGATGATGCGCGAGTGATCCCGCTGGTGAAGCGAATCAAGTCGGTCGACCCCAGGCGATTGATCACGAATTCGTGCGGTTACGCGGGTGTGTTGGGCAGCGACGAAGAAATCCAGGTTCTCGATTACCTGACACCTCACACCACGCGACAAGGACGTCAGCGTCATTGGGAAGTCGCGCCGGGGGAGATCGAAACGCTGCTGAAGAAATTCAACAAACCAGTCGTGGATGACGAACCGGCTCGGAACGGAACGCCGAATTTTGGTGGCCCAAAGGAATCGACTTCACCGTTCGACCACATCGTTCAAATCACTGCGGTCTGGAGGCTAGGCGGTTATGCAACATATCATCACGATATGTTTCAAACCGGCTACGGCTCACCAGCATGTCCGCCGAGCGGTATTCCGGATCCGGAGTTCAATCCGTACCACAGACAAGTGTTCGAGTTCCTGAAACACCGCGAGCGTTACATGCCGCGGTGAGCTGGCGGTTCAGGCGCTAAGGATCGACCTCGCGAGCCGCTCAATGGCACTATCATGAACCATGCCCGCGCTTCAATTCGTCGAGAAATGATTTTCCGCTTTGTTGCAGTTTTCTCTCCAAGCGCGTCGTACAATCGCAGTCGCAGCAAGCCCACGGCTCAGTTCCATTTTCGTGCCGGCAGTTTCGGCGCGCATGCGCATCTTTCACACTAAGCAATTCAAAGTACTGCTCCCAGTAAGGCCGCTCCTCCGATAGCGGAGTCGTGCAAAAGCACGTTTCTACCCAATGGACCAGACCCTCTTCACTGAGGCGCGCCTGCCGCATGTCATGGAGGTACTCGTCGCCTGCAATGGATCCCCGGCCCAGCGTCTCGCCAGCTATGGCGTCCAGCAACGACTTTGAACATCCTGATTTAATCCTGGCTTTGACCAGATAGCGCATGACTGCAAGTTTAACACATCACTGAACACCGGTGCAGCTTGAAGGCTCATGATCCAGCGGCTAATACGCGGGTTTGCAATGTCGTCGCCAATATGACATGCCTATAGGCCTTCGAAAAAGGCGGATTGGGAGTTGGGGAACGTATGCGATATCAGGAGATTTCCCCACCGTCTTTTCGGGATGAGCCGGGACTACCGGCAACAGTACAAGTGAAACGATGCTGAACCTGAAGTTACTGCTGGTTGAAGATTCCGAGGATGACGCGACGCTCATCCTGCTGGAACTGCGTCGCGGAGGTTATCAACCCGACTACGTTCGTGTCGAGAATGCCGAAGGCATGGCGGATGCGTTGCGACAGTGCCCTTGGCACCTTGTCATCGCAGACTACGTCATGCCGCAGTTCAGCGGCCCAGCCGCCATGAAGCTTCTCCAGGAGAGCGGCTGCGAAATCCCCATTATCATCGTCTCCGGCCATATCGGTGAAGACATTGCAGTGTCCGCGATGAAGAGCGGCGCCAACGATTACGTGATGAAGGACCGCCTTGCGCGTCTCGTGCCCGCGGTCGAGCGGGCCCTGCGCGAAGCCGAAGTGCGCCGGGCACGCAAAGCGGCCGACGAAGCACTGCGGGAGAGCGAACAACGCCTCAAGCTTGCGCTCGAGGCCGGCCGAATGGGGGCGTGGGAACGCAATCTGAAGACAGGCCTCATGACATGGTCTCCCATCACGCAGGAGATTTACGGAATTGCGCCCGGGGAATTCTCCGGCTCTTTCGAACAGTTCGAAAAGCGAATTCACCCCGAAGACCGCGAACGCGTGCTCGACGTCATTGGGGGTGCGATTAACGAGCGCGAGCCGTATCAGGTTGAATTTCGCATCCTCCGCCAGAACGGTGTCATTGCCTGGGTGGAATCGCGCGGTCAGCTTTTCATTGGAGTAGATGGCCAGCCGGAACGCATCGCGGGCGTGACGGTGGATGTCACGGAGCGCAAACGTGTCGAATTAACCCAGAAGTTCCTGGTGGAGTTCAGCGACCGAATGAGGCCGTTGGCCGATCCTTCCGATGTGCTCCGAGCAGCCGTAAACGCCGTCGGCGAATTCCTCCAGGTTTCACGTTGTCTTTGCGCGGAGGTAATGACCGACACATCGGAAGTCATCGTCTTTCGCAATTACGTTTCAGGAGCGGACGAGTTGGAAGGTGTGTATTCCTTTTCTGGAATTGGGCTCCCTCTCATCGGGGCGGCGCTGGCCGGAGAAGCCTTGGTGGTAAATGACGCGCGCTCCGACCCCCGCACGGTTCCTGCTTTTGGGACGTTTTTCGCGCCCTGGCAGATTCGAGCCTTTATTCTGGTGCCCTATATTGAAGAGGGCGCACTGACGTGGGCGATGGCGGTCACGGCTGGACCGGAACCGCGCATTTGGACCCAGGACGAGGTCGATCTTTTGCGTACGGTCACAGAGCGAACATGGATGGCGCAGAAAAACGCGCGCCTCTACGAAGCGGCACGGGTTGCGCGGGACGAAGCGGAAGCTGCATCGCGGGCCAAAGATCAGTTTCTCGCCGTGCTGAGCCACGAGTTGCGCACGCCGCTCACGCCAGCTCTCATGGCCACGCATATACTTCGGGCCGACCAACATTTTCCCGAAATGCTCAAGCCATCGCTGGAAATGATTCAACGAAACATCCAACTCGAGGCGCGGCTCATCGATGATTTGTTGGATCTGAGCCGAATCACTCACAACAAAGTGGAATTGCAACTGGACGATGTCGATCTGCACGAGGTGATCCAGAATGCCGTGGATGTATGTCGCGCGGATATTGACGAAAAGAAGCAGCAGTTTTCCGTGGCGTTGGAGGCGCACCGGCATTGTGTGCGCGGAGATGCCGCGCGCTTGCAGCAGGTGTTCTGGAATCTGCTGAAAAATGCCGCCAAGTTTACGCCCGCAGATGGACGAATCACGTTGTCGTCCTGCAATTGGAAAGACACCGTGCGCGTCGAGGTCACGGACAGTGGCATGGGAATCGAGAAGCAGTTGCTGCCAAAAATCTTTGCGCCTTTCGAGCAGGGTGGCGGCGCGTCGTTCTCCGCCAAGTTTGGCGGGCTGGGTTTGGGCCTCGCGATTTCAAAGGCCACCATCGACGCCCACGGCGGACGGCTCACCGCGCAGAGCGAAGGGAAAGATCGAGGAGCGGTTTTTGTCGTCGAACTCCCCATCGTGCCGCGCGCGAACGGGCAACCGATGACCACGCATGAAAAGCAGCGCACCACTTAAGATCTTCATTATCGAAAACCACAAGGACACGCTCGACGCGATCAAAATGTTCCTCGAGGCGCAAGGACATTCCGTCGAAGTGGCGCTCGACGTGAAATCCGCTCTCAAGCTCGCGCCGCACGCGAAGTTTGATGTGCTGATTAGCGACATTGGATTGCCGGACGGCGACGGTTGGGAATTGATGAAAAAGTTGCGCGAGAAAATTCCCGGATTGAAGGCGATCGCCATGAGTGGATATGGGATGCGCGCCGACCTGGAAAAGAGCAAAGCGGCTGGATTTGCCTCACAACTGATCAAACCCTTTGGGCCAAATGAGTTGAATGAGGCGCTGAAGAAAGCGCTCGCACAGAAAGAAACGCCGGCCAAGAAAGCATCATGAACGGCACGGACCTAGAACTGGTCCGTTAGTCTCATGCTTGTCGCGCTGTTTACGAAATGAACTCACTGCCAACTGTTCTCATCAAACCGGGCGAGGCCGATCGCGTCGTTGCGGGCCATCCCTGGATCTATCAAGGCGCCGTGCTGCGCACGACCTCTGAACCGAAGGACGGAGATGTCGTCCAGATCAAAGATCACCGCCAGCGTTTTCTGGGCGTGGGCTTTTGGAATTCCAAATCCAAAATTCGTGTGCGCGTTCTTTCCCCGGAACGGATCGAGATCAACCAGAGTTTCTTCGAAGAACGCATCCGTGAAGCTTTCAGCTTTCGGGAGAAACATCTGCCCGGCGCGACCTCTTTTCGCGTCATCAATGCGGAAAGCGATTTTCTGAGCGGACTCGTAGTGGACAAGTATGAAAACGTACTCGTGCTCCAGATTTCCTCGCTCGGCATGGAGCAGCGCAAAACGGAAATCGTAGCGGCGTTGCAAAAGATTTTCTCGCCGCGCGCCGTTCTCGAACGCAGCGATGTTGGCTCGCGCAAATTTGAGGGACTGGACGAAACACGCGGCGTGCTGGCCGGCCAATATTCCGGCGAGATGCCGGTGAACTTGAACGGGCTTTCCTTCGCCAGCGATTTGCTTCTCGGGCACAAGACGGGCCTGTATCTCGACCAGCAGCTGAACTACGCCCGCGTGGCCGAATTCTGCCGCGGCGCGAATGTGCTCGATTGCTTTACGTTCCTGGGCGGATTTGCCATTCACGCGGCGCGCGCCGGTGCGGCGCGAGTTCTCGGCGTGGACCAAAGCGCGGAAGCCATCGCCGCAGCGACGAGGAATGCGGGTACGAATGCAGTTGCTGAGAAATGCTCGTTCGAAGCCGCAAACGTCTTTGACTGGCTGAAAGCGCAAACCACAGCCGCGCCGAACGAAAAGATTATTCCGCGCTACGATGTCATCGTCCTCGATCCACCGTCATTCACGCGCACGCGCGCCGCGGTCCAGGACGCCTTGCGCGGCTACAAGGAAATCCATTTGCGCGCACTAAAACTACTTAAGCGTGGCGGCGTGCTGGCCACGTTCTGTTGTTCTCATCACGTGGACGCGCAGCTATTTCAGGATGTCATCCTTGCTGCGGCTTACGACGCGCGGAAAATCCTGCGCCGTGTGGCGACGTACACGCAATCGCCAGATCATCCGGTCATTCCTTCGATTCCCGAGACGGAGTATTTGAAGGGATTCGCCTTTGAGTTGGTGCGTTAGTTCTCCCAAGTGATTTCGAAGGCCGGCGCTGTGTCTCACCGCGCCTGCCTGGCATCGGAAAAGCGTTTGGAATGCGCGCACCTCACCCCGGCGCGCTGGGACAGCGCTGCCCTACCCGGACGGGCGCGGCGCAGGGTCAGCGCCAATACATGAACAGCGTCACGATTTGGTTCGGGCCAACGCGGCGAAGCATGGCGTAATAAGTGCGCTTGACCGCGTCGATTTCGGTTTCCACTTCCACTTCGAAAGTCGAGCTGCGCGTGGCGAAGTATCTGGAGAACAGCTGCGCAATGTCTCGCGTCATTCCCGGAACGTTGGCGATTTCACCGATGCTGCGAAGTGGCGTGTCATCTTCGTTGCCTGGCATGTGGTCCGGGCCGTTCCGATATTCAATAATCGCGTTCGCCAGCGTGCCATCGACATCAGGAATCAACTGAAGCACTTCGGCCGAGGCCGTGTTGATGTTGATGAAACGGCCTGAAACTGTGGTGAACAAATCCACGAAGCCCACTGGATAATTGGGCTCTTCATTGAAGCGGCGATTGAATTGATTGGAAACAGGGATGCCGCGCTGCACCATACCCGCCGCGCCACTCGAACCGTAAAACATGCCGGGCGTTATTCCTTTGATCATCATCAATTCCGTCAGGTCATCGATCGGCCCATTCTTGGCGCGATACGGTGGCTGCAAATTCATGTAGTAATCGCTCTCTGTGTCGGTGCTGCCCACGCGCGTATTGTCGTCGCGGTCCACCCAATCAGCGATGGCGCTTACGATATGCGGCGCTTCCGCAGCATCCACGCCCATGAGAATCAAGCCCTGGTTGACTACTTCGGGCGTCAAGACGGCGAGATTGATGTTGAACTTGCTATCGCAGTCTTTGATTTTGATTGAGAACTTTCCGTGACTGAGACGATTGTCCGTGAGCGAGATGTTCGCGAGTATATCGTTCGTTTCACCCGTGCCGCCGGCCCATTTTTGATTGAGCGCATCGTACTGCTGGCCGCCCTGTCCCGATTGGGAGAGAACGTATTTTGCCAGTTCAATGCCGGAGCGCCCCAGCCATTCGAGTTCCGTGTCCCAGGAGGAATTGCGTGCCAGTTTCGTTTCCACCTTCATCGAATACGCCAATCCTCCGGCGAGGATGGCGAAGACCACCACGATGATCATCACGATAATCAGCGCGATGCCTTTCTTTGACGAATGTTGGAAACGCAGGTTCATTTCATTTCGGCCGTTGCCATCATCTGCCTCCAGGCAACCTGAAGTTTCCGCCTCCAACGGGCAGTTGTCTGTTCGCGCCTTGAGCGCCGGGAACCGTCCCAGGCGCGCCAGGAACTCCCGGAACGCCGCCGGGCACTGCAGCTCCGAATCCGCCTGGCATTTGCCAATCCGGCTGCACCGCCGTTGCAGGCAATGCAATGTAGCGATGCACCACATCCTGCGGATCGCCTTTCTTACCACCCAGTCCCAGGCCAACATGGACGAGCGTCGGGAGAGAATTAGTAGAGTTCCACTCTTCCACCCATTTCCACTGCCGGTCTTTGGGATCCTGGCCCCAGAACTCGAACCCGAACATCTGAACGTCCCGGGCGAGAACGAGCGAATAGGGTTCAAAATCCTTGTCCGCCGCCATCATCATGGGGCCTTGCCTCATCACCAGATCGAGCGAGCCGTTCTTCTCCGGTTCTATCGTGAATGTCACGCGACGTACGATCTGATCGCCGAAACGGCCAACTCCAGGAAATGTCGCGGGTAAGTGCGCCACGAAGCTAAGCGACCCATAGTCACCGCTCATGTCCGCGATGAAGGAGTAATACGCCTCGGCATTCTGAGGCGGCATGTTGGCGGTGAACATTTGTGCCGTCGTCAGTGCATCCTGCAGCGCGCGCATGGAAATCCGGGCGCGTTGGGCGGAATCGGCTGCCGTTCGCGTGGACTTCGAAGCTTTGAGGATGACGGTCCAGACCGAGTAGATCGCAAGAATGACCATTGAGAAGATGCCTATGGCCAGCAGCACCTCGATAATCGTGAAGCCCCGTTTTGCACGCAGTTTCATCGGCGTCTCCTTCCGCCCGGTTTGTACATGAGAATGCTCATGTCCTCGCGCACCTCTTTGCCGTGGGCATTCTTCTGGAAGATGGCGAAATCGACCTGAAACAATCCGTTCGAACCGACTTCAACGATTTGCCGTTCCCAATAGTAGTCTTTGAACTCGTCGGTTAACTCCCCGAAATCACCTGATTCCACACCTTCTTCCAGAACGTTCGAGAGAGTCAGCGCGGAGGCTAAGATACTGAAATCCGGCTGGGGCCGTTGCAAAGCGCGTGCGGCGCCAAGGCTTTGAACGACCATGCCGAGGACAGCGAAGACCACCATGAAAAATACCGCCATCGCGATCATGACTTCGAGCAGGGTGAAACCCGTCTTCCCTTGGGGACGAGTGCACAAGGCGTATGGCTCGTCGCCATGGCTCAAATAACCTGCAGCCAAAGCCAACTCTCGACTCTCGACCTTTGACTCTCGACTTTTCACTTAACCACCTCCACGTCTGGAACACCGGTGACAACGTCGGTGGTGATTTTCCGGACCTCGCCTTTGTCTGACCGAATCAGAACCACCATCTCGTCACTCGTCCCATTCGGATAAAACATGCAACTCACCTCTTCCAGTCGTTGCAAATCCTCGATCAGGTTCACGCCAATGAATTCAATCAGGATATGATCGGAAAGCTTCGCTGAGAACACACCACCTCCCCCGCCAGAGCCCTTGGTGACGGGCTCGAAATCCGCTCCGTACGACGGCATGGCGTTGCGCGCGCCGCCTGCTTCGATCGCGCTAATCGTACGATCTGAAGGTCGAATGCGCACTTCTGTGGGCACCCCGTTCAAGATGGCGCGTGCTCGCGCCTGCGTGCACGCCTCCGTGATGTCCGCCACCGCCTGGCGCATCGAGTCCTTGTGCATCTGCTGATACACGGACGGGATGGCAATGGCCATGATGATGGCAATAATGCCGACTGCGACCATGATTTCGATGAGGGTGAAGGCGCCGAGGCGACACGTGATGCGTGATGCGTGATGCGGGCGGGTGCCATTCGGGATTTCCCCGTATGGCGCATCCCGTATCTCGTATCTGCAATGCATCTTCATCGTTGAATACTGGCTGTAATCGAGAACATGGCCGAGAGGACGCTGAAAAGGAGAAAGCCCACCAGCATGGCCATCATGATAATCATCGCGGGCTCAATCAGGTTCGTCATCACGCGCAAGGCCATCGTCAACTCGTTCTCGTAAGTGTCGGCCACGTTCTTGAGTGCGCCAGGGACATCACCGGTTTCCTCACCAATTTTGATCAGGTCGATCATGAGCTGCGGGAAGATTTTGCTCTGGGCCAAAGGCTGCGCGATCGTTTTGCCATCCGTCACGGCGTCGCGGGTTTTGGCGATGGCTTCTTTCACGATGATGTTTGGAATAATGTCTTCGGTGATCTTCAGGGCGTTCAAGACCGGCACGCCGTTAATCAGCAGCGTCGATAGCGTGCGAGCGAATTGACCGAACATATTCAGGCGAAAAACCTTACCGATAACCGGCGCATTCATTTTCCAGCCATCGATCTTCCGCTTGCCTTCGGGCGTGGCTTTGAAGCGTTTGAACAGCACGACGATTGAAATGACGATGAGCACCATCAGCCACCAATAGCCGCTGAAAGCATGACTGATGTTAACCAACATGCGCGTCGCGAATGGCAGTGGAACTTTCAACCCCTCGAAAATGGTGAGAAAGCGCGGCAGCATGAACGTCATGAAGAAAATCACGATGCCCACGCCCACGCTGGCCACCACCGCCGGATAGATGAGCGCCGATTTGAACTTGGACTGCACTTCGGCAAAGCGATTGAAGTGGTCCGACAAAC
>JADMIO012753024.1_pt1 | contig 11784 bp, 7 predicted proteins | sample 8958161 | NCBI WGS metagenome assembly JADMIO01 (sample SAMN16585339, study PRJNA669376) | soil metagenome | isolation source: Crop rotation soil | place: USA: Cullars Rotation, Alabama | collected 2011
CTTTCCCATCGGTTGCTGAGGCTCCGCGAGCCACGCCATTCGCTTGAGCCACGCGCCGTACGTGCTGTACCCGCCAAACATCTCGTCGCCGCCATCTCCCGAGAGGACCATCGGCACCTGAGTTCTCGCGAGACGCGATACATACCACGTTGGAATCGAAGACTGATCACCGAATGGCTCACCGTACTGACGCACGACCTGCGGAAGAATCTCGAGCGCATCGACGTGCACAGTCTCTTCGTGATGATCCGTGGCGTAATGCTTTGCAACGACGCGCGCATGATCGAGCTCGTTCGCACCGGGATCGTCGAAGCCAATGGAAAAAGTTTTCACTGGTTGCTCGAGGAGCTCCGACATGTATCCGACGATCAGGGACGAATCCACTCCACCAGAGAGAAATGCTCCGAATGGAACGTCGGCGACGAGATGTCGCTTGACCGAGTCGCGAAGGACTTCATCGAGTGCGTCGTCACTTAGCGACCTGCCTGGGGCAGTCGCGCGCTTCGGCTCCCAGTATTGCTCGATTCGCACCTTGGGCTCGCCCATGCTCACCGTCATGAAGTGACCGGGCTTGAGCTTTAACGTTTTGCGGAAAATCGTTCCCGGGGCAGGGATGTACTGCAATCGCAGATACTGCTCGACTGCATCGAGATCGTATTCCGCGCACCATCCTGGCAGGCGAGTGAGCGCGCGAATCTCTGACGAATATGCGAAGCGCTTTCCGTCAAAGAAGTAGACCACCGGCTTGATTCCAAAATGATCGCGGGCGATGTACACCTCGCGCTTTTTGAAATCCGCGATGGCGAATGCAAACATTCCCTGCAGTCGTGCTGCGCAATCCTTTCCCCATTCCTCATACGCGCGCAGCACGACTTCAGTATCGGACGCCGTGCGGAAGCGCTGGCCACGCTTCTCGAGCTCGGCGCGCAGCTCACGATAGTTGTAGACCTCTCCGTTGTAGGAGAGAACCAGGCTCGAGTCTTCATTGGCGAATGGCTGCTTTCCGCCCTCGATATCGATAATCGATAAGCGCCGATGACCGAGCCCCACGTTGTCGCGAATGAAAAAGGCATCCGCGTCGGGACCACGGTGCGCGATGCACTCGGTCATTCGCACAACCGAGTCGCGAACCGAATATCCCGAGCCGTAGTCTACGATCCCATCAATGCCGCACATCTATCGCGCGTTGCTCAAGGCTGTCGCCTTCCAGTTGCCGACAGAAAGAATGTGAGCGCCGCTTGCAGCCGCGGCTTCGATCTGCAGGTACGCGACGTTGTCGTGCCGGCACATCGACCGTGTGAGATCCGGCGCGTTGGCCATCACGCTTATCGTGTACTTGCCAGCGTTGAGCTCCATTCGCGGAATCTGCGCGCTCACTTCGACAAGACCTGATTCAGGAACGTCGACGACGTACCCTGCGAGCTGGTCGTTCATCACGTCCATCACCGGCAGCATTTCTTCGTTCCACAGAACGAACTGAATCGCAGCCTGTGAAACTCCCGGCGCAACACTCAGTCGCGCGTTGAGCGAAAGGGGAGACCCGTACGCGACCTTCAGTGTGTCGCCCATTCCCGACTCTACATTCCCGCTAGTCAGGCTGAAATCCTCGACGCGAACTTCACCCGATCCTGCGAGCGTTGATTCTCCACCGGAGACAAGCGACAAATAGTGCGACACGCCTTCGGCAATGTTGTCGCCCGCAAATGTGACCTTGCCATGGTCGAGCAGCATCACCTCGCTGCATATGCGGAATATCTGCGGCATTGTGTGCGATACAAAAATCACTGCAGATGAATGCAGCAGCTCACCGATTGCGTTCAAGCACTTGAACCGGAATGCGACATCTCCGACAGCGAGCACTTCGTCGATGATGAGAATGTCCGGTTCCATCTGTGCCGCGACGGCAAAGCCAAGTCGCACGCGCATTCCCGAGCTGTAATTCTGCACCGGCATGTCGAGGAAATCGCCGATGTCGGCAAAGTCGACGATGGCGTCGAACTTCTCGAGAGTCTCTTGATGGCTGAATCCGAGAAGCGCCGCCTGATTGAAGATGTTCTCTCTTCCGGTGAGAATCGGAGCGAACCCGGCGTTCAGCTCGATCAGGGCTGCAACACGACCGCGCATGGTGATGCGTCCGTTGTCGGGTCGCAGCAGGCCGTTCAGAATTTTCAGGAGAGTCGACTTACCGGCGCCATTGTGTCCGATCAATCCGAGACACTCGCCGCGGTTGAGCTCGAACGACACGTCCCGCACCGCCCAGAATTCATCTTCCCGCAGCGGAATCGAATCCGCAGGAAGAATCGCGTTGGCGTCGCGATGTCGTGCGCCGTTTCTCTTCCAGGGAACGAGACCGCTCGCTATGTCGGATGCACCGTACCAGAGCGATCGCTTGAGCGAGCGACAGAACTTCTTGGAAACAAGCTCGGCCTCAACGAGAATCTCGTCACTCATTGTCAGCCGCCGACTCGCTCGATGATGACAGGCATCGACAGCTTGTAGAACACCAGCGAGGTGATGAACACAACGGCAGCGATGATCGTCACCAGCCAGAATCCGTTCACCATCGCTTCAGGTGATCCGGTGAGCCACGCTCTTCCAGTCGTTATCAGGTACGAAACCGGATTGAGCATCATCAGCTTCCGCGCGATTCCCTGAGACGCCATTGGAAAAATCACGGGCGTCAGAAAAAATCCGAAGCGCAGCACGAGCTGAACGGCGCGACTCACATCGAGATAGAGCGCTGCAATGGGGACGAGTATCAATCCAAGAGTGACGCCGAGGAGAAGATTCGCTGCGACGGCAATTGGAAAAAGAATTATTTGTGCGCGCCACGGCGCATGCAGCAGAAAGAGCACGGGACTCAACAGCACGATCGATATTGTCGCGTCGAGCGCAGCTTTGAGGATGGCCGAATACACCAGCGATTCGTGAGGAAAATTCACTTTGGCCAGATAGCTTCGCGCGGAGCCGACAATGCCGAGCATCGCCATCACTCCGCCGTTGAACGCTGCCCAGAGAATCGCGCCGGTCATCACGAACAAGGGATAGGAAATACTTCCTGTGCTTACGCTGATGAGCTTCTGGTTATTGAGAAAAACCCAGACGAGAGTATTCGCGAGAATCGGCACTATCAGCCACACGTAGCCGAGGAGGCTTTGCCGATGCTCTGCCTGTGTGTCGCGAACAAAGAAGCGCCAGGCGAGGGATCCGGCCTGGCGGGCTCCGCTGGACAGCGAGCGAATCGCATCGGCGAAAGCATCGAGACCCGAGTGAGGAGTGATCACCCGGACCGCCAGCGTAGGGTTTTGTGGAGTGGCGTCGTGCATGAGGTCCAGCCAATGTAAAACGTGGGGAGAAGCCAGACCATTGCGCGTACAAAATGGAGGGCAGAGAGGCGATATTGGTCACGTGAAAGCCACGGCTTTTCTCCCTGCGATCCGCCGACGAGTCCTCGGTATCGCTAATGCCCGCGCGGCGAAGAATGCCTGCGACGAGCTTTCGACCTCCCGACTCGGATCCTTTATCGTCGTAACGCCCCACCTGGTGCACCTGGCGCCTCTGGCAGCGATGAATCATGGACCCGGGGTGCAGCCCGTATTCGTTGCCAATGGAATCAATGCGCGCGATGCAGAGTGGCTGGCGCGACTGGCCCCTCAGGTGCCTCTCATTCCGCTGCGCTCGTCCCTGCGCGATGACTCGGAATCGCTGCTCGATCACGGAGTCGTCGTCGAGATTATTTCGAAAGCGTTACATGCAAGATCCTTCGCGATTCAGGATGCCGACTGCTTCGTCACCGATCCGGCCTTCTGGGACACGATCGTTCTGGATGAGAAATCGGAGTTCGCTGTGGGACCATTCGAGCGTGGAGCCGACGGAGATCGCCCCGCATTCCCCGAAACATTTCTCGTTCGACTGAACGGGCCGCTGCTTTCGCTGCAACGACAGCAAAGCCGAATAACCGCGGAGGCTACGTCGACGCCGTCGTCGCGCGCGCGCGACGTGATGAAGTCGGCAGGGTACGGCGACGGAAGATATCTCGAGTCCCGCAAGCAGTACTTCGATACGCTTCAGCAATTCTGGATTGCATCGACACTCGCGGGTTACCGCTATCGAATAATTCCCGGTGATGGAGAATCGGTGCACCATATCGGTGGTACGAGCTACCTCCACCGCACATATGATGATCTCGCCCACTGGGACTACTGGCCGCTCAACGTTCACTACTTCCATTTGAGATTGCTCGAGCTGCCCGAGTGCGCGCGATTCCGCGACAGGTTCAGCGCGCTGTTCAGGATGCACAAGAATTCGTCCGCTCTTCTCGAGGCGTATCCCGATTACGCCAGCGGATGGCGACGACGCGAATCGGATCTCATCATTGAGAAGACGCAGGCGGAATCACGCTACTCCGCCCGCGCGAGCGACCCGGGGAAAACTCATTAGCGGCGCCGACCAGCTGCTTCCGCATAAGCCGAAGCACTACCGCCCCGACATCGATGGCCTGCGAGCGATAGCAGTTCTCGCCGTGCTCGCATTCCACGGTGAGATCGCCCTCTTCGCTGCAGGATTCGCGGGGGTCGACGTTTTCTTCGTGATATCAGGATTCCTTATCACCGGAATCATTCTCGACGCGCTCGAGAAAGGCACTTTTTCGTTCCGCGAATTTTACACGCGTCGCGCCAACCGCATTCTTCCTGCGCTTCTCATCGTTCTCCTCGTAACGATGATCGTTGGATGGCTCGTGTTTTATCCGTGGGAGCTTAGGGCGCTCGGCCACAACGTCGTCGCGAGCGCACTGTTCGTCTCCAACTTTCAGCTCTGGACCGAAGCAGGATACTTCGATGCGTGGTTGAAGCCGCTGCGACATTTATGGTCGCTCGCCGTCGAAGAACAGTTTTACCTTCTGTGGCCAATCGCTGCAGTTGCGATGTACAAGCGACGAATCGGATTCACCTGGCCGCTGATCATTGTCATCGTCCTTTCGTTCGCGTTCGCGCAGCTCGCATTGCACTCGTACTACGCTACCGCCGCATTCTATTTTCCGATTGCGCGATTCTGGGAAATAGGACTCGGCGCCCTGCTCGCCGTTCACGTCGATCGATCCAAAGAATCTGAGAGCAGCACACCAGTGCGGGAGATTGCTGCACTCGCCGGATCCCTGCTCATCGCACTGACTTTCTTCTTTGTAAATCGAAAGACATTGTGGCCGGGACCGTGGGCGCTCCCGCCAGTGGTTGGAACCGCAATCCTCATCTGGGCCGGACCGTCGACACGAATCAACAAGCTCCTCGGCAACAAGCTCCTCGTAGCCATAGGACTGATCAGCTATCCGCTGTACCTGTGGCACTGGCCGGTGAACGTGCTCGTACGACTCGTGATCGAGACGCAGCTTCCTCGCACCCAACGAGTCGGGCTAATGTTGTTCTCAATCCTGCTCGCGTTTCTCACATACCGCTACATCGAGATCCCGATTCGATTCGGCGCGCACAAGAGGAGATCTGCGATCGTTCTTGTTTCCGCTCTTGCGATTACCGGGCTCTTCGGATTCTCATTCGCGACCGACGTGCAGCCAAGGCTTGGCGGAGCGCTCGCCGCTCTCGCGGACTCCGCGCGATTTGACTGGACGTCACCGAGTGGCGGATTTGTTGGTGCGACTCAGAAGCTCAAGATCAACACACTCGATGGCGATTCGACACGCACCATCATGATGATCGGCGATTCGCACATGGAGCAGTACTGGCCGCGATTCGCCGAGCTGCATCGCATCAATCCATCGGGTCCGCGTGTGGAGTTCGTCACGTATGGCGGATGTCCGATGCTTCCGGGCACCAACAGAATCGATCTCGATTCAAAAGGATCACACTTCAGGTGTCCCGAGTTCTTTGTGAAAGCGATGGAGAAAGCTCTCGATCCGTCAGTAAAGACCGTGGTGTTTGCAGGGAACTGGCAGAACTATCTCGTGCGCGACGACATCGTGCTCGTCGCAACAAACACGCAGCTGAGAATAACCGGACCAGCAACCGACTCTGCGTTCGCGATGTTGGACCGCTACGTGAAGACGCTGCGGAGCCATGGCAAGCGAGTGGTTCTCATTCTATCGAGCCCGGTGTCGCCGTGGTTTCGTCCCGATTCAATCCTGCCGCACAGGCGTCTGCCGTGGCTTCCACCCGCGCCGCGAATTGACTCGGTGCCGCGCAAAACCATCGAGGATAAAAACGTTTTCATCACGCGCAGGCTGCTTCGCATCGCCAGCGAAACTGGAGCCGAGGTAATCGATCCAGTGAATTACTTCTGCAGTGTCACGAATTGTCCCGTGAAGCAGCCGAACGGCGAGCCGATTTATCGCGACGACAATCACCTGCGCGCGACAGTCGTGCGCAAGGTGACGTTTCTCGATACGATTGTGACGCGCTGACTACTTAGTTCGACGTGCTCGAGTAGTCGTAGTAGTAATACTCCTGCGTCGCCTCGAGCATTTCCTTCGGATCGTTGAGAACGGTTCCGAGGATGCGTGCGCCGACGATTCGCAGTCTTTCCTGCGCAGTTTTTGCCGCGCTCTTTGTCGTCACACCAACGCGCACGAGAAGAATCACACCATCGGCCATCGATGCAATGATTCCTGCATCTGCAGCAGCGAGCACTGGAGGTGTGTCGATCAGCACGAGATCGTATTGCGCCTGCGCTCTCAACAAAAGCTCGGCGACACGATGACTGCCGAGAAGCTCGCCGGGGTTTGGGGGCTGCACACCGCACGTGATGATCGAAAGATTCGGCGTGGTCGTCTCGCGTATTACCGACTCGATGTCCGCACCCGTAGCGACGGCGTTTGTCAGGCCAGGAGTGCGAGACATGTTGAAGACGCGATGGAGCGATCCGCGGCGAAGGTCGCAGTCTATCAGCAGCACTTTGAGATTCTGCTGCGCAAATGCGATCGCGAGATTTGCGACTGTCGTGCTCTTGCCGTCACCTGGAGATGCGCTCGTAATCGCCACTGAGCGCAGCGACTCGACTGCGTGCGAGAAAATCAGGCTCGTGCGAATTGCGCGATACGACTCGAAGACGGGCGACTTGGTAACCGGAACAACTTCCTTTGACGACGAAAACTTCTGCACTTTGCCCAGCAGCTTGTGATTGCCGTTGGTCGGATGCTTTCCAATTGCCGGAATGGTTCCGAGAGTGGGAAGCATGAGCAGGCGCTCCACGTCGTCCTTGCGCCGGAGTGACGTGTTGAGCTCCTCGATGAGGAAGATCAATCCAAGCGCGATGCCAAATCCAACCAGTCCGCCGAGGATGAGCTTTCTCTTTCCGCTCTTGGCAACGGGTGAAGCGACGGCCATGTCGATGATCTGAATCTTGCCGCCTTGCGCGACTTCGCTGATTCGCGCTCGCTGCTGCTCGTCATGGAGCTGATCGGAAAGTCGCTGAGTGGACTGCGCATCCTGCTGCAGTCGCTCCTGTTCCGACTGAGTCTGAGGAAGGCTACTTGCTTCGGCCGCCGTCCTGTTCGCGAGCGCATCGAGTGCTTTGATGCGCGCGTCGTACGTGGCGATGTTGCTTTGTACGGCGGAGATGAATTCATCAGTCGCCGTTTCGATCTGTCCGTCGATGCGCTGCACGTCCGGATTGGATGCGGCGCTCGCGAACGGACCGCTGGTCAGCGAGTCCCTTGCAAGTGTAAGCTGCTGAACCCGATTGTAGAGGTCGGCGATTACGGAGTTGGTGGTAATTCCCGGCGCGCCTACGAGCGATCTCAGCTTTGAAAGGTCCCCGTTCTGGCGTGCCGCAATCGCGGGAGGGAGAAGACCCGCGAACACGTCTCTGTCAGCGGCAAGCTCTTCACGACGCGCACGCAGGGTGGCGAGATTCGACTGCTCCTGCGCTCCTTTCTGCGCCGGGTCGAATGTGCCTGTGCTCTGACGGAACGCACTGATCTGCGCACGCTGCGTTTCGAGGATCGAATCCGTTCGACGCAGCTGATCATCGAGGAACTTGCGGCGTGCGCGCGCGGACTGCTGATCCGCCTGCTGACTGAAGTTTGCCAGTGCAACGGTGAGTGCATTCAGCTCTCGCACCGCGAGCACCGGATCTGATGCTGTCAGCAGGAAGTCAGCAATATTCGTCTCGGCGCGAGCTTTTACCTCGACACCATTGGTTTCTTCAATCGCCTGCTCGCGCGTGACGACATAATAATTCGCTGCGTCAACGGGCGGTTTTGCCATTACGACGAAGGAAAGACCGCCGAGCTGAATCGGAGCGCCGTACGCAACCTTCGCGTTGTTTCCACGGAAGCGCGCTGTGACATCGTTCGGGCCAAAGTTCAAACGCAGAGTATCCGGGTTCACCACGTTGCGCGCATCGATCAATGACAGCCACTCGATCTGCGCGTCGCCCACGCCACGCACCTGCAATGCGGCGGAGTCGACTGCTCTTTCTCTGGTCGCGCGTGTGTTGAGGAGCTCGGTCTGCGTTTTTACCGGATCGAAATAGCCGACGTCGCTGATATTCTGGTTGCCTACCCCCGAAGTAAGGGTAGCGCGCGTATCCTGAAAGCGAACCGTCGTCGTAGCTCTGTACACCGGCTTCTGGTCACCGCGCAGGAACCACGCGATCGCAACGCCAAGCGCGGCTGCTGCGAGCAGGTGGGGAAGGTAGCGCCGAATGATCTGCCAGCGGACGACGAGCTCCGAGGTTTCCTCGTAAGGCTCGACCGTATAATCGGGTGCGGAGTGGGCGGACGTTGGGACGCCGTTGGCGGAGACTATGATCGCCTCTGGCTTTGATCCGTTTTCCTCGGGTGTCATCTAACTCCTGCTTCCAGCATTCTTGCGGGACGGCATGAAAATTTGGTGTATGTCCAAGCTAACTAACATAAGAAGGTGCGCTTTCGTTAGCGAGCGATGACCGGGTGAAAACAAGGCGGTCTTTCAGGGCCAAAGCGCGCTTCTCCAGCACGGTCCAGCTGATTACCGCCGCCGCTACGGTGATGAGAAGTGCGATTACGCCAAATGCGAAAATTCCCGGAGCTCCTGCCGCAATCCCAAGCTGTCGATAAGTCGCTTTTATCAGCGCAGGAAGGCTGACGATTACCGCCAGATGGAAAACATAAATCGCGTAGCTGTATTTCCCGAAAAAGCGAAGAAATCGTGACGTGAAGAATGCTTTGAGTACAGGCAGTCGCTCCCGGTAGACGAGTGCCACCAGCAATGCGCCAAACGTGAGAGGCTCAATGGTGAAGCCGAGGTTGGCCCCGAGGACGCCCGGTACTCCGACTACGAGGCTGTACACATACGCTGCGAGCAATGAGCCAGAAAGAATCGGTGATTTGACCCATCCAGGGATACCGCCTTCACCTCGCGCGAGCAATGCGACCGCTGCACCGATCAGCAACGCGTCCATTCTCGAGGGGAGCAGGGTGTATGCGGATTCATAGTTGTAGCGCGTCATCACGATCATGCGAAATATGAAAGCCAGGATGACCCCAGCTCCACATATGCGAATGAGCTTTTCTCTGCTGAGCGCGAGTACCACAAACGGCCACAGAACGTAGAACTGTTCTTCCACTGCGAGCGACCAGAAGTGTCCAAGAAACGCCGGCTCAGCGCCCCATCCGCGCATCGCCATCAGGATGTTCGATGTGTACGTCCAGTTTGCGATGTGCGCCGATAGAGTGATTGTCTTAAGCGCGAACAGATCGGGGAAGAGAAGGGAGGCGATCGCAACGACTGCAAGAACGGAATAGTAGAGCGGAAAGATCCTCAGCACACGGCGTGAGAAAAACCGCCTGAAATAATTCCGGGATCCTTTGCTGTCATACAAAATTCCCGTGATCAGAAATCCGGACAGCACAAAAAAAAGATCGACACCGGTTCCTGCGTGTGCTGCAAGATACCGGACGATCCCCTGCGTTCGTTGCGCGTCGGTAGTCCCGAACAACGCCACGTGACCGGCGAACACGATGAGGATCGCAAGTCCCCGCACTCCATCGAGTGCGGGGATGCGGAGGTGATCCATCGCTACGGAAGTATTGGTCTTCATTTACCGCGGTTTCCGGTCACCGGTAACCGGCGACCGGAGACATTGAATCACGCGCTGACTGCCTCGTTCTGGGTCGCGTACTCGTAGTAGTAAGAGTAGTACTCCCCAGACGACTGCAGCAGCTCCTGGGGATCGTTGAGGACAGTGCCGAGAATTCTTGCACCGCTGAGCTGTAGACGTTCCTGAGCCGTCTTGGCCGCGCGCTTGGTGGTGTTGCCTACCCTGACGAGCAGAATCACTCCGTCAGTGATCGACGCAACCATCGAGGCATCCGCGGCGGCCGTGACCGGCGGAGTGTCGATGAGCACAAGGTCGTACTCGGTCTGCGCCGAGGCGAGCAGCTCGCGAAGCTTGTTGCTCGACAGGAACTCACCTGGATTTGGCGGCTGCATTCCCGTCGTCACAACCGAGAGGTTCGGAACGCTGGTTTCCTTTACGACTGACTGAAGATCCAGTCCGCCGGCGATTGCGTGAGTAAGGCCAGGCAGCCGCGGAACATCGAACACCTTGTGCAGCGAGCCACGTCTGAGATCGCAGGGAAAGATGAGGCTCGTGCGCATCGAGCGATACGATTCGAACGCAGGCGAAGCCGTCACAGCGGCGAGCGACCTGCCGCCGGGAGACTTCTGCGTGGGAATCCTGGAGAGCATCCTTGCCGGCCCTCTCACGTTGGTCTTTGCGAGAGACGGAATCGATCCCAGCGTTGGGAGCGACAGCAGCTTCTCGATGTCCGCCTTGCGACGAAGCTTTGTGTTGAACTCGTCGAACAGAATGATGAGCATCACTGCAATGGCGAATCCTGCAAGACCATTGAAGATCAGCTTTCGGGTCGCGCTGCGAACGGGGATCATCTTGGGCGGCGAATCTACGAGATCGATCACCTCGATCTTCCCGCTTTGAGCTCCGTCTACAATCGCAGCGCGCTGTTGCTGCCACTGTAGCTCATCGGCGGCGCGCTGTGCTGCCGACTGCTCCTGCTGCAGCTTCTCCTGTTCTGCCTGCTCAACGGGCAACACCGCAACTTCCTGTGAAGTTTTCGTGTCTAGCGCGTTGAGCGCTGCAATGCGCGCGTCGAGCGTGCTGACCATGCTCTTCGCCGCGTCGATGACACTGGCGGTCAATGACCCGATCTGGGCGTTGAGGCGCTCGACATCGGGATTCGTCGCGGCTTGAGCGAACGGACCCTTGACCGCGTTATCACGCGCGGCTGTTGCTTTCTGAAGCTTCGAGTACAAGGTCGCCATCACCACATTGTTGAGCACATCGGGAGAACCCATCAGAGCGCGAAGGCCTGAAATCTCCCCCGATTTGCGCGCGGCGAGGGCGCCATTCAGAAGTGAAGAGAACACCTCCCTGTCTGCGACCATCTCGTCACGACGCGTGCGGATGTCGGCCAGCGTGGATTGCATTATCGCGCCCTTCTGTGTCGGATCGAAACTCCGGGTGCGAGTGCGGTAGTCGGCAAGCTGCGCACGTCGCGCCTGCACGAGAGAATCCGATCGCTTGAGCTGCGCGTCGAGGAATTTCTTCCGATCCGCCATGGACGCATGATTCGCGATTGCGCTTGTCTCGCGGAACGAGAGCGTCATTGCGTTGAGCGCCCTCTGAACGAAAACGGGATCGGTCCCCGAATATGTCAGGTCCACGATTCCGCTCTCCTTGCGCGGTGAGGCGGAAACGCCGGTCATTGCCGCGATTGCGGTCGCTCGTGGAACGACGACAAATCGGCCAGAAGCGGCTAACGGGGGAAAG
>JADMIO010306778.1_pt1 | contig 11783 bp, 8 predicted proteins | sample 8958161 | NCBI WGS metagenome assembly JADMIO01 (sample SAMN16585339, study PRJNA669376) | soil metagenome | isolation source: Crop rotation soil | place: USA: Cullars Rotation, Alabama | collected 2011
ATCGTCCGAGCGCGCGAGCCTGCCGCTCCATCTCCCGCGCCGTCGCGGGACGGCCGGGTTCTCCGGCAAAGCGGAGGTTCTTGAAAGCGAGCGCCGGAATCCGAAGCGGGTGGTCGGGCGGTTGCCAGCGCACAGCATCTTCGGTCATAAACGCGACGCCTCTTGGAAAAATATCGCGCCGGCGAAACGATCGCATCAGCGCCTCGCGCGCCCCCCATTCGTCGCGTGGATCAATATCGCTGTCGGCCGTGATCAGCGCGCGCAAGTATTCGCCGAACTCGAGGTCGGCCGGCGGGCAGTAATCAATCGCGCGGATACAAATGTCGAGAAACTGCGTCGCGAGTAGACTCGCCTCCTGCGCGAGCGCCTTCACGAGTGCTTCGCCCAGGGCCACCTTTCCCAAATTCCGGGGATCGACTCCGGCAATCCGGAAAAGGCGTTCGGTCTTTCGTTTCGCGACCGTGACAAAGGCTTCGAACACCGCGGAAACGAGGACCGATCCGAGCGCATGTGATTCAAGTTTCGGATCGTAGCGTTTCGGCCCCTTCACATTCGCGGGATCCACGTCGGAATCGAAAGCCGCAATCCCTTCCAGATCCACCCCGGAGCGCAGCGCTTTCCCCTGCCCCGACTTCGAGCGGGCGTATCCAAACTCGCGCGCCAGATCGGTCAGGAGAGAAATCTCGCGTGAGCCTCCATACCATTGGCTGATCGCCCGCTCGACCACGTCCGCGTAGCTGAAGTGCAAGAAGAGCGCGACCAAATCCGAGAAGCCTTCGTGGAATGCCGGCACATCCACGTTCGTCGGATTCATGAATGACGAACGGAGCGCATCGAGCAGCGCATGCGTCGTCTCATGCACGATGACGTCATGGCTGAGCGCGGTGCAGATCATCCCGCCGCGCAAAGTGAAACCGGCGCGCTCGTCTTCTGCGGTGAAATAGCCGAACGACAAGTCACCCGTCTCGCGGCTGTACCCAGCATTGGCGTCGTTCACGCCAAACGGCCGGACGATGAGACGCTGTGGCTCGTCTCCGGATGCTTCGGTCGCCCAGGCGATGTCGCGACCGAGCGCGCGTCGAAAGACCGCATAAGTCAGGCTGCAAACTGCATAAACCATTTGCAGGTGGAAGCGCCCATTGGCTGGCGACGGCGCGAGTCCATTCGAGAGGAGTAGATCGGGATCATCCAAATCGAGCGCGCTAACCGCCAGACTTTCGGGAGCGCCGTCCGCGACAACTTTCAGCAGCGAACCAATCGGACCTGGCTTCAGTTTTTCGTACGGGACGCAGACCGTCGCGATACCTCCGACTCGATCGGAGACGGATGGATCAAGCGTGTAGATGCGCAGCGGCCGTGTCAGCGGTCCGCGCGGATCGCGTTGATAGCGCCGCACCGCTGCCTGCCGCTTCACCCGCGCGCTGATCTCGAAGGCTTGAATCGGACTCGCCGCCTTTTTCGCCTTCTTCATTTTAAATCACCACCTTCGGTTCGAACAACGAGACGCGCGGGCGATTGTGAAACGATCCGCAGCTGTTTCGATTTCCCGGGTTCACGAACGACTAATGATCCTTCCTCCTCAGTCCATGCTGCCGGCTGTTTGACGCCGCGATCGTCCGCGCCCGGCATTGAAATGTGCGCAGATCCATCCGGTTTAAGCCGCAAGCGCGTCCGCGGCCGCCGCGACAACGGAATGCTGGCATCGTCCTCCGCGCGGTAGACTGCGCCTTCGGCGTTGTCCTCTTCGAAGACGTGCACCCATGTCTTCGCGAAAACCGAATCGCCTTTCCCGGATTTTTCTGACACCTGGTCTGTCGCCGCTCGGTTACATCAGGCCGCTCCGCACCGATTCGAGCGCGGTGCGCATCCGGAGCACTTGCTGAGGCGTGAACATGAACATGGCTGCGTCATCTGTGTAATCCATATAGTTCATGAACATGTCGCCGTGCGGGCCGTTGTTGCACGTCACCACTGGTGCGGTCGGCGTGCCGTAATTCGGACCCGCGCAATTTGGCGTATCGGCGACGAAATCGCTCCCGCTGCAATCCTCCGTGTCGCCCCAGATGTGGCGCAAGTTCAGGTAGTGGCCGACCTCGTGCGTGGCGGTGCGTCCTTTGTTAAACGGAGCCTGCGCGGTTCCGTTCGTTCCGAAAGAGAGGTAATTGATCACGACTCCATCGGTCGCGACAGGTCCTCCGGGAAACTGCGCGTAGCCGAGCAATCCGCCGGTCAACGCGCATGTCCACAAATTTAGATGCGTGTTCGGTTCGAACGGCGGGATTCCTCCCGTGCCGGTTTTTTTGACCGCGTCGTCAAAGGTGAACCCCGTCTTGGCCGTCGCCGTCCGCGTCACTTTGACGAGTTTGAACTGGATCCGCGCATCGCTCACCAATCCTTTCCAGGGATCCGGCGTTTGTGTTCGATCAGGATTTTTCGCACGAAAATCCTTATTCATCGCGGCGATCTGGCTCTTGATCTGCGCGGCGGAGATATTCTGCGCGTCATTATTGTAGACCACATTCACGACCGTCTTGATGGTCACGACGCGGGCTTTGCGGAGGTCGATCCCAGTCTCGCGGCGACGCGCCGTCTCGCCCTCCAATCGCATCTGGCTGGCGCGGAACGACGGGACCCGTTCCAGCAACATCATATGGGCGGCCATCGCCCCGCACGATCTGCGCAATTTGACGCCTTGAGTCTTCTTCGCTGCCATAATCTTCTCCTTGTTAGGCCTTTTCGTGAGGCCGGGTTGACTAGCGGGTTAAGGCGCCTTCAGCTTGAAGACGACGACAGCGAACGTCAATGCTTTCCTGTTGAGTTGTAGCGACGGCGCTCTGTCGCCGTACCCCGCGTCACACGCCGACAGAGCGGCGTAGCTACAATGCGCGCAGCCTCCAGACCGGCGTTCCTGCGCTACTAAAACTCCGCGCTACCCGGCGTGCGGGCGAACGGAATCACGTCCCGGATATTCGACACACCGGTCACGAACATGAGCATGCGTTCAAAGCCGAGACCGAATCCCGCATGCGGGACAGTACCGTAGCGCCGCAAATCCATATACCATTTGTAATCCGCCGGATCCAGCTTGTGACGCCGCATGTTTTCCTGCAGCACATCGAGCCGCTCTTCGCGCTGGCTGCCACCGACGATTTCACCGATGCCCGGCACAAGCACATCCATCGCGGTGACAGTCTTGCCGTCATCGTTCAAGCGCATGTAGAACGGCTTGATCTCCTTCGGATAATTGAAAACAGTCACCGGAGATTTGAAATGCTGCTCAGTCAGCCAGCGTTCGTGCTCCGACTGGAGATTCGCGCCGTGCTCAACCGGAAACTCGAACTTCTGTCCGCTCTTCAAAAGCAGTTCGACGGCGTCCGCGTAAGCCAGCCGCTGGAATGGCCGTTCGACCACGAAATCCAGCCGCGCGGTCAGTTCCTTGTCGACGAACTTCGAGAAGAGCTCGACTTCGTCGGGACAACTCTTGCGAATGTCCGTGATCAGATATTTCACCAACTCCTCCGCGACATCCATGTCGCCGTTGAGATCGCAGAAAGCCATCTCCGGCTCGATCATCCAGAACTCGTTCGCATGGCGCGAAGTGTTCGAGTTCTCCGCGCGGAACGTCGGACCAAAGGTGTAGACCTTCGACAACGCGCAAGCGAATGCCTCCGCCTCGAGCTGCCCGCTCACGGTCAGAAAAGTGGAGCGCGCGAAAAAATCCCGCGCGTAATCGATCGCGCCGTCGCCCGTCCGCGGCGGATTTTTCGCATCGATCGTCGTGATGCGGAACAATTCCCCCGCCCCTTCGCAATCGCTGCCGGTAATGATCGGCGTGTGCACATAAACGAAGCCGCGATCCTGGAAGAATTGGTGAATCGCAAAAGCCAGCCGGCTCCGGACCCGAAAGACCGAGCCAAACAGATTTGAGCGCGGCCGCAGATGCGCGATCTCACGCAGGAATTCCGGGGTATGTCCCTTCTTCTGGAGCGGATAGGTATCATCGGAACCGCCCACGATCGTCAGCTCATCCGCGATCACCTCCCAGCTCTGCCCCTTCCCCTGCGACGCGACCAATTTGCCGCGGACCGCAATCGAAGCGCCCGTGATTAACCGCTGCACCTCGGCATAATTCGGCAGCGTCTCCTGCGCGATGATCTGGAGATTCTTGAGCGACGACCCGTCATTCAGTTCGATGAACGAAAACGTCTTCGAGTCCCGCCGCGTCCTCACCCAGCCCTGCACCAAAATGGAATCCTGCGGCCCAGCACTATGGAGCGCATTCTTCACGCTCGTCGGAGAAATCATGCGCCAATGTAGCGCAACCTTCCAGCTTGCCGAGTCGTGAGATATCTATCCGCGCGGCAATTCCGCTACCCTGCTTTGCCTGCCTTCGGCAACGGTTCTTCAGTGAGTAGTCGCCAGAGTCGATGATTAATGAAGATAAGCTCTGTGCCTCGTTTCGTGGGCACGACAAAGCCAGCTTTCTCCAAGGCGCGTAGGTATTTTGTCGCCGTCAGGCGCTTGGCAATTCCGGCCTCTTCCACAAAACGAATTTTGCAGTAGGGCTGCTCAAAGATCAGCTCAATCAACTCCTTGCTAAAGACGGGCTTCGGCAACCTGCGTTTTGCCTCTTCGAGAGTTCCAGCAAGGAGATCGCGGATGCCGTTGATCTTTTCCGTCGTGTCGTGCGCGGTCTTTTCAATCGCTTCGAGCATGTAGAGCAGCCAGCCTTCCCATTCTCCGCGTTCGGTCACGGCGCGGAGGTTGCGGTAGTATTGCTGTTTGTGCTCAATGACGAACCGGCTCAGAAACAGAATCGGGCTTTCCAGTAATCGGTTCATGATCAGTTGCAGGATGATCAGAATTCGACCGGTGCGTCCGTTGCCGTCAAAGAACGGGTGAATCGCTTCGAACTGATAATGCGTCACGCCCACCCGAACGAGAGGATCGAGGTCTGAGGAGGAGTCGTTGGAAAACTTCTCCAGGTTGGCCAGTTTGCGGCGCAGCAAATTTTCTCCTTCGGGCGGAGTGTAAATGACTTCCTGCGTGTTGGGATTTTGCAGCTTCGTTCCGGGTAAATTGCGAATACCGACATCGTTTTCCTTGATGATCTTTACGATTTCGACGGTCAGATTTGTCGACAAGAACGGCCGATCACGGATGACGTTCATTCCATGCCACAGGGCATCGCGGTAATGCAGGACTTCCTTGGCGTGCGGGGAAAGATCCGCGCTGTTTCCACTGGCCGCGAGACCGCGAAAGAGTTCGTCGTTCGTCGTGAAGATATTCTCGATTTCGGAGCTAAGTTTCGCTTCCTGCAGCGCCAGAGTGTTGAGAAGAATGGTGGGGTTGGGAATGCTCTGGGTGCGGCCTTTCAATTCCGCCAGGGCTCGGCTGGCCCGGGTCGTCGCTTTAAGAACCCGAGGCGTCTCGAGTTCAGTTTTTGGCGGAAGGTCGGGGAGCTGGTTAAAAGGCTTACCGGGATCGAACTGCATGCGTTTTATACATTGGCAGGAGTAAATGTGTAAAAAAAGGCCTTAAATATACATTTGCTCAAATGAACGCATACGGCGTGAGAGATGGGAGCATGGCCGTTATCTGGAAGGCAGGGCAAACGTCGAACGTCGAACGTCGAACGTCGAACGTCGAACGTTGAACGTTGAACGTTGAACGTTGAACGTTGCGCGACGCTAGAGCAGGCGCGGCTGGGCGGAGTTCGCGGCGGCGGAGGCCGGCTGGCCTTCCTGCAGTGACAGGTAGGTGTACTCCTGCAGTCCGCGCTCGTAGTCGGCGAGCAATTTCATCGCGTCGTTCGGCTTTAGCCGGTCGGTTTTGATCGCGGCGTCGACCTGTAGTTTTACCAAGCGCATCAGCTCAATCTTGTCCCACTGCGTGAGGGCGAGGACCTGGCCGATGGTGCTGCCTTCGATGACTTCCTCGATGTACCAGCCGGATTCCTCGTCGGGATCGAGGAAGATGTGGACCTCGGTGACCCGGCCAAAGAGGTTGTGCAGATCGCCCATGATGTCCTGGTAGGCGCCGACCATGAAGACGCCGAGGTAATACATCTCGCCGGGGTTGATCTTGTGCAGCGGCAAGGTTTCCCGGACATCCTGCAGGTCGATAAACTTGGAGATCTTCCCGTCGGAATCGCAGGTGATGTCGACCAGGGTGCCGTTACGTTCCGGCTGCGTGTTCAACCGATGGATCGGCATGATCGGGAACAATTGCCCGAGCGCCCAGTGATCGAGGAGCGATTGGAAAACCGAGAAGTTGCAGATGTATTGATCGCCGAGCGACGTCTCCAACTCTTTCACTTCTTCCGGGACGTAGCGCAGTCCCTTGTGCATCGCGACGATCAGCTCCGCGAGCTGCCAGTAAACGGTTTCGATCTTGGCTTTGCTCTCGAGCTCGAGCAGGCCAAGGGAAAATAACTGCTGCGATTCCTCCTTGATCTGTTGCGCGTCGTGCAACGTCTCGCGCCGATTGTTGCGCCGGAGTTTCTGCTGCACCTCGAGGATATCGCGGACGAGTTTGTGATCTTTCTCGCCCGCCTCGACCTTGTCGACCTCGTCGTTCTTCTCGATGGAGCCGAACGCTTCCACGACCAGAACGGAATGGTGCGCGACGATCGCCCGCCCGCCTTCACTCACGATCGCCGGATGCGCGACGCCCTCGGAATCGCACACGTCCATGATGTTCCAGACCACGTCGTTGGCGTATTCCTGGAGCGTGTAATTGGTTGAACTATCGAAGCTGGTGCGCGAGCCGTCGTAATCCACACCCAGCCCGCCGCCGACATCGAGGTAGCCAAGTTCGTGGCCGAGCTTGGAGAGCTTCGCGTAATAGCGGGCCGCTTCGCGCACCGCGCGTTTGATGGTCGAAATGTCCGGGACCTGCGAGCCGACGTGGAAATGGACGAGCTTGAGGCAATGCGCCAGGCCTTCGCGCTTCAGGAGTTCACTCGCCCAAACCAGGTTCGCAGTATCGAGTCCAAACTTCGCATCTTCGCCGCCACTGGTGGTCCACTTTCCTGAACCTTTGCTGTGCAAGCGGACGCGGACGCCGACATGCGGTTCCACTCCCATTTCCTTGGCCACGCGGATGGTCTGTTCCAATTCCTCGATCTTCTCGACGACGATGATGACCGATTTGCCGAGTCGCCGCCCCATCATGGCAGAGCGGATATAGGCGCGGTCCTTGTAGCCGTTGCAGATGATCAGGCTCTCAAGGTCCTTGTGCATCGCGAGGGCAGCGATCAGCTCCGGCTTCGAACCGGCCTCGAGACCGAAGTGAAATTCCTGCCCGGCGTCGACGATCTCTTCGATTACCTCACGCAACTGATTGACCTTGATCGGGAATACGCCGCGGTAATTGCTCTTGTATCCGAACTCAGTGATGGCGTTTTGGAACGCGCGATTTACGGCCGAGACGCGATGGCGCAACAGATCCTGGAAGCGGATGACGAGCGGGAATCCCAAGCCGCGCTCGCGGGCTTCCTGGACAACTTCGAGAATGTCGATCGATCCGCCAGCTTCCTGTAAGGGCCGAACCTCGGCGTTGCCGGCAGCATTGACGGTGAAGTAGCCCGTGCCCCAGCCGTCGACGTTATAGGTCGAGATTGCCGCTTCGATATCCCACTCGTTCTTGGCTTTTTCGGTCACGGCATGAAACGTAAAGCGCATAATCAAGCGCGAAGGGGAACATGCAAGCCTCGCTGCACGAAAATATGGCCGCGCGGCTAAACAAAGGGCGCAAAACCGAGTCGCCTCAGGCACCGGTGCCCAACTTGTGTTTCACATCTGATCCGCATACCGTCTGCGCGTGAACAAGACGGTGATCGAGGTGCAGGTCCGCGCGGTCCTCCCGACCAGCGGCGGCTGTGCCGTTTTCATCGGAAACAACGACAAGGTTTTCATCATCTACGTCGACCAAACGGTCGGCAGCGCGATTACCATGTTCATGCGCGATGTCTCGAAGGAACGCCCACTCACACACGACCTGATGGGCCATCTCCTGACCGCGCTCGGCGCGCATGTCGAGCGCATCATCATCAACGACCTGAAGAACGCGACCTACTACGCGCGCATCATCATCCGCGCAGAGAACGAGCTGCAGCAGAAGAAGATTGTCGAGCTGGATGCGCGACCGAGTGATTGCATCGCCATGGCCACGCAGCAAAAAGCGCCCATCTACGTTAGCCAGGAAGTCTGGGATGAGGTGGACGACATGAGTGATGTCCTCCGCAAGATGGAAGAGGAAGGACTCAAGCCGGATCAGGATCCGGAAGCGGAGTCGGAATCGTCGGAAGAAGAAGACTAGCCGCGCCGTCGCGGCGCGGAACGTTGAACGTCGAACGCTGAACGTCCAACGTCGAACGGGGAATCCTCCGATCCTGCTTTTCCTAATTCGACGTTCAGCGTTCGAAGTTCGACGTTCGACGTTCACGCCGCAGGCGCAATCCCTTACCCGATGAGGTCCCCGTAGCGCGCCTGCGCGACTTCGCCGCAACGCGCCAGAATCTCGCTCGGCGTATCAAGCTTTAAGGCCTCCGCCACGAGTTGGTGACACTCCGGCAGCGACAGACTTTGCACGGCGCGTTTCACCCGCGGAACGAGTGACGCACTCACGCTCAACTCATCCATCCCCAGTCCGAGCAGGAGCGGAACCATCGTCAGGTCTCCCGCCATCTCGCCGCAGACACCGGCCCAGATGTTGTTCGCATGCGCCGCGTCAGCCACCATTTTCAGAAGCCGAATGACCGCCGGATGCGTCGGTTCGTAGAGGTGCGCGATGCGCTCATTCAACCGGTCGACCGCGACCGCGTATTGGATGAGATCGTTCGTGCCGATGCTGAAGAAATCCACCTCCCGCGCGAGCGACTCGGCACAAAGCGCCGCGCTCGGAATCTCGATCATCGCACCCACTTCCGTCTTAGCCCCAAATGGGATGCCCTTTTGCCGCAGCTCTTCCTTGCATTCTTCCAGCACGGCCAGCGCGCGTCGCAATTCCTGCACGCCCGAGATCATCGGGAACATGATCTTCACGTTCCCGGCCGCGCTGGCCCGGAGGATGGCGCAGAGCTGCGTCTTGAAGATGTCCGGATTCTCCAGCGAAAAACGGATCGCGCGCAATCCGAGAAAGGGATTTTGCTCGTCATCCGAGTCCAGGTGCGACGCGATCTTGTCGCCCCCGAGATCGAACGTCCGGATAATGAGTGAGTGCGGGGCGACGCTGGCCGCAACGCTGCGGTAGATTTCGAATTGCTCGTCGTCGCTCGGCAGCGTCGGCCGGTTCAGGTAGAGAAATTCCGTGCGGTAAAGCCCAATCCCTTCCGCTCCGTTTGCCAGCACCGCCTCGACATCCTTCGGCAGTTCGATATTCGCGGAGAGGACAATATGGCGGCCATCCTTCGTGGTCGATTTTGTTTCGCGCAGCCCGGTTAGCTGTTCGGCAACCCGATCCTGCCGGTGCTGGAGTTCGCCGTAATGCCAGAGCGTGTCCGCCGTTGGATTGAGAATGAGCAGGCCGTTGTAACCATCCAGCAGAACTTCTTCCCCGCTCTCGAGCTTCTCGGTCACATCGTGCAGGCCGACGATTGCCGGAATGGTCATCGATCGCGCCATGATCGCAGTGTGCGAGGTGCGGCTTCCGAGATCGGTCGCGAAACCCAGGACCTGCTTGGGATCCATCGTTGCCGTGTCCGAAGGCGCAATGTTGTGCGCGACGAGAATGTGCGGCTCCTCCGTGCCGACGAAAGCCTTGGGCGCCTTGCCTAGCAAATTCCGGATGACGCGGCGCATCACGTCCTGGATGTCGAGGGCACGCTCTCGCAGGTAGGGATCATCGATCTTGCTCAATGTCTCCGCGTAACGCGAGGCGACTTCGTGAAAGATGTATTCCACGTTGCAAAGATCCGACTCCAGCTTCCGCAGGACTTCATCAATCAAAGTCCGGTCTTCAACGACGAGGAGATGAGCATCGAAAATTCCCGCATCCTTCGCTCCGATCGCCTCCGCGATCTTCTGCTGCACCTCCAGGATTTGCGCGCGGGTCTGGATCAGCGCGGCCTCGAATCGGCCGATTTCGCCGGTGATCTCGGCCGCCGTGATGCTGTACTTCGTGATATCTTCCTCGTCATCACGGACAACGAGGATTTTCGCCCGGGCGATGCCTGGAGATACGCCGACGCCGTAAAAGCGCGTCTCCGGTTTTGCCTCCAAGCTGCTCATGCCGGTGCGAAGACTAGCTTGCCTGTCAATTTGAACAAGCGTGCGCAACCGACGATCGCCAGATCCTGGCCTACCTGAAAAAATAACCGTAGGAGCGTTCGCAAGGATTCTGTTGCGGCGGTCTATGACCGCCGACAATCCCTTAGTGATGTATGATGCTGCGACACCATGGTGCTTTTGCTGACCTTACTCCTGGCTAACCCTGCAATTCTGGCCGAAATTGACGGCCTGGCGACCCACGGCGCCGATCACGCCCGCGAACTCGATGGGGTGAAAATCGTCGAAGGTGCGCTTGCCGAAGCACCCGCCGATTACGAGCTTTTGTGGCGTGCGTCCCGCGCGAACTTTTTTGCGGGCAGAAGCGCTCCGCAAAAAGAACGGCTGATGTACTACCAGCGCGGAATCGATATCGGGAAGCGAGCCGTCGCGGCGAATCCCGGGAGCGTCGAAGGACACTTCTGGCTCGGTGCGAGCTATGGCGGTTATTGCGAAGAGAAGGGCGGCCTCACCGCTTTCCGGAGCGTCAAGTACGTCCGGGCGGAAATGGACAGCGTCATTCGGATCAACGATGCGTACGAGGATGCGTCGGCCTATACCGCCCTCGGAGAAATCGACTGGCAGTTGCCGGGGCTGTTCGGTGGCAATGTCAAACGCGCGATCGCCACGCTTGAACGCGGCCTCAAGGTTGCGCCGCATAATCCCGAGCTGAAACTCGCTCTCGCGAATTCCTACCTTGAGGTCAAACGCAAAGAGGATGCACTTGCACAGCTTCGCGAAGTCGTTCAATGGGAGTTCAATTCTCCAAGGGCCTTCGTCGAGCGTCGCGCCCAGGAGAAGGCCCGTGCGCTCCTGACCAAAACTGAAAAGAAGTGATCCGCCGTGAGCCATGACGTCATCATCGCGGGCGGTGGAGTTTCGGGCGCTGCGGCTGCTGCCGCTTTCGCTCAGCTGAACTGGCGCGTCCTGGTCGTCGAGCCCGGCCTGGACCACACCCGGCGGCTGGCCGGCGAGTTGATCCATCCTCCCGGTGTGGCTGACCTCGGCGAGCTCGGCTTGCTCGCATGCCTCCAGGCTGCCGGTGCCGTTCCCATTCACGGTTTCGCTGTGTTTGCCGGGGACACACAGGTCCTGCGATACGACGAAGTGGCTGCCCTCAGGAACGCCGGTCTGGCCATTGAACATGGAACCATGGCGTCGGCGCTGTTACAGGCTGTTGAAAAGCTGCACGGCGTAACGGTGCAGCGCGGAGCGCGCGTAACCGCTGTCGATGTCAGCAGCCCGGATCACGCAGCCGTGACCATTTCACACGATGGCCGAGAATCGTCCCACCGCGCGGATCTTCTCGTTGCTGCCGATGGACGCAACTCGCACGTTCGCCGCATGGCGGGCATCGCCGATAAGCAGATTCAAATTTCGAACATGACCGGCTTCGCCTTAACCGGGAGGGTCCTGCCGCATCCGGGCTTTGGCCATGTGTTTGGCGACGGGCCCGCGCCCGCGCTCGCGTATGGGATTTCTGCGACCGAAACGCGAATCATGTTTGACGTCCCC
>JADMIO011064060.1_pt1 | contig 11782 bp, 4 predicted proteins | sample 8958161 | NCBI WGS metagenome assembly JADMIO01 (sample SAMN16585339, study PRJNA669376) | soil metagenome | isolation source: Crop rotation soil | place: USA: Cullars Rotation, Alabama | collected 2011
CCCGTGGCCGACATCATGCTGCAGACGCACGGCGCGATCGACGCGCCGATGACGCTCGGCGGCAGCTACAAGTTTCCGGAAGTGCAGACGATGGTCACGGGCGATGCGGTCGACATTCCTTTGCTCGGCGTCGTGCGCGCATCGGCGAACGTGGTGGCTGACACGAACATTGCCACCATCTCCGCGATCGATCTGCGGCGCGGCAGCTCGGCGATCACCGGTGATGCCGTCGCTGACATCAACAAGCGCACCTGGACCGGCAAGCTGCACGTCGACAGCGCGCACGCCGAAGAACTCGAAGCGGACCTGCCAGAAGCCTGGCGCGTCGCCGGCCACATGACCGCGGACGCGACGCTCGGCGGGACGTTCGACGATCCGCGGCTTGATAGCGTGATCACCGGCGACGGATTGACGTTTGCGGGCCAGTCCATCGATCGGGTCGCCGCGAACGCCATCGTTACGGCGGAGGCCATTGACGTGTCCTCACTCGAACTGCATCAAGGCCCGGGATTCGTCGACGGCACGATTCACTACGTCTGGGACACCGGCGCGTACGCAGCGAAGCTGACCGGCGATCGCCTGTCCTGGCAGGGCACGCTGCTGTCGCCGAATGACACGAGCGCGCTGTTCGCGATTCGTTTCGCCGGCGAAGGCACGACCGCGAAGCCGAAAGGCCAGGCGCAGATCGATTTTGCGCTCAGCGGCGGCACCGCCGGAACGTTCATTGGCGCCGGCGATGCCACGATCGATTTGCTTGGCGATACCGCTCACATCGCGGCGCGGCTGCCGTCGATCGGCGCGACGATCAATTCCGACGTCGCCACGGCCGCACCGCATGATTACAAATTGACCGCGCAACTCGATCGATTCGAGTTGCAGCGCCTGGCGCCGTTCATGGGCGCGATCGAAACCGAGATTGTCGGTTTCGCAAACGGAACCGTCACCGCATCAGGCCGGTTGGATGATGCGCGCGATCGTGTCGCGTTCGTCAACATCACCGAACTCGATGCGGGCGTCGGCGGCATCCCCGTGTCGCTCAACGCTCCGCTGAACGCCGAGCTGCGTGGCGATAACGTCACGTTGAAAGACCTGTTCGTTCGCGTTGGAGCCGGCAAGCTCACCGCCTCCGGCGAGTGGAATACGAGCCTCAACGGCAATTTCCACGCGGAGTTTGCCGGTGAGTTTCAGGATGTGGTTCGTCTCAGCAAGGCGTTCGGTGTGCCCGCCGGCTTCGACGGAACCGGTCCGCTGATCTTTGATCTCAAGTCCAACGGCAGTCGATTAGGGACCGTCGGCACGGTAGCGCTGAATCAAGGCACGTTGATCTGGCGCGGCGTTCCCGTCGCGCAGGATCTCGTCGTCAACGCCGCGCTCAACGGCGAGCAACTCACCGTCGAACGAATCACCGGCAACGTGGCCAGCGGCGGCGTGGTTGGCAGTTTCGCGGCCAAGGGCGCTGCCAGAGTGCCGGAGCTGACGTTGAACGCGATCGACGGCGCGATCGTGCTTGATTCGGCGAAGTTCACGTTCTCCGGCATTCCCGTCGAACAACAACATCCGACCCGGATCGATTTCGCGAAAGGCAACATCGCGATCGCGGACGCGACGTGGATGGTCGCGGAAAATCCGATCGCGCTCGGCGGATCGGTTGGCTGGGCCTCCGCGGAACCCGCGCTCGATCTCTCGCTGAAAGGCATTGTCGATCTCCGCATCCTCTCGGCGTTCACCAGCACGATCGGCTTCGATGGCACGGCGGACATCAACACGCTGATCAAGGGCACGACGACCAGTCCGGCGTTCGATGGCTCGATCGGCTTGAAGGACGCCGAGATTGCGATCGCCGAGCCGCGGCTGATCCTCTCCGAGTTGAACGGCCAGATCACGCTGGACGAGCAGAGCGCGGTCTTCAACGGCGTGCACGGGCTCGCCAACGGCGGCGCGCTCGGTCTCGATGGGTCGATCGAGTTCGAGGGCATGACGCTCAGCGGCGGAGCGCTGAATATTCAAGCGCAGAATGTCGCGCTCGAAATGCCGCGCGGCCTGCGCAGTGAACTCGATGCGCTGCTGACGTTCCGTCCCGATCCCGCCAGTCCCTCGATCACCGGCGACGTCCGCGTCGTCCAGAGCGCGTACACCGAAACGATCAGCATCGCCGCGCTCGCGCGACAGGCGGCAATGCCGCTCAACCCCACGCCGATCGTCGACCGGCCGTACCTCGACCGCCTTCAACTGAATCTGTCGGTGACCACGACCGAAGGCATCACGGTCGACAATAACTACGGCCGCTTTGCCGCTGATGCAAATGTCCACATTGTCGGAACCGCTGCCGCGCCCGGAATGGAAGGCCGCATCAGCCTGCAGGAAGGTGGACAGGTTTATCTCGCCGGCCGCACGTTCCGGCTGACGCGCGGCGATGTGTCGTTCACCGATCGGCGGCACATTCATCCCGAATTCAACATTGCCGCGGAAGCGAATCTCGGGACGACCACGGGCAACGTGACCATGACGTTGACAGGCACGCTCGAGCGGCCGCAGATCGACCTGACCTCGGAAGAGGGATCGCGAACACCCGGTGAGATCGCCGCGGAAATTGTCGGATCGACGAACACTGAGACGGCGCTGACCTTGCTGTCGGCCGATCTGCTCGGCGTGACCGGTCGTGCGATCGGTCTTGATGCATTCCGCGTCGAGCGCGGCGACTATCAGGACCTCGACTTCCGCGATTACCAGGAAGACCCGGCCTTGATCAGCCAGACGCGCACCGATCCGACGACGCGCTTGACCGTCGGGAAGCGGATCAGCGATCAGGTGGAATTCACCGTGTCGCAGGACCTGCGAGAAAACGGGAAGGCCACCTTCATCATCAGCTACCTGCCACGCCGCAACGTCGAGTTGCGCGCGGTATCGCGCGACACCGGCACGCTCAGCATTGGCATCCGGCACCAGATCACCTTTGGCGGCGGCGTCACCAAGCCGCCATCGGAGCGGCGCATTCGCCCGATCATCAGTGCGATCACGGTCAGCGGCATCGACGCGACGACCGCGGCCCTCGTCAAGGAGCAGATCAAGCTGTCCAAGGGTGATGAGTTCGACTTCCTCGATCTGCAAAAGGATGTCGATCGGATCCGCGAAGCGTTTCACCAGCAGGGCTTCATGGAAGCGCGCGTTCGTACGCGGCGCACGGAGGCTGACGACGCGCGCAGCGTGGCGATCGAGTTCGTCATCGATCGTGGTCCGCACACGGTCCTGCAGATCGACGGCATGGTCGCCCCGCGCACGCTGGTCGCCGAGCTCGAAGAGGCGTGGCACAAGAACGTCTTCGACCAATTCCTGATCGAGGACATCACCCATCGCGTTCGGCGGTATCTCGTGACGACGAACGACCTTGGCAGTGTCGTGGTCGGACGGATCGATCGGCCAACGCCGGACACCAAGCGTCTTCGCATCGACGTGACACCTGGCGCTTCGGCAACCGGCCGTGAGTTCCGATTTACCGGCAATGCGACCCTGAACACGCAGCGCTTGCAATCGGAGATCCTGCAGGCAGGCTTGCCGATCGAAGCGTGGCTCGATCGCACGCTCGTCGAACGCGCGCTGCAGCAGGCGTACAACGAAGAGGGCTTTCTCAAGGCACAAGTCGCCGGCCAGCCGCTGACGTTCGACGGCACGATCGGCGTGCTGACGTTCGACGTCAAGGAAGGACCGCGCGCGCAGATCACCGGGCTGTCGTGGGCGGGCGTCGGCGAGGGACGTCAGGCAGAAATCGAGAAAGCCGCGAACCTCAAGACGCCGTCGCCGTACGTCGCCGACAACGTCAACGCGGCTCGCCTGGCGATCGAAGAGCACTACCGTCGCCAGGGCTTCAACACCAGCGAAGTTGAAGTCCAGCCGGCGATTTCACCGGACGACACGGTCACGCTGCAGTTCCAGGTGAAAGAAGGATCGCAGCAAGTCCTCAAGGACGTCGAGCTCACCGGCTACGAGGTGACGCGCGGCAAGGTCCTCACCGAGGCGCTGCGTTTCGAATTAGGCAAGCCCGTTGATCTTGATGAGTGGGCGCTGGCGAGGAAGCGGCTCTACGACACGAATGTGTTCCGTCTCGTTGACATCCAGGCGGTGCCGATTGGAGCCGCGGTCAACGGCATTGAGCAGGTGAAGGCGGTCGTACGCGTGGAGGAGTACCCGCCCTGGTCGTTCCGCTACGGCTTCCAGCTCGAAGGCGAGCGCCGCGAGCAACTCGATGAGTTCACGAGCACCCGCAATGCCGGCGTCGTCGCTGAAGTACGCACGCCAAATCTGTTCGGCCGCGCGCTCAGCAGCGGCCTGTTTGGCATGTATGAACGCGACAAGCAGGACGCGACGGCGTTCTTGTCGACGTCGCGTCTGTTCGGATGGCACGCGCGCTCATCGCTGTATACGTTCTTCACGCGCGACCTGCTGCGCGATGACGTCACATCGGACGTGTCGTTCATCACCAATCGCGAGGGCATCAGCGTTGATCAACGGTGGCGCCCCAAAGGGTTCCAGATCGTCTACGGCTATCGTTTCGAGCGAAACCATACGTACGATCCCGAGCCGGGCAGCGATCCGTTCCCGCTCGATGTCGTTGCCAATCTCGCCAAGCTGAGTTCGGCATTGCTGTTCGATCACCGCGACGATCCGATCAATTCGCGGAAGGGCACGTTCAGTTCGATCTCGTTCGACCAGGCGGCGCCGTTCCTTGGATCCGACGTCAACAATCGCAAGCTGCTGCTGCAGCAGTTCGCATTCGTGCCGATCGGGAAACTGACGCTGGCATCACGCGTGCAGGCCGGCTTCGCCTTCGGCAAGGACGACCTGCTGATCAGCGACCGGTTCCGTGCCGGCGGTGCGACGTCAGTGCGTGGCTACAGTGAAGCCAGCCTCGGGCCTCGCGATGCCGCGGGTCAACCGGCCGGCGGCGAGCGATTGCTGGTCCTGAATCAGGAAGCGCGCTTCCCGATGTTCAAGTGGGCGAACGGCGTGTTGTTCGTGGATGCCGGCAACATCTTCGCGAAGCACGAGGACTGGGGCGGCTTGAAGGTTGGCTACGGCGCGGGCTTGAGGTTCGACACGCCGGTCGGCCTGTTACGCGTCGACTTTGGCATTCCGAGCGGTCCAGCCGTGAACCGAAGTACCAAGTGGTACTTCGGCTTCGGCCACATTTTCTGATTACTTGATGGTTCGAAGAATGGCGATCACGGCCGATCGTTCAGGCGCATCCGGCGCAAGGCGCAGGAACGCATCGAAGTGTTCCGCCGTTTTCGGCAATTGACGCTGCCGCTGATACGCAAGGGCGGCGTAGTAATGCGCGTAGGCGAAATCCGGCTTCAGCTCGATCGCCTTCGTAAATCCCGAGACCGCGGTGCCCCAGTCCGACGCTTTGCTCGCGGCAAGGCCGAGCTGATAGTGCGCGAACGGATTGCCGCCATCGGCTTCGATTGCATGACGAGCGGCCTCGACGGCGCGCCCCGCATCATTGGCGAGCAGCGCCTCGCCGGATTCACCGATCGAGCGCCACGCGGCGTTATCGCTGGATTTCAATCGGCCCATCTCGGCGCCGGCACGATCCGGCCGGTCGAGTTTGACGAGCGCTTGCGCGGCGAGGAACGTGGATGCGGGATCCGCATCGCGCGCGGCCTCCACGGCCTGATCGTAGGCGCCCGACTGAAACAACCGCTGCACCTCAGCCTTCTGGGCGAAGGCCGGGGCCGCGGTAAGCGCAGCCACCAGGGCCGCAGAAACCGCCGAAAACCTCATCTTTAGCGCCATGTTCATAGCCATATATACTTATTAGACGGTCCCAAGCGTCCGCGGTTTCCCCGCCTCTGCACTACGCCGTTAGAGAAAGAATGTCAGACCAGAGATTAAAGATCGCCGTATTCATCGATTTCGACAACATCGAAATCGGCGTCAAGACCACCCTCAACGCCACGTTCGACATCGGCGCCGTCCTTGAAGCGATCAAGGAGCGCGGCGAAGTCATCACCAAGGTCGCCTACGGCGACTGGAAACGATCAGGTGACCACGGCCGCGCCATGGCGCAGCATGCCGTGCGCATGGTGCAGCGCGTGATGACGCCCGGCGGCGACAAGAACGGCGCCGACATCAACCTCGCGCTCGATGCGCTCGAAATGGCCTTCACCCACGCGCACATCAACGCGTTTGTGATCGTCGGCGGCGACAGCGACTTCATCACGCTCGTCGAGAAGCTCAAACAGTACGACCGCAAGGTCTTCGTCGTCGGCGGCCGCGCATTCACCAGCCAGGTGATGCAGAAGAACTGCACCGAGTTCATCGCCTACGAAAACATCGTCCCCGACCGCGGTGGACGGCAGCCTCGCCACGAGAAGGGCGATCGCCCGCGCGCCAGCGGCACCCACTCGATCGACCAGGCGCTTCCGCTCGTGCGCCGCGCCTTGAAGGTGTTGAACGATCGCGAGGTGTCGCCGCAGCTCGGACTGCTGAAGAGCACCTTGCTGCAGCTTGATTCGTCATTCTCCGAACGTGACTACGGGATTGGATCCTTCCGCGAATTCGCCGACAAGCTCGCGAAAGAAGGTCTGGTCACCCTGAAACACCAGGGCCGCAGCACGCTCGTTGAGCTTCCGGATGGTTCGACGCCGCTGAGTCCGCATGCGGACTCGCCGTCGCTCACCACGAACGGTGCGCACGCAGAGCCCGAAACACTCACCGAGCTGCTCGAGCAGCCTGATTCGGTGCCGCAGGAACCCGCGCCGCAAACATCGCTCGGCGATGGCGTGGCCCTCGTGCGACGCGCGCTCGCGGAAGCGGCCACCCAGCCGCGCTGGCCGATGTATCCGCGCCAGTTCAAGCAGTTCCTCAAGAGCGCGCAGCCCGACTTCGACGAGCGCAAGTACGGATCGATTGCGGACCTGATGCGCGCGTCGCAAAAGGAAGGACTGTTGCGGCTCGAACGGGATCGCCAGGGCGCCTTGCGCGTATTTGGCGGCGGCGCATCCTCACGCGGATCCGCCTTGCACGGTTGGGGCGTCTCGCACGGCGACAACGGCCGGTCGCAGACCGCGCCCGAAGCGGAAACTCCGCCGGTCGTCGATGTGCAGCCCGAGGCGATCGTCGAGCCCGAACCGGCACCCGTCGTCGATGCGCAAGTGACCGCCGTTGTTGAAGAAGACGCGGCACCCGCGCCGAAGGCCAAGCGTGCGCGCGCGAAGAAGACCGCCGCGGCACCCGGAGAAAAGAAAAAGGCTGCGCCGCGAAAGAAGAAGGCTTCATAATCTTTCGCTGAGTGGCATCAAATTACACAGCCAAAGACATCACCGTCCTTGAAGGGCTCGAGCCCGTCAGGAAACGCCCCGGCATGTACATCGGCGGCGTCGGCAGCACCGGTCTGCATCATCTCGTCTGGGAAACACTCGACAACGCCATAGACGAAGCGATGAATGGTCACGCGAGCAACATCCGCGTGACGCTGCACCAGGACGGATCGTCGATCACGATTGAAGACGATGGGCGTGGCATTCCCGTTGATGTGCACCCCAAGACGAAAAAGAGCGCGCTGGAAGTGATCTTCACCGTGCTTCACGCCGGCGGCAAATTCGAAGCGGGGAACTACAAGACCGCCGGCGGTCTCCACGGCGTCGGCGCGAGCGTCGTCAACGCGCTGTCGCGCGAGCTTGTCGCAACGGTGAAGCGTGATGGTCATCAGTACCAGATGACCTTCAAGCAAGGAAAGCCGGTAACCAGCCTGAAGAAAGTCGGCGCCGCGCGCGGTACCGGCACCACGGTGTTCTTCAAGCCCGATCCGCAGATTTTTCCGAAGGTTGAATTCGATGCGCAGATCATTCGCGAGCGCCTTGAAGTCGCCAGCTACCTGCACCGCGGCGTCAAGGTCACCTTCGAAGACGAGACCACCGGCCAGAAGGATGTCTATCAGCACCAGGAAGGCCTCGTCGATTATCTGAAGAAGATCGTCAAGGACCGGAACGTCAAGCCGGTCCACGAAGCGCCGTTCACGCTGGAAAAAGAAAACGGCGTGAAGCTCGAGCTCGTGCTGCAGTGGACGGAATCAACGGAAGAAAATCTCCGCAGTTACGTCAACGGCATTCCCACAGGATCCGGCGGCACGCACGAGAACGGTTTGCGCGCCGGTCTCGGCAAGGCCGTCCGCAATTACATCGACACACACAACCTGTCGCCGAAAGGCGTGAACCTCACCGCGGAAGACATTCGCGAAGGCATGACCGGTGTGCTGTCGGTCTTCATTCAAGAGCCGCAGTTCCAAGGCCAGACGAAGGATCGACTCAACAATCCCGAAGTGATGTCGGCGGTTGACGGACTGGTGCGTCCGGGTCTCGAGCATTGGTTGAACAACAACCAGTCGATCGCGGAAGCAATCGTCGCGCGCATCATTCTTGCCGCTCGCGCGCGGGAAGCGAGCCGCGCCGCGCAGGCCGAAGTGGTCCGCAAGGGCCCGACCGCCGGCCGCGTCAATCTCCCCGGCAAGCTCGCCGACTGCACGAGCCCCGGCTCGATCACGAGCGAACTCTTCATCGTCGAAGGCGATTCCGCCGGCGGATCCGCGAAGCAGGGCCGCGATCGCGCGCGCCAGGCGATCCTGCCGCTGCGCGGCAAGGTGTTGAACACCGAAGGTATCTCGACGGCGAAGGTCCTCGAGAACAAGGAGCTCGCTGACCTGGTGACGGCGCTGGGTTGCGGCGTCGGCAAGAGCTTCGATCTGGCGCGGATGCGCTACGGCAAGGTCATTCTGCTGGCCGATGCGGATTCAGACGGTCATCACATTGCCACGCTGCTGCTGACGTTTATCTTCCGCCACCTGCCGCAGCTGATTACCGCGGGCCGCGTGTATCTGGCGCAACCGCCGCTGTATCGCATCGACATCGGCAAGGAGACGCACTGGGCGCTCGACGAGCACCAGAAGGAACAGATCATCAAGAAGGCCGGCCGCGCCACTCCCGAGATCACACGGTTCAAGGGCCTTGGCGAGATGATGCCGAAGGTGCTGTGGGAAACCACGCTGAACCCGCGCACGCGCCGGCTTTTGAAGGTGGAAATCTCGGATCAACTGGTGACGGACCGTGTGATCAACGAGTTGATGGGGAAGGACGCCTCGGCGCGATTCCGTTTCATCATGGACCGCGCCGAAGACGCCGTCGAACTCGACGTCTAGGTTCCCGGCTCCCCGCCGCCGGTTCCGGATACAATTTAGGCCGTTGTCCGAGCCAGCCGTTAAAGAGAAAAAGAAGAATCCGTTCGATCGCTCGCTCGTCGAAGGTCCGATCGGCCCCGCCGTCTGGAAGCTGGCGTGGCCGACGATGCTGCAGAACGTGATCGCGGGTTTGCAGGGCGTGGTCGATCACATCATGGTCGGCAACCTGCTCGGCTACACCGCCAACGCCGCCATCGGCGTCAGCTGGCAAATCTTCCTCGTCGTGATCGTGTTCATGGCCTCGCTCTTCACGGGGCAGGCGGTGCTCGTCGCGCGTTACGCCGGCGCCGGCGACAGCGATCGTGTCAACAAGACCGTTCAGCAGGCGCTGATCACCGCGATCGCGATGTACTTCATCATCGCGCCGATCGGCTATTTCGCGACGCCGTTCCTGCTCGACTTCGCCAACGCAGCACCCGCAGTTCGTGAGCTCGCGCTGCCGTTCTTGCGCGTCAACTTCACGTTCAGCATCGGCATGTTGATGTTCTTCATGTTGACGTCGGCGCTGCGCGCCGCCGGCGACGCGCGCACGCCGATGCGTCTCGGCGTCAGCATGACGATCCTCAACGTCATCTTGAACGTGATGTTGATCCGCGGCATTGGCCCGTTGCCGGCGCTCGGCACGATGGGATCCGCGCTTGGCACCGTGATCGCATCGAGCACCGTCAGCCTGTTCGCGTTGTATCAGCTGCTCAAGGGCCGGTTGGTCATCAAGCTGTCGCGCCACGAGGATTGGCGTCCCGACTGGGCGATCATCAAGTCGCTGTTCCGGTTCGGATTGCCGACCGGCGTGCAGGGCATAGCGATGAACATTGCCGGCGTCATGCTGCTGCGTTTCCTCGGATCGCTCGCGCAGAGCGCGGAAGCGCAGGGCGCCTACGCGATCGGCTACACGGAATTGTTCTCGCTGATCACGTGGACGTCGGTTGGACTGATGGGCGCGGCGGCGACGATTGCCGGACAGAATCTCGGTGCCGGTCAGCCCGATCGCGTCATGCAAGGCGTCACGACGGCGTCGAAGATCGGCCTCGGTGTGGCCGCCGGCGTCGGCTTCATGTTCCTGGCGATTCCACAACTGCTGCTGGGAGTGTTCGGCGTTCGCGACGCCGAGGTCATCACGATTGCCCGGCAGCTCCTCCAGTATCTGGCGCTGTCAGGATTCTTCATTACCTTGGCGCTGACCTACACCGGCGGACTGCAGGGCACAGGCGACACGCGAAGCCCGCTTTACATCACACTCGCGTCGCAGATTGCCGTGCCGATTGGCATGTGCGAGTTGATTCAGTCGATGCGGCCATTGCAGCCCGGCGACATCTGGCTGGCGATCGTGCTCGGCCACTTCACGCGCTGCGTGCTGACAGTGTCACGATTCCGCCAGGGAAAATGGCGGAGCATCGCGGTCATTAACTAGCGGGCCTTCAGGCCTTCAGGCGAGCGGGACGTTCAGCGTAAACGTCGCGCCTTCACCTTCGCGCGACGCCACGCGAATATTGCCGCCCTGTTTCTCCGCGAGCGCGCGAGCAATCGTCAATCCAAGACCAGTGCCGGCAATGCGGCGTGTATCGCTGCTATCGAGCTGCGTGAACGGCTCGAAGATGAAGTCGACCTTGTGCGTGGGAATTCCGGGGCCGTGATCGCGAACCGCGACGGCCGCCATCCCGTCAACGCGCGCCACGGTCACGTCCACGCTGCTGCCGGTCGGCGCGTGCTTGATCGCGTTCGATAGCAAATTGATCAACACCTGGATCGTGCGATCCGGATCCGCCAGGACATTCTGAATGCCGTCGGTGTGTTGCGTGATCGTCACGCCGGCGTCGCGCGCGACCGCCTGTACCGATCGCACCGAATCCTCGACGATCGGCTGCAGACGCGTCACTTTCGGCGTCACCATCATCTCGCCGGCTTCGATCTTCGACATGTCGAGAATGTCATTCACAATGCGGATCAGGCGATCGGCGTTGGAGAGCGCGACCCGCACGAGTTGATCGGCGTCTTCATTGCCGGTCATCTCCTCGGCGATCAGGAGCTGCATCGATGCGCGGATCGAGGTGAGCGGCGTGCGCAGCTCGTGACTCACCATCGAGATGAATTGCGACTTCAATCGCTCCAGCTCGCGCGCCATCGTCACGTCGGAGCCAATGCCGATCAGGTACGACGTGGCGGGCGTCTGGCCGCGCAGTGACATGACGGTCCAGGCGATCACGTGACGCGCGCCGCTTTTGCCCAGCCAGACGCGATCGAGCTTGACCGGCGCGGTCGCCGCGGCAAGCCGCGGCATGCCTTCGCGAATCGGATCGCGATCTTCCTCGAGCAGGAACGGCAGGTCCCAGATCGGGCGGCCGGCGACGTCCGACATCGATACGCCCGACAGCTCTTCACACGCGCGATTGAAGCGCACCAGCAGCCCTTGCGAATCCAGCACCATGATCAAGCTCGGTGCGGTATCGAGGATCGCCGAAACGAAATCCCGCTCGGCGCGCAGTTCGGCCTGGGCGTTGACGCGATCGGTGATGTCGCGCGCCATGCCCTGGAAACCTTCAATGCGGCCGGCGG
>JADMIO011837302.1_pt1 | contig 11782 bp, 9 predicted proteins | sample 8958161 | NCBI WGS metagenome assembly JADMIO01 (sample SAMN16585339, study PRJNA669376) | soil metagenome | isolation source: Crop rotation soil | place: USA: Cullars Rotation, Alabama | collected 2011
CTTTCCCCAGCTCCAGCGTCGTCTCGTCGGACCACTGCAGGTCGTCGAGGACGACGATCGCCGCCTGGTTCTCGCTGAGGTGGGCGAGGGCGCAGCGGACCGCCTCGAAGATCGTCGCCCGTTCGCTCTCGGCGGCGGCCTCGCCGAGCTCGGGGAGGAGGAGGGCGAGGTGGGGGAGGAGCGGGCCGCACTCGGCGAGCGCCTCGGGGTCCTCGCGCAGCCGCGAGCGCAGGGCGTCGACGATCGGGCCGTAGGAGACGGTAGAACCGGCGGTGGCCGATCCCCAGAGGGCGACCTCGAAGCCGGAGGCCGCCGCGGCGGCGAGGGAGCTCTTGCCGACCCCGGCCTCGCCGGCGAGGAGGACGATCGAGCCCTCGCCGCGGCGGGCGCGCTCGGCGGCCTTGCTCAGTTGGGCCAGCTCGTCCGCCCGTCCGACCAGGGGAGTCCGCTCGCTCATCGCACTCAGTCTAGGCGCGAAGGTGGTGCTCCTGGCCGAGTTGCCTCTTTGTATCTCTATGCGAGACAAGGAGGCAACTCGGCCGCTTGGGAGCGACTACTAGTGGGTCGCCGGAACCGGATCGGGCCGGACGACGACGGTGTCGAGGATCGGGACGATCTCGTCGCAGGGCAGGCCCGCGGCCTCGGCGTGGGCGCGGATCGTCTCGGGGCTCTCGCCTTCGTAGACGCAGAAGGTGCCGACCTCGCCGCTCTCCTCACCGAGTGCGTAGCTGCGGATCCACCGCACCCCGGAGCCCGGCTCGTCGCCGACTTCAGCCGATTTCTTGCCGGCGACTTCGAGGTCCGCCGGGGTCCGCCAACCGTTGCGACGAAAGATTCCGTAAAGCTGCATTTCTTGCCTCCGATTTCGTGTGTTTGACGTTGCACAGCGAAATTAGGCGCCCCAGGAGGCCTATGCATCAGTGAAGGTGCCGTATTTTCGGCCCCGGTAAGTGCCGTATTTGTGGCCGCACGCCTGGACTGGCGCCACCAGAGCGGATATCTATGCCCGATGCGCGCCTCGCGATCCTCCTCCTCGTCCTGTCCACCTTCGCCCTGCCGATCACCGGCGCCGAGGCGGCCAGCTTCCCGGTCAGCACCACGTCTGACTCGAACTCGGGCGCCTGCACGCCCGGCGCCTGCACGCTGCGCCAGGCAGTGGAAGCGGCCAACATTTCCTTCGGCCCGGACGAGGTCTCGCTGCCGAATGGCGAATACTCACTGACGTTCGGCCAGCTCCCGATCGGCGATGACCTGACCATCAGCGGCGGCGGCGCCGGTTCGGTCTCGATCGTCTCCGACGGCAGCTCGAGGGTGATCGCGATCGGCAACGCCGCTTACTCGCTGACGATCAACGGGGTGAGGATCTCCGGCGGCAGGGTCAAAGGCACCGGCGCGAGCCAGGCCGGGGGAGGCGCGATCTACAACGCCGGGGACCTGCGCCTCGAAGGTGTCGTCGTCTCCGGCAACCTGGTCGAGCCGGCCGACGTGAGCGGCACCTCTCCAAAAGGTGGCGGCATCTTCAACGCCGGCAACCTCGTCATCGTCGGCAGCACGATCGCTAAAAACGTCGCCACCGCCCGCCCCTTCAACGGCGGGGTCCCGGCGGGCGGCGGGGTGTTCAACGCAGGCAGCGCGGAAATTGTCCACTCCCGCTTTCTGGAAAACGAAACGCAGACGGCAACCGGCGGCATTCCCGAGGGCGCCGGGCTGTTTAGCGAAGGAACCTCCTCGCAGCAGGCGTCGGCGACCGTCGTCCGGTCCGTCTTCGAAGGCAACGCGACGATTGGCGAAGGCGGGACGATTCCCAGCGGCGGCGCGATCGGCGCCGGCGAAGGAAGCTTGAGCGTGCGCGAAAGCACGATCCGCGACAACAAAGCGGTTGCCGGAGCCGGTGGGATCTCCCAGGGAGGTGCCTTCTACGTCTGGAGCGGCGACTTCCAGCTGGCCGAGAGCCTGGTCGCGGGCAATCGCTCTGAATCGGCGACGATCGCCGACGCCGGCGGATTCATGATCCTCGGCACGGTCGACGACGCCCAGTCCATTGCCAACTCGACGATCGTCGACAACCGGGCCACCTCGCCGACCAGCGCCGCAGGCGGCGGCCTCCTGCACCTGGGCTCAGCCGAAGGCACGCTCGAGGTGCTCAACTCGACGATCGCCGCAAACAGCTCGACGGGAGCCGGCGGCAACATCGCCGACTTCAGCAGCAGCGGCGATGGAGAGACCAAGCTGCGCAACTCGATCGTCGCCGCCGGATCGGCGACCGAAAAAGGCGCCAACTGCAATGGCCCGATCGAATCGGCCGGCCACAACATCGACAGCCTCGACCAGTGCAACTTCAAAGCGCCTGGGGACAAGGTGAACACCAACCCCCTCCTCGGTCCGCTCGCCGCCAACGGCGGCACGACCGAGACGATGGCCCTCTTCGCCGGCAGCCCGGCCATCGACGCCGCCGGAGAGCCGTGCCCCGCCACCGATCAGCGCGGCATCTCCCGGCCCCAGGGCCCGGCCTGCGACATCGGCGCCTACGAGGTCTCCGTCCCGCCGCCGCCCGCAGCCGCCACCGGCGCCGCCAAGCTCCAATTCCTAACCAAGCGGGTCACGATCGGCCAGAAAAGCGGCAAGGGTCGACTCAAAGTCCGCTGCCTCAACGTCCCCGACGACCTCTGCGCGGTCAAAGCACGCCTCTTCGCCCCAACCTCCAAATCCGGCAAAGCAAAAGCAAGCAAACGCCCGGCAAAGATCGGCACCCTCACCGGCAGCATCGGTGGAGGTGAGGCAGGGACCCTCCGCGTCAAGCTCAGCAAGCGCGGCCGCGCTCTGCTTGCAGCGCGTACAAAACTTAAGCTCCGGGTCGGCATCGCGGGTCAATCTCGCAATCGCAATGGCGAAGCCACCCAGATCAAGGCGAAACTGCTGCTGAAGCTGAAGGCAAAACGAGCGCACCGCTGACGCCGGAGGAGCTCGAACCCAGGGCGTAACTTGCGACTGGTGTAGGGACTCGAGGTCGGACCACCGGCCAAAACTCCTGCGGTGGCGCCAAAGTGGCGCTACACTTTCACCCATGCCCAGCGTCCAGATAAAGAACGTTCCACCCGGCGTGCATCGGGTCCTGCGCAAGCGGGCCGCTGCTGCCGGGCAGTCGATGCAGGAGTACCTCCTCGACCAGCTGACCCGGCAGGCCGAGACCGCGACGCTGGAGGAGGTTCTTGACCGTGCAGGCGGTCGCGCCGGTGGCTCGCTCGGTTTCGAGTTTGCCACCAAGAGTCTCCGGGAAGATCGCCGGCGCGCTGCGTGATCGTCGTCGATGCGTCCGTTCTTGCGCCCGCTCTCGCCGACGACGACGTCGATGGCGACCGCGCTCGCGAGCGCCTGCGCGGCGAGCAGCTCGCAGCGCCGGAGCTGATCGACGTGGAGGTTCTCTCGACCTTACGCCGCGCCGCGAGGGCAGGCCGGCTTGACGAACGTCGCTCGGCTCAGGCGCTCACGGATCTGGCCGCGCTTCCTCTGCGCCGGGCCCCGCATCTCCCGCTGCTCGCTCGCGTATGGGAGCTGCGCGACAACCTAAGCGCTTACGACGCCTCCTATGTCGCCTTGGCCGAAGCGCTCGACGCGGTGCTGGTGACGGCCGACGGACGCATCGAGCGGGCAAGTGGCATCGACTGCGAGGTCGTCGTTATCGGTTGAGATGCGTCGCAGGCTCTTGCCTTCTTCGGGGAAACGGCGAATGTAGGCTGTCGCACGTCTGGTTGACCGATGGAGATTGATCAAGGAGCTGCGGTTTGGACGAGCGGGGGAGCAAGAATCACGCCGATTTCATCTGGTCTGTGGCCGACCTTCTCCGCGGTGATTACAAACAGTCCGAATACGGCAAGGTCATCCTGCCTCTGACTGTGATCCGTCGCCTCGATTGCGTGCTCGAGCCGACGAAGGCGGCGGTCCTCGAGAAGCACAAGCAACTTGCCGGCAAGGTCGACAACGTAGATCCGGTCCTCAGGGCCGCAACGGGGAACCAGCAGTTCTTCAACACGAGCCCCCTGACCTTCGTGAGGTTGCTCGACGACCCGAGCACGATTGCCGACTCCCTCCGCCTCTACATCGGGGGGTTTTCGCCGGCCGCGAAGGACGTGATCGACAAATTCGACTTCGAAGGCCAAATCGGTCGGCTCGATAGGGCCAACCTCCTCTACCAGGTAGTCGGCCGGTTCGCCGAGATAGACCTGCATCCCGATTCGGTTTCCAACGTCGAGATGGGCTACCTCTACGAGGAGCTGATCCGGAAATTCTCCGAGCTCTCAAACGAGACGGCCGGCGAGCACTTCACCCCGCGTGAGGTGATCCGCCTGATGGTCAACCTGCTCTTCATCGATGACGCCGACGATGTGCTCACAAAGCCAGGAATCGTCAAGACGCTGTGCGATCCGGCTTGCGGAACCGGGGGGATGCTCTCGGTCGCGGAGGACCACCTTCGCGATTTGAACCCGAAGGCCCGACTCGAGGTCTACGGTCAGGAGCTGAATCCCGAGACTTACGCGATCTGCCGTTCGGACATGATGTTGAAGGACCAGGACGCCACCCAGATCGCCTTCGGTAACTCCTTCTCCGAAGACCATCATGAGGGCGAACGCTTCGACTATCTGCTCGCAAATCCGCCTTTCGGCGTGGAGTGGAAGAAGGTCGAGTCCGCGGTTCGAACCGAGGCTGAGAGCAAGGGCTTCAAAGGTCGTTTCGGGGCTGGACTGCCACGGATCAACGACGGCTCGTTTCTGTTTCTCCAGCACATGATCGCCAAGATGAAGAGGCGGGAGGACGGCGGGTCCCGTGTGGCCATCGTCTTCAACGGGTCGCCGCTGTTTACCGGTGCCGCTGGATCTGGCGAGTCGGAGATCCGCCGCTGGATCGTCGAGAACGACTGGCTCGAGGCCGTGGTCGCTCTGCCGGATCAGCTCTTCTACAACACGGGCATCTCCACTTACTTCTGGGTCGTCACCAACCGCAAGTCACCGGAGCGACGCGGGAAGGTCCAACTGCTCGACGCCCGCGAGCTCTTCGTGAAAATGGGGAAGTCCCTGGGGGACAAGCGGAAGCAGATCTCCGGCGAGCAGATCGCCGAGATCACTCGCCTTTACGGGGAGTTCGAGGATGGCGGGAAGGTCAAGATCTTCCCCAATGAGGCTTTCGGCTTCATGCGGATCACGGTGGAGCGCCCACTGAAGCTGCGCTGGGAGGTATCCGAGGAGACGATGGCCGCGGCGCTCGCCTCGAGGGCGATTCAGAAGCTTGACGAAGAGGTCCGAGGCAGGCTGGGTTCTGTTCTCGAGAGCCACACCGGCCTCCAGGCCGCAACCGAGAAGGCGCTGAAGGGCGGAATCGGTACCGACATCGCCGGCCTCGATCTTCCGGCCGCCGCATCGAAAGCGCTTTGGGATGCCCTCGCCGTCAGGGATGGAGATGCACCGCCCGTCACCGACCGGAAAGGGAACTCCAAACCTGACCCCGCGCTCCGCGACGGCGAGAGCGTCCCGCTTCCCGCCGAGCCGGTCGCCTTTGAAGAGGACCCGTCAGAGCGGATTCAGGAATTGCCGTTTCGAAACGCCATAGACGACTACATGCGCGACGAGGTCCTGCCATACGTGCCTGATGCCTGGGTGGACTACGAGAAAACGAAGTTCGGGTACGAGATTCCACTGACCCGGCACTTCTACAAATACGTGCCGCCGCGCCCACTGGAGGAGATCGACGCCGAGATCAAGGCGTTGGAGGCTGAGATTCAGGGGCTATTAAGGAAGGTGAGCAGGTGACCCCCGTGATGCGCCTGAAGCACTTGGCACGCCTCCATACGTCCGTTGAGGATCCGACTCCGCGTCCAATCGTCGATCTTGAAGCGCTGGCCTCAGGAACGGGCCGGTTAGCTGCCGGGGTTAAGCTTCACGAGCTCTCTGAGCCCGGAGAGGGTGTCGCTCAGGTTGCCGAGGGGGATGTCCTCTTCGGAAAGCTAAGGCCCTACCTCGCAAAGAGTTGGGTAGCCGATCGCCCTTGCTTTGCCTCTGCGGAGCTCCTTTGTCTACGCCCTGCACCAGGTGTTAGTTCACGGTGGTTCGGTTACGTGGTTGCCAGCCGACCTTTTGTTGAATTCGCCGTGGCCACCTCGGACGGCGCAAAGATGCCACGAACCAGCTGGATCAAGCTCGGCGAGCTTCGTCTCGGGGTTCCAGACCATGGCGTCCAGCAGTCCATCGCCGACTACCTCGACCGGGAGACGGCACGGATCGACGCACTTATCACTGCGAAGCAACGGGTGGTGGAGTCGCTAACAGAGCGGCGGATCGCGCTCGCCCATGCAACTGTGTCGGGGACCCAAGTGGATGGGTCACGACAGGCGTCCGGAAACGATTGGATGGGATCAATCCCTGCTCATTGGCGGATGGCGAGGTTAGGATCTTTGTTCGATGTTCAGCTGGGTCGAATGCTCAATGGTGAGCGACGCACAGGTCCGGACATGCGGCCTTACATACGTAACGTCAACGTCCGCTGGGGTTCGGTCGACACCTCTGATCTCGCGGAGATGAACTTTCCGCCCGAAGGACGAATCCGATACGCATTAAAGCCGGGGGATCTACTTGTGAACGAGGGAGGGGCAGGTATCGGGCGTGCCGCAATCTGGGACGGTCGTATCGACGAGATCTACTACCAGAAGTCAGTGCATCGAATAAGACCCCGAGGCGAGCTGAGCGTGCAGTGGCTGCTTGAGTGGTTTCGTGTCGCTGTTGACAGGAGAGTGTTTGAGGTGGAGGGAAATCTGGCTACGATCCCGCACGTTCCAGCTGAGGCTCTCAGGCGGTTCAGGGTTCCGGTTCCGCCCAAAGCTGAGGAAGTGAAGTTCCTTAGTGCCCTTACCGGTGCGGTTCAGCGTGACGAGCTGATAGGCAGCATTACCCAGAAACAGATCAATCTTCTGCGAGAGCGACGAGAGGCACTCGTCGATGCGGCCGTGACCGGACAGCTCAGCATTGCGGAGGCGGCATGACCTCAGTCAGCGAGAAGCTCCTGGAGGACGAGGTCAGCGGCTACTTAGTCACCGACGGCGGCTACCGTGTCTGCAAGGTCGGCACGGACTCGGAGTGGCGGCCTGATTTCGACCCGGTCCTTGGTCTTGACACTGTCGAGCTATTCGGGTTCGTTCAAGAGACGCAGGGTCCCCAGTGGGAGAAGCTGCTCAAGGCCTATGGCGGAGACGAGGAACTCACTTACCGGAACTTTACCCAGCGGCTGGTGCAGCAGATCGACGAGCGGGGGACGGTTGATGTCCTCCGACATGGCATGCGGGATCGGAACGTGGAGTTCCGGCTCTCATATCGGCGCCCGGCATTCGGGGTCGCGCCGGAGCTCGTCGCGCATTACAACGCCAACCGCCTCACGGTCACCCGCCAACTGCCCTACGACCCTGGCTCAAGCAAGACGCTCGACCTATGTCTCTTCGTCAACGGCATCCCGGTCGCGACGGCGGAGCTGAAGAACCACCTCACGGGTCAGAATGTCGAGCACGCGATCGAGCAGTACCGTAAGGACAGAGACCCGAAGAACGTAACGCTCTCCCGGCGAGCACTGGTGCACTTCGCGGTCGATCCGGATGCGGTCGCAATGACCACCAAGCTCGCCGCGGCGAAGACCAGATTCCTGCCGTTCAATCGCGGCCATGAGCTCGGTAAGGGCAATCCGCCGAATCGCGCCGGGCACAAGACCGCTTACCTCTGGGAAGTGACCTGGGCCAAGGGTGCCTGGCTGGACATCCTCCATCGCTTCATCCATGTCAAGCGACCTAGTAAGGGGTCGCTTGCCGCGCGGCGTGCGGCTGAGACCGTCATCTTTCCGCGCTACCACCAGTGGGATGCCGTCCTAAAGCTCGAGGCCGACGCCGCCGCAAACGGCGCGGGTCGCTCCTACCTCGTCCAACACTCCGCCGGTTCGGGGAAGTCGAACACGATTGCCTGGAGCGCTCACCGCCTCTCCACGCTCCACACGGACGAGGACCGCAAGGTGTTCGACAAGGTGATCGTGATCACCGACCGGGTGATCCTCGACAGTCAACTCCAGGAGACCATCTACCAGTTCGAACACGCCCGCGGCGTGGTCGTGAAGATCGACAAGGATTCGACCCAGCTCGCCGAGGCGTTGGCGGGAGAGGAGGCGAGGATCATTATCACGACGCTGCAGAAGTTCCCGTTCGTGCTCGACAAGGTTGGCTCACTGCCGGATCGCAACTACGCGGTGGTGATCGACGAGGCTCACTCATCCCAGACGGGTGAGGCGGCAAAGGACCTGCGCCTGGTCCTGGGGGCGGGCGAAGAAGCCGAGCTGACCGCCGCTGAGGCCGAGGACTCCGGGCTGCTTGCAGCTGCGATCGACCCGGTTGAGGATGCAGTGGCGGAATCCGTCGGTGCCCGCAGCTCCCGGCAGTCGAACCTCTCCTACTTTGCGTTCACGGCGACGCCAAAGGGCCGGACTCTGGAGATGTTCGGATCCCTCAATCCAGATACCGGCAAGCACGAACCGTTCCACCTGTACTCGATGCGCCAGGCGATCGAGGAGGGCTTCATCATGGATGTGCTCGCCAACTACACGACCTACAAGACCTTCTGGAAGATCGAGCGGGCAACTGAAGAAGACCCCGAGTACGAGGCCAAGAAGGCGCGACGGGCGATTGCACGCTTCGTGAGCTTGCATCCTCACCACCTTGCCCAGAAGGCGGAGATCATCGTCGAGCACTTCCGCAGCCACACGGCGACGGAGATGGGCGGGGCAGCCAAGGCGATGGTCGTCACCTCCTCGCGCCTTCACGCGGTGCGCTACAAGCAAAGCATCGACGGGTACATCAGCGGCAAGGGGTACACCGACATCGCCACCCTCGTTGCCTTTTCGGGCAAGATCGAAGACGGGACCGGCGCTCCGTTGACTGAGGCCAACATGAACGGCTTCCCTGAGTCGCAGACCGCCGAGCGGTTTGATGGCTCCGACTTCGGCGTCCTGATCGTCGCCGAGAAGTTCCAGACCGGCTTCGACCAGCCCCTGTTGCACACGATGTACGTCGACAAAACGCTTGTCGGGCTCGCGGCGGTGCAGACCCTTTCGCGTCTAAATCGCACCCACCCCCTGAAGGAGAGCACCTTCGTCCTCGATTTTCGCAACGAAACCGAGGACATCGTCGAGGCCTTCGAGCAGTTCCACGGGGCCACCGTCGCTCCTCCGACCGACCCAAATCTCCTTTGGGACACCCGCCGGGGCCTCGATAACCACGATGTCCTGCGCCCCGAGGAGGTCGAGGCGGCGATGGCCCCGCTCCTGGGTGCGGGATCATCCGACGAGAAGCGCTCGGCGGCTGCTTACGCTGCTATAGCGCCTGCCAAGGGTCGGTTCGAGGCCCTGAGCAACGAGGATCAACTGGAGTTCAGGGACGCGCTCGTACGTTTCGTGCGGACCTACTCCTTCGTCTCCCAGATCGCCGCCTTCACCGACCCGGCGCTCGAGGCCGACTACGTCTTCTGCCGGGCCCTTTCGGCCTACCTGCGCGACGCCGGCACCGTCGAGCAGCTCGACCTCGGTAGCGAGGTCGAGCTGACTCACCTACGTCACCAGATGACCTTCAGCGGCGACCTAGAGTTGACCTCGGAGACTGGGGAGGTCAGGTCATTCTTCGGAGAGGGAAAGGGGGTCCAGCAGGAGCTGGACCTGGAGCGCCTTTCGAGCATTGTCGAGGTCCTCAACGACCGTTTCGGAACCGACCTGACGGACGTCGACAAACTCCTGCTCGACCAGTTCGAGGAGGACTGGGTTGCAGACCGCGAACTCTCCGATCAGGCCAACAACAACAGCATCGAGAACTTCGGACTCGCCTTCAATCGCAAGTTCCTCAACACGATCGTCGCCCGCGTCGATACCAACGACGAAATCTTCAAGAAGATCCTCGACGACGAGGAGTTCAAGCACGCGATTGAGGGCTACTACCTTCGCAAGGTCTACAGCCGTTTGCGTGAGGAACCGGCCAGCCCTTGAGTAGCCGAGGGTCCTAAGCCATGCCGGAGGAGGGACTCGAACCCCCGACACGCGGATTATGATTCCGCTGCTCTAACCAGCTGAGCTACTCCGGCGGGGTGGATGATGGTAGCGATGCCGCGTCGTGGTGGAACTCCCCAAACTGGCTGGTCGGCGATGCGGCCGGTGCTGGTCGGGTTCCTCGTGGTTGCAGATGCTTTTGCGGTGGCTTCCTTGGCGATTGCGCGGCCGGACGGGTGGTTGGCGCCGTTTTTGACTTTTGGCTTCGTGCTTCTGGGGCTGGTGGGGTTCGAGGCGTGGGCGATTAGACACCGGGGTGACGACGGGTAGTTGCTCGGGTTCGCAAGAATGGTGGAGTGGATTCCTGCAAAAGACGGCAAATGGGCTGGTTGCAGGGAAAACAGGGGTTGAGGCTGGACAACGGGGATATGGTGGCTCGATGACTGCGGAGTTGGACAGGGCAGTGAAGACGGTCGTCCGGCAGTGCATGGGAATCTCGCCGGGTGAGGACGTGCTGGTCGTCTGCAACCCGGTCACCGAAGAGATCGGCGCGCTGATGCGGATCGAGGCGCAGGGGGACGGGGCCGACGCCACCCTGGCCGTGATCTCCGAGCGCGACTCGGCCGCCGCCGAGCCGCCGCGGGCGGTCGCCGCCGCGATGGCCGCTGCAGACGTCGTCCTGGCGGCGACGATCCAGTCGCTCTCCCACACCGAAGCGCGCCGCGCGGCCACCGAGGCCGGCGTCCGGGTCGGCTCGCTCCCGGGCGTCACCGAAGAGATGCTGGGCCGGCTGATGACCGGCGACCTGGAGGAGATCCGCCGCCGCGGCTGGGCGATCGTCACCGTGCTGAACCGCGGCTCGGAGGCGCGCATCACCTGCCCCCACGGCAGCGACCTGCGGCTCGGGCTCCAGGGCCGGCTGGGGATCGTCGACGCCGGCGAACTCGGCAACCGGGGCGCTTTCGGCAACCTGCCCTGCGGCGAGGGCTACATCGCCCCGGTCGAGGGGACCGCCGAGGGCAAACTCATCGTCGACGGCTCGATCGCCGAAGTCGGGCTGCTGGAGACGCCGGTCTCGATGACGATCCGCGAGGGCCACCTGGTCGCGACCACCGGCGCCGACGGCGCCCGGCTGATGGAGCTGCTGGGCGCCCACGGCGACGACGGCACCAACGTCGCCGAGCTCGGGATCGGCACCAACGAGGAGGCGATCCTGACCGGCAACTTCCTCGAGGACGAGAAGATCCTCGGCACCTGCCACGTCGCCTTCGGCGCCTCGGCGGCGATCGGCGGCACCGTCCAGGTCCCCGTCCATCTCGACTGCGTGGTCCTCGAACCGACGATCGAAGTCGACGGCGAGACGATCGTCACCGGCGGCGAGCTCCTCATCTGAGGCCCGGGACGATGCCGCCCCTGCTCGCGGTGCCCAACGTCTCGGAGGGGAGCGACCCGGAGCGCCTGGTACGCCTGGAGCGGGCCTTCGCCCAAGGCGTCACCCTGCTCGACCGCCATTCCGACGCCGACCACGGCCGCACCGTCTTCACCCTCGCCGGGGCCGGCGGGCCGCTGGTCGAGGCGCTCGCCGCCGGCGCCGAGGAGGCGCTGGAGACGGTCGCTATGGACCGCTACCGCGGCGCCCACCCGGCGATCGGCGCCCTCGACGTCTGCCCGGTCGTCTGGTTTGACCCCGCCGACCGCGAAGCCGCCCGCGCCGAGGCGGTGGCCGGGAAAG
>JADMIO010787697.1_pt1 | contig 11781 bp, 13 predicted proteins | sample 8958161 | NCBI WGS metagenome assembly JADMIO01 (sample SAMN16585339, study PRJNA669376) | soil metagenome | isolation source: Crop rotation soil | place: USA: Cullars Rotation, Alabama | collected 2011
CTTTCCCGTTCGCGGTTCGTGGCTGCGTCGGCCGCAGGGGCCGACCTTCAAGGTCGGCCCCCACCGCTAATCCACCATCCCCGAACCAGCCGGTGCGTCAGTTCGTCGCGCGGCCGCCCGTACGCAGGTTCTTGTTGAAGAAATCGATCGTCCGCTGCCACGACAGCTCGGCCGCCGCCTTGTCGTAGCGCGGGGTCGTGTCGTTGTGGAAGCCGTGGTTGGCGCCGGCGTACACGAACTCCTCGTACTTCTTGCCGTTGGCCTTGAGCGCCGCCTCGAACGCCGGCCACCCGGCGTTGACGCGCTCGTCGAGGCCGCCGTAGTGGATGAGCAGCGGCGCGTTGATCTTCGCGACGTCTTCCGCCTTCGGCTGGCCGCCGTAGTAGGGCGCGGCCGCGCCGAGCGACGGCACGCGGACGGCGAGCTGGTTGGTGACGCTGCCGCCGAAGCAGAAGCCGACCGCGCCGACCTTGCCGGTGCACTCGGGCCGCTTCTGCAGCACGTTCACCGCCTCGACGAAGTCCTCGATGATCTTGTTCTGGTCGAGCGTGCGCTGCATCTCGACGCCCTTGTCGTCGTTGCCCGGGTAGCCGCCGAGCGGGGTCAGCGCGTCGGGCGCGAAGGCGACGAAGTTGGCGACGGCCAGCCGCCGCGCGACGTCCTTGACGTACGGCGTGAGCCCGCGGTTCTCGTGGATGACGACGACGCCGGGGATCTTGCCGTTCAGGTTCGCCGGCTTGGCGAAGTAGCCCTTCATCTTGCCCTGGCCCTTCGGCGAGTCGTAGTCGAGTGTCATCGTCGAGATGCGCTTGTCGCTCTCCGGCACCTGCTCGGCCCAGGCGTAGTTCGGGCTGAGGGCCTGGAGGATGGCGGCGGCGGTCATGCCGCCGACCGCGAACTTCGCGGCGCCGTCGAGGAAGCCGCGGCGGTCGATCATCCCGTGCACGTAGCGATCGAAGAGCTTGAGGATTTCCGGGTGGAAATCTTTGGCGGTCAGTCGCTGCTGTTCAACCTGCTGTTCCATACGTCTCTCCTCAACTGCGGTGGGCAGACCGGCTTGCCCGCCGGAGCCCAAAGGGCGAAGGCGGGAAGGGTATCATGCACGGACCCCAGGATGATTAGTCGAATACGCCCCCTGTTGATCGTGGCCGCGCTAGCCGCACCCATCGCGGCGGCGGCGCAGGAAACTCCCCCCGAGAACGCGCGGCCGACCGTCACGGCCGTGCGCCTCGACGCGGCCGAGACCATCACGCTGGACGGCCAGCTGGAGGAAGCGGCCTGGACGCGCGCGATTCCCGCCGCCGATTTCACGCAGCAGATTCCGCAGACCGGCGAGCCGCCGACCGAACGCACCGAGGTGCGCTTCGTGTATTCGCGCGACGCCCTCTACATGGGCGTCACCTGCTTCGACGACGAGCCCGGCAGGCTGCTCGGCAACACCATGAAGCGCGACGAAGGGCTCGGGGGCGACGACCGCTTCATCTGGATATTCGACACGTTCCTCGACGCGCGCACCGGCTACTACTTCGAGATGAACCCGTCCGGCCTGATGGCCGACGCGCTCATGAGCCCGGCGGGACAGACCAACCGCGACTGGGACGGCATCTGGAACGCGCACGTCCGGCGCAGTGAGATCGGCTGGACGATCGAGATCGAAATCCCGTTCCGCACGCTGAATTTCGATCCGGGCGCCGACGCGTGGGGCGTCAACTTCCAGCGGACGGTGCGGCGCAAGAACGAGGAGAGCCTCTGGACCGGTTGGGGACTGAACCAGGGCATCAAGATTCAGTACACGGGCCTGCTGCTCGGCATCCGCGACGTGTCGCAGGGCCACGGGCTCGAGCTGCGGCCCTACGGCGTCACGTCCGCGCTCGCCTCGCCTGGACGCGGCAGGCCGGCCACGACGACGGATGCCAGCGCCGGCATCGACGCGTACTACAGCGTGACGCCGGCGCTGCGCGCCAACGTGACCGTCAACACCGACTTCGCGCAGACGGAAGTCGACCAGCGGCAGGTGAACCTGACGCAGTACTCGCTGTTCTTCCCGGAGAAGCGCGGCTTCTTTCTCGAGGGCGCGTCGTACTTCGACTTCGCGAGCTATGAATCGCAGAATTTCGGCAACAGCCGCAATGTGGCCGTGGTGCCGTTCTTCACGCGCCGCGTCGGTCTCGACGCCAACGGCGATCCGCAGAAGATCGATCTCGGCGTCAAGCTCACCGGGCAGGTCGGCGGGCAGAACGTTGGCCTGATGCAGATCCGGACCGCGCGCGAGGACGGCACGCCGGGCGAGGACTTCACCGCGCTGCGTGTGAGGCGCAACCTCCTTCGGGAGTCGTATGTCGGCGCGCTGTACACGCGCCGCGACGCGCGATCCCACGAGTCGGCGGCGCCGCTCGCGTCGCCGCTCGGCACCTTCGACGCGCTGAACACCCTCGGCGCCGACTTCCGCCTGGGCACGACGCGGCTGCGCGGCAGCCAGAACCTCTTCATGACCGGTTTCTACCTGACGACGACCAATCCGTCGAAGCAGGGCAAGAACGGGGCCTGGGGCGCGAACGTCGAGTACCCGAACGATCGATACATCGGCCGCTTCAACTACCGCGAGGTGCAGGAGAATTACGACCCGGCGGTCGGCTTCACGCTGCGCAACGGCTACCGCCGGTACGCGCCGCAGGCGCGCTTCCAGCCGCGGCCCCGCCGCGTGCAGGGGCGCACGCGGTTCGGCGTGCAGCAGTATCAGTTCGGGGTGTCAGGCGACCTGCAATACCTCACCACCGGCAACGACCCGCTGCTGCGGCAATGGGACGTCACGGTGCTCCAGGCGAATTTCCAGTCGCAGGATCAGATCCAGGTCCACGTCATCCCGACGTCAGAACGCCTCGATCGCAACTTCAACATCAGCCGCGACATCACGCTGCCGATCGGCTCGGAGTACGACTACACGCGCTACCGGTTCCAGGCGCGCTCGGCGAACAGGCGCATGCTCGCGGTCGAAGCCCAGCTCGAGACCGGCAGCTTCTACTCCGGCGACCGCGATCAGATCAACCTGGACATCGGCATACGTCCGCGCCGCGGCGTCGTGCTCTTTCTCGACGGCGAGTGGAACAGGATTGCGCTGCCGCAGGGCAGCTTCAGGACGCGGCTCTATCGCGCGGTTCTCGAGACGCAGTTCAATCCGTGGGTGTCGCTGTCGAACAACGTCCAGTACGATTCGGTCAGCGCGGTCATGGGCTGGCAGTCGCGGTTCCGATGGATTCTCACGCCCGGCAACGACCTGTACGTCGTCTACAACCACAACTGGCTGGACGATCCGGTGCGGGATCGGTTCTCGACGCTGGATCGTCGAGCGGCGTCGAAGATTCTCTACACGTACCGGTTTTGACGCACCCTGCGGCCGGGATCCGGGAGCCGGGAGCCGGGATCCGGGATCCGGGATCCGGGATCCGTTGGTTCACTCGTTCGTGACGTTCCGTCGCTCCCGCGCCACGAGCGACCGGCGCAATCCGTGGAGCACCTGTCGCAGGCGCGAAGACGTTCGTGTGAGTGACTCGAAATGCGGTTGCTCGACGTACTTCAGTCGCAACGCGATTTCGAGCTGGGTGTTGACTTCGGCGAGGCTGCCCAGGGCAAGCGACACGGACCGCTTGTAGAACTTGCCTCCGAGTTGATGGCCTTCGCTGACGTTTGACGGGACTGAAACCGCCGCTCTTCGGAGCTGAGATGTCAGTCCGAAGCGTTCGTCCTGCGGCAGGACCTTCGTGAGCGTGTAGACCTCGATGACGAAATTCATCGCGAGCTGCCACGCTTCCAAATCGCGATACGACTGAATAGGCATGCCGCAGCCGGAGTGCAAGACTCGGGACAGCTTGTTTCAGGGCCGAAATCGCATGTCTAGAGTGCCGGCGCGCCGCCCAAGGGAACGAACTACCCGCACGAACGATCCCTGGAGCCCGAACCGGGAACCCCGAACCCCGAACCCGGAACCCCGAACCCCGAACCCGGAACCCCGAACCTCGGATCCCGGATCCCGGATCCCGGATCCCGGATCCCGGCCGCCGGCCTACGCCGTGATCCGCTCCAACGCCCTCCCCGTCGTCGGCGGGGCGAACAGCGCAATGTCCACGACGCAAATGACCAGCGCGGCGGCGATCACCCCGAACATCGCCGTCGGCCCGAACCGATCGAGCACCGGCACCAGCACGAACGGCATCGCGGCCGTCGACAGCCGGCTCATTCCGTACGCCGTCCCTGCGGCGGTCGCGCGGGCGAAGGTCGGGAAGATCTCCACCTGGAAGATATGCAGCGCGTTCGAGAAGATGTTGCTGGTCGCCGTGTAGAGAAACCCGGACGCGAGGATCACCGAGGGCGCCGACGCGTAGCCGAGCATCAGGCCGAACACCGCCATCAGCGCCGCGGAGCCGACAATCAGCCACCGCCGATCGACGCGCTCGACAATCGGCAGCGACAGCGCGGAGCCAATCGGATACCCGATGAACGTGAGCGACGTGAAGGTCAGCGACGTCACGATCGAATACCCCTTCGCGGCCAGCACCGTCGGCACGAGCGTGCCGAACCCGTAATACCCCACCGTCTGAAACACGTGAAAGACGCAGAGCATCAGCGTCCGGCCGCGATACCGCGGGCCGAAGATGACGCGGAAGCGCCCGCGCTCCCCGGCGGCGATCTCGTCGGGCGCGGGCGGCGGCAGCGGCCCGAGCCGTTCCGCCTCGCGCTCCATGCGCGACACGATCGCTTCCGCGTCCGCGGTGCGCCCCACCGATTCGAGCCAGCGCGGCGACTCCGGCAGCTTCGCCCGCAGCACCCAGATGATGGCCGCGCCGAGCGAGCCGGCGACGAACATCCACCGCCAGCCGTCGATGCCGAACGGCTGCCGCGGCACCAGGATGCGCGCGAGAAACCCGGCGGCCGGCACGCCGAGGAAGCCGAGCGTGTAGGCCCACGCCGTGTAGCGGCCGCGATGGCGCGCCGGCAGCAGCTCGCTCAGGTACGCGTCGACCAGCGGCAGCTCCGCGCCGATGCCCACGCCGGCGAGAAAGCGCGTGACGACGAGCGCGGTGACGTTCGGGCTGAAGGCGCCGAGCAGCGTGAACGCGGAATAGATCCCGAGGTTGACGAGGAACGCCGCGCGCCGGCCGCGCGCGTCCGCGAAGCGGCCGAGCAGCGTCGCGCCGAAGAACATGCCGACGAAGCTCGACCCGATGATGGGCGGCAGCGCCGCCCGCGTCAGCTGAAACTGCTGCGTGAGCACCGTCGCGAGCACGCCCGCGAGGAAAATGTCGAACAGGTCGAAGAACGATCCGATCCCCGCGATGACGGTCGCCTGGCGGTGAACCGCCGTCGGCGGCAGGCGGTTCAACCGCGCAGCTATAGAACCCATCGAACTCATCGAACCCGTAGAACCCATCGAACTCGGCGAACCCATCGAACCCGTAGAACCCATCGAACCCGGCGAACCCATCGAACCCGGCGAACCCATCGAACCCGGTGAACCCATCGAACCCGGTGAACCCATCGAACCCGGCGAACCCCGGATCCCGGATCCCGGATCCCGGATCCCGGCCTACTTCACGGGCAAGTGAAGCGAGAACTCCGTGATCTGCCCGTTGATGTCGGTGAACCAGTGCGGGACGCCGGCGGGGACCAGCATGAAGTCGCCCTTCGACATCTTCTGCGACTTGCCGCCCTCAATCCCCTTGCCGCGCCAGTTGTCGCCCATGTGCACGGCGTCGACCAGCTTCCCGCCGGTGACGAGCGTCGCGGTGCCGTCAAGCATGAGGAACAGCTCGGCGTCCTTGTCATGGATGGAGCCGGCCTGCGCCTCCGCCGGCGACCCGAGCCGGTGCTCCACGTTGACGTTGTACGGGCCGATCTTGAACACGGGCACCGATCCCAGCGGATTCTTCGGCAGCTTCGCGACCGCCGCCGAGACGTCCGCGGCCGACATGTACACACCCGTCGTCGCCTCCGGTGTGACCACCTGTTGCGCGGAGGCGGGAGCGGCGAACAGCGCGGCCGCGGTCATCGCAGCAAAACGTTTCATCGATTCTCCTTTGTGACCGGCCTGATGCCGGGGATGGTCGTGCGAATCTTCCAGAGGCTGCGGCCGCCGACCATGTAGAGCGTGCGGCTGTCGGCGTCGCCGAAGGCGAGGTTCGCGACGCGATCGGGCGTGACGATGGTGCCGAGGTGCCTGCCCTGCGGCGACACGATCCAGACGCCGCCGGGTCCCGAGCAGTAGATGTTGCCGCGGCGATCGACCTTCATGCCGTCGGTGTTGCCCGGCGGCGGCTTCTCGACGCTCATGTCGATCAGCACGCGCGGGCTGCCGATCGTGTCGTCCGGCAGCACGTCGTACGCGTTGATCTTCAGGCCCCCGTTCACGTACAGGATGTTCTCGTCCGGCGAGAACGCGATGCCGTTCGGCGCGGCGCCCTGCGGATCCTTGTCGAGCAGCCGGAGTGCGGAGTCCTTGATCAGATAGACCCCGTGAAACGGGATTTCGCGCGCGGGACTCTCGTCGCGTCCTCGCATCCCGCTCGTCGTCTCGGTGAAGTAAATCGCGCCGTCCGACTTCACCACGAGGTCGTTCGGGCTGTTCAGCCGCTTGCCCTCGTACTTGTCGGCGAGGACCGTCCGCATCCCGCCCCTCTCGAGGCGCGTGATGTTGCGGTCGGTCATCCCCGCGATGATCACGCGCCCGTCGCGGTCGAGCGTCAGCCCGTTCGACCCGATGTTGAGCAGGTGCAGCCGGCCGTTGGTGTACTGGCCGCCGACGTTGTTGATGTCGTTCCCCGTGTACCCGCTCTTCTCGAGAAAGACCGAGAGCTGCCCTTTCGGCGTCCACCTGTAGATGACGTTGGCCGCCATGTCGCTGAAGAGCAGGTAGCCGCCGTCCGCATCGACCCAGACCGGGCCCTCGGTGGCGCCGAAGTAATCGCCCTTGAGAAGCTCCGCGCGCGCGTTGGCCGGGATCACGGCGTCGAGCGCCGGATCGAGCCGCACGACCCCGTTCTGCGCCGGGGCCTGCGCGAGCAGCGCCGTCACCGTGAAGACGAGGCAGGCGGGAACGAGGAGGCGCGTCATGGCGAGTGGAATCCTACAGTACACTTCGCGGATGCGTGGACCCGACTGATGGCGATCGATCCGCGGGCGATCGCGCAGGAATTGATCGACGCCTACGAGGCCGGCGACCTGCTGCCGCAGACGCTGTCGTCGCGCGAGGGCTTCGACCTCGCCACCGCCTACGCGGTCGAGGCGGAGCTCGCGCGGCGCCGGAAGGCCGGCGGCCACGCCGTCGTCGGGCGGAAAGTGGCGTTCGGCAACCAGGCCGTGCTCGACAAGCTGAAGCTGAAGACGGTCGCGTGGGCGTCGATGTACGACGATACGGTGCACCAGGCGAGCGCCGAGGAGGCGTCGCCGGTGCCGTTCACCTACGCGCCGAAGCTGGAGCCGGAGATCGTCTTCAAGCTGAAGTCGCCGGTGACGGGCGACACCTCCGATCCGGCGTCCGTGCTCGGGAGCGTCGAATGGCTGTCGCTCGGCTACGAGATCGTCGACTGTCCGTTCCCCGAGTGGCAGTTCCAGCCGGCAGACCTGGTGGCCGCCTTCGGGTTTCACGCGGGGCTGGTTCTCGGGCCGCCGACGACCGTGACACCCGGCAACCTCGCGTCGCTCGCCGCGCAGCTCGCGGACTTCAAGTTGAAGCTGTTCAAGAACGACAATTTTGTTGAGGAGGGTGGAGGGAAGAACGTTTTTCGTAGCCCCGCGCTCTGCCTCGGAGAGCTGGCGGCCGCGCTCTCGCAATCGCCATGGGCCGAGCCGCTGCGCGCGGGCGAACTGATCAGCACCGGGTCGCTGACGACACCGATGCTGATCGCGCCGGGCGACACGTGGCGCGCCGAGCCCGAGGGGCTCGACGTGGCCCCGCTCGTCATGAAGTTGTAGAAGGGGTTGGGGTTTAGACGGCGTTCGCGCGCATGACGGTGCCCTGCGGCGTCCACCGCAGGAACGAGACCTCGACGAGCGAGTCGATGACGCGCCTTGACGAGTCGTGGTCGAGGCCCCACAGCCGCGCGGCCTGCGGAAGCGTCAACTGCAATCCGGGCATCTCGATGAACTCACTCCGCACCCGGTGCACGAGTCGATGATGTTCCATGCGCTGTTGCCGGAGCAACAGCCGAGCCAACTCGGGCGGATGCGTCAGGTGCGATGAATCGCCAGTGTTTTCGCACGCGTCTATCCGATCGCGCGGCGGACCAGCGAATTCGCGTGTGGCGATTCCGACAATCCGGCGTCGTTCGGACGCACGAGCCGACAATAATGTGACCCGCCAACCTATGGCATCGACATTCGAATCCAGTCCGCTCGCCTCGCGCATCGCCGCCGATGCCGAGCTCCGCGATCGCGATCTCGGCTTCGGCTCGGTCGTCAGCCGCGAGAGCCGCCAGCGCCTGCTCAATCGGGATGGTTCGTTCAACGTCGTGCGCGAGGGACTGGGCCTGTTCGAGACCATCGCCCCCTACTCGCACCTGCTCCGCGTGTCGTGGACCGCGTTCATCGCCCTCGTCACGCTGCTCTATGTCGGCATCAACCTGCTGTTCGCCGTGCTGTTCGTCCTGTGCGGCCCCGGGGCGCTGGCCGGCCCCGGCGGCCACATGCTCGGGGGACGGTTCAGCCAGGCGTTCTTCTTCAGCATCCAGACGTTTGCGACCATCGGCTACGGACAGATCGGTCCGAATGGATTGGCCGCCAACATGCTCGTCACCGTCGAAGCGCTCATCGGCCTGATGTATCAGGCGCTGGCCACCGGGCTGCTCTTCGCGCGCTTCGCGCGGCCGACCGCCGCGATCGCCTTCAGCCAGCGCGCCATCATCGCGCCCTATGCGGGCATCCGCGCGCTGCAGTTCCGGATCGCGAACCGGCGGCGCAGGAACGAGATCATCGAGCTCGAGGCGCAGGTGCTCTACACGGCGTTCGAGCGGAACAGCGACGGGCAGTTCGTGCGCCGCTACCGGCTTCTAGCGCTCGAGCGGAACAAGGTGACTTTCTTCCCGCTGTCGTGGACGATCGTCCACCCGATCGACGACCACAGTCCGCTGGCCGGCAAGACAGCCGACGACCTCGAGCGCGAACAGGCCGAAATTCTCGTCCTGCTGACCGGCGTGGACGAGACCTACCAGCAGACCGTGCACACGCGCACGTCGTATCGCGCCGACGAGATCATCTGGAACGCGCGCTTTCAGCCGGTGTTCCGCGGCCCGTCGCCCTCCCGGGTGCTTGCCGTGGATGTGAGCCGGCTGGATGATGTGGTCAGGCTGAACCCGGACCCCGCGGAATGACCATGCGCTGGGACGACCTGAAGCAGCACTTCGGCGAATTCCTCCACGGCTACTTCGTCTCCGAGTACGAGCGGAGGCTGCGCGAGCAGTTCGTCGATCTCAACGATCTGTTCATGCTCCAGTGCTTCATGGAGCTCGTCGGCCTGCCGAACCCGGCGGCCATCTACCTGCTCGACGTGTATCCGTTCTTCCTCGAGGAGTTCCACACCTGGCACCGGCGGATGGGAATGGACCGCTCGCCAGTCGGCAGCATGCCGTGCTGCTGACCATGGCGCCGGACCTCCAGTTCCTGCGGAAGCGAATCCTGTTCTTCGGCGGCAAGGGCGGCGTCGGCAAGACGACGTGCGCGTCGGCGGTGGCGCTGGCGGCGAGCCGCGCCGGCAAGCGCGTGCTGCTCGTGTCGACCGATCCCGCGCACTCGACCTCCGACATCTTCGGCCGGCCGTTCGACGCCGACGAGCGCGAGATTCATCCGGGGCTGAACGGCATCGAGATCGACGCCCGTCTCGAGGCGCGCCGCTACATCGACAACGCGAAGGCAGGCATCGCGCGGATGTTCAGCCAGGCGGTCGCGAGGGAAGCCGAGCGGCAGATCGAGCTCGCCTCCTCGATGCCGGGCGTCGAGGAGGTGGCGCTCTTCGACCGCATCGGCGACCTGATCGTCAATCGATTCGACGCGTACGACCTGCTGGTCTTCGACACCGCGCCGACCGGCCACACGCTGCGGCTCCTGCGGATGCCGGAGCTGGTCTCGGCGTGGATCACGGCGCTGTCGAAGCGGCGGCGCGCGCTGCTCTCGCTCAACAAGGACATCGACCAGGTCCGCCTCGCGCCGGAAGCGATCAACCCGGACGACGATCCGATCCTCAAGACGCTCGACGCCCGCCGCGAGAAGCTGGAGCAGGTCCGCGCGCGCCTGATGCAGCACAACTTCACGGGCTTCGTCCTGGTCGTCGTGGCCGAGCGCCTGCCGATCGAGGAGACGGCTCGCGCCGCGGAGATTCTCCGCGAGTCGAACGTGAACGTGTGCGGCGTGGTGGTGAACCGCGTGCTGCCGGCGGATGCCGACGGCGATTTCTACCGCTCGCGGCGGCAGCAGGAAGAGGTCTACGTGAACGAGATCCGGCAGCGGTTCTCGGGCTACCCGCTGGTCTGGGTGCCGCAGCTGCCGACCGACATCTACGGCCTGGAGCAGCTCGAACGCGTCAGCTACCTGCTGATGCGCGCGTCTGAACCGCCGAGATAGCGGGCCGCGACGACGGCGATGAGGAATCCTGCGAAAACGGTGAACACCATGGGGGTTGAGCCTTTGTAAGTGGATTGACAGCCTTTATATCGGTTGAAACTGCGGCGACTTCAGGGGCGCCGCGACGGCGTCGACCGGCTGCGAGGCGTCAACCGGCCGCTGGTCGCGCGGCAGGGCCGGAGCGACGATCACCGGCGCGGCCGGCTGGCCGAACGTCGGCGCGAAATGCTCGACCGGCCCGGTGCCCGGCCCCGGCGCGACGAGCCATGAGAGCGAATACCCGATCGCCAGCGCGCCCAGCATGCCGGCGACCTGCTTTCCTCTGGAGACTGGAACCATTTCGTTGCTGGATATAGCAGAGCGGATGCCACTCCGAGCCATCGCGGAATTGCCCTGAATTCCACGGAATTCCGCGGCCCTGTTCCATTCTGGCGCTGTGCGGCGCGCGGCGCGGGCACAGCGTTGGGCGTGCGAGGGCACCCGCTTGCCGAATCCGGGAACTTTCCGCGTCAGCAGGCGTTCCTGCTATCCTTCAGTCTGATGATTCGCGCCTTCCGGCGCGCTCGTCTGGCGCCGCTCGCCGCTGCCGTCGCGCTCTTTGCGACGATGCCCATCACCGTCTCGTCCGTGCTGCACGACGGGATGGACGATGCGATCTGCAACCCGGCGGTCGTGGTTCACGACGCCGAGGCGCATCGCGTCGGCGCGGCAACCACCGCGCTCCCCGATTCACAGCACTGCGTGCTTTGTCATGCGCTGCAGTCGCTGCGCGCCGTCTCCGCCACTATCCGCCTTGCACCCCCGGCGGTCGACGCGCGCCTCATCGCCTCGGCATCGGCTGCCGCCCTTCACGCACCGCTCCATTCGACCCGCCCGGCCCGCGCGCCGCCGATCTCCGCCTGACTCCACTCGGTGGTTCGGGGTTTCGAAGGTTCGAGGGTTCGCTGGTACGTGCGAACGACGAACCGCGAAGCTGAACGCCCCCAACCGCGAACCACCGAACACCCGAACACGCACCACCGTCGGAGGAGTTAGATGCGAGCGATTCATTTCGCGTGCGCGGCCCTGCTTGCCGCGACGCTCGTCGCGGCGCCGCGCGACGCGGCGGCCCAGGCCGCCGACCAGGCGCAACAGCTTCAGCAGCAGATCGACCAGCTGCGGCAGGAGTTCAACCAG
>JADMIO011456607.1_pt1 | contig 11781 bp, 12 predicted proteins | sample 8958161 | NCBI WGS metagenome assembly JADMIO01 (sample SAMN16585339, study PRJNA669376) | soil metagenome | isolation source: Crop rotation soil | place: USA: Cullars Rotation, Alabama | collected 2011
GCGACAACTTGTCCACGTGGAATTCTAAGCTTAGGATCCCAATGTGCTGGAAAGGACGGGGTGGCGGGCGGGCCCGCGGCCCACAACAGCTGGTGGTTCTGGAATCCGGTCACGAACGAGCGGCGCTACCTGTTCGTGGGGCAGGAGGGGCCGGGCGCGCTCGGCACCAGCTCGTCGGGAGACACTCACGTGCTCGACGTGGCCGATCTCGCCCATCCGGTCGAAGTCGCCTCGTTGTCGATCGCCGGCGCCGGGACCCACAACTTCTGGGTCGACGAAGCGCGACAGATCCTCTACGCCGCCTACTACAACGCGGGCGTGATCGCGGTCGACGTCTCCGGCTCGCTGGCGGGTGATCTGAGCGGGCGGATCGTGGCCCGGAGCGAGCTCGGCGGCCCCGGCAATACGTACACCTGGGGCGTGATGCTCGCCAACGGATCGCTCTGGGCGAGCGACATGGTGAGCGGATTCTGGCGGCTCGACCCGACCACGCTCGCGACGTTAGGCGGGGGCAACAACGTCCCGGCGCGGTGGAGCTCGGATCTCTGGGTCCACGGCAGCTACGGCTACACCGGCACCTGGGGAGCGGTCCCTCGGAACGGAGACGCCTTCGGCAACGTCGTCAACGTATGGCGGGTGACCGGCGCGGCGGCTCCCGCACTGGCCGACTCGATCGTGATTCCCGACATCCATACGGTGAGCGATCTCGAGGTCAGCGACGACGGCGGCCTCCTGGCGGTGACCGCCGAGCGGCTCGCCGGCCAGGGGCTCTTGCTCTACTCGTTGGCGGACCCAGCCCGGCCCGTGCTCACCGGCCGGGCCCTCGTCTCGACCGGGCTTCACACCGGCTCGCTGTTCCGGATCGGCGGGCGCCTGTTCCTCTTCGGCGCGAAGAACCCGCCGGATCCCGCGCTGCAGGTATTCGACGTGACCCCGCCGGGTTCTTAGCCCGCGGCCGGTTTCTCCGAAGGCAAACGCTTCCGAAGCTCCTCGGCCAGCGCGACGATGATGCCCGCAGGACCCCGCACGACAGTAAGGCGACGGCGCCGGCGAGGTCCTCGACGACCACGCGGACGTGGTCCAATCGCTCGATCGTCCTGTGTTAGGCGGACCTAACCGGTGATCTCGAAACCGTTCCGGGCAACCAGCTTCTCGCCGTACTTGCAGTCCACCCGGTAACGGCCCGGCTTCCAGGAGCCTGGCTGGTCCGCGCCCCACGCCCGGTCGTTCACCCAGCTGGTCGCGTTCGGCGCGATCGTGTTCTCGATGGTGAAGCTGCCGATCACCGCGTCGCTCGACGAGTACACGGTGCAGCCGATCGGCAGGCCGACGTAGCGCCCCGGCGCGGCCAGACTCAGCGTGATTTCCGTGTGGACGTAGCGAGTCTGGGCCGCGGTGAACGTCTTGCTGTAGCGGCGATCGGGCGAGCCGAGGGGAGGTCCTTGCGCGGGCGCCTCGTAGAACTTGAGCGCCCGGCTCTCGAGCGGGACGATGAGCCGGGTCCCGTTCTGCTCGCCGCGATACTCGAACTTGACGCCGATCGTTTCGCCCGAGCCGAACGCGCGCACGGCGGCCCAGACGGCCGCACCGCCTAACGCGAGGAGCAGGAGCACGATCGCGGGCCGGAGCCCGCGCAGCCGGGGCTTCGGCACCTTGAGATTGATCGACGTGTCCGTGGCTTCGACCCGACGCCGAGGCGTCGCGGGAGCTGCGGGCGGAGGGGCAGGGGCCGGTTCCGGGCCGGCCGCGCGAGCTGCTGGGGGCGGGCCGAACGCGCCGTATTCCGTGGCCGGGGGCGGCACCGCGGGAGCGACCTGCAGCACCTGACGAACCGTCGCCACCAAATCGGCGAGATGACGGTCGAGATCGGGGGAGAGCGCGTCCATCCAGTGCCGGGTCCGGAGATGGTACTCCAACGCGCCCTCCGGCATTACGTCTTCGATCCGAAACGCGATCGGCGTCACGCCCTTGCGAATCGCCGCGTCGACCTCGTTGACCAGGTGGGTGGACCGATTGGCGTGCGAGGAGAACACCAGAACCAAGACCGTTGCGGCGCCGATTGCGTCGACGATCGCCTGGGCCCAGACGTCGCCGCCCTTGATGTCGCGCGGCGCGATCCAACAGCGAATCCCGTTCGCCTCGAGCGCCTTGACCACCGCCAGCGCGACCTCATTGTCCCGGCTCGAGTAGGAAACGAAGACGGCATGGGTGAGGGCCATGGCGTTCCTAGAATACTCGCTTTGCCGGAGGTCGCAACCGACCCGAGCCACTTGACGAAGGCCTCGGTCGAGCGACAATTCACTCGACCAACCTATGAATGACGAGCGTCCCCCCGAGCATCCCACCCGGCCGCGTCTCGTCTTTCGCGTCGGCGTCGTCGGCCATCGCTGGAATCGATTGGGAATCCCGGTCGAAGAGCGAGCCGGAGTCGGGCCGCTCGAGGCTACCGCCGACGACGAGCGGGCTCTGCTCGCCGGTTGCGACCAGATTCTCCGCCGGATCGCCGGGACGGTGAACGCCGTAGGCCAAGCGGGCGTCGGCTATCGCGATCGAACCGCGAGGCTCACCATCGTCTCGGGTCTCGCCGAAGGCGCCGACCGGATCGCGGCGCACGCCGGGCTCGCGCAGGGCTTCGAGCTCTGGGCCGTGCTGCCGTTCGACCCCACCGCCTATCTCGCCGACTTCGACGAAGCCTGGCAGCCGCCAATGTGGTCGCGACCCGGTGCCCAGACCGAGTTCGCCCAGCTCGTGGCCCGCGCTTCCGACTGCATCGTGATGGACGGATCGCCCGGCAGCGACGATGCCTACGTGGCCCTTGGTCGCACCATCCTGAATCATTGCGACGTCATCATCGGGATCTGGAATCGAGAGGCGGGGGCGGGCAGCGGCGGGACCGACCACATCCTGCGAGCAGCCCGTCAGTCCGAAATTCCGATCATCCGGGTGGACCCGGCCGCCCCGGAGCGTCCCTGGCTCGAAGACCCGAGAGAGCCGGACGATGGGATCTCGTCGGAGCTGGGCCTGCTCGACCGGCGGATCCGGGCGCTGATCGAGGCGCCGGCCGACAAGGATCTCCGCGAGGAGTTCTTTCAGGAGACGTTCGTTCGCGGGCGGCTCGGCAAAGCCTACGGCGTGATGTCCACCCTGATCCGGAATCTCGGCCCGGTCGGAAGCCGACTGACGCCGACCGCGATCGGCTGGGTCCAGGTCCTCGCCCGTATCAGCCGGCCCACGTGGCGCGACCATTGGGTGCCGGCCAGTCGAGCCCGATGGGAGGAAGAATGGAGCACCGATGCTCCGGTCGATGCGGATCTGCGAGCTCGCCTGATCGAGTCGCTCGCGGAACCCTATGCCTGGGCCGACAACCTGGCGACGTTCTACGCCAATCGTCACCGCTCGGCCTTCACCATGGTGTTCAGCCTCGCGTGGATCGCGGCCGCGGTCGCCGTCATCGGATTCGTTGCTCACGTAACCGAGCACCACTCGATCTCCACCGTGGCCGGAGTGGTCGAGCTCGTCGTCGTCGGCGCGATCACCGGCCTCAACCTGTGGGGCCGTCGCCGCAGGTATCACGAGAAGTGGATCGACTACCGGACCCTCGCCGAGCGGCTCCGGCATCTGACGGTCATCTGGCCGACCGGAGCGTCGGTTCCGTTCGCCCGGATGGCGGAGCACGTCCCGCTGTCCGAAGCGGAGGGGGACGCGCCCGCCCGCAAAGCGGAAGACCCGCGGGTGACCTGGGTCGGTTGGTTTTACCGAGCGACGGTCCGCGAGCTCGGCTTTGCCACGGCGGAGTTCAACCGGGTCCACATCGAGAGCTGCCGGCGGTTGTTGGTGAACCACGAAATCGGCGACCAGCTCGCGTTTCACGCCAAGGCGATGGGACGACTCGAGCAGATCCATCGCAACACCGAAGCGCGGGCGAAGTTCCTGTTCCAGCTCGCCGCGGTCGTCGCGGCGATCCACGTGTTCGCCCTCGGTGCCGTCGCCAAGCTCGTCGGCACCGTTCACCCGAACGAAGCCGTGCTCTGGACCGCCGCCGGCCTCACCCTGCTTTCCGTGTTTCTCCCCGCTCGCGCCGCGGCCCTGAACGGTTGGGCCGGCCACGCCGATTTCTATGGAGCCGCCCTCCGCTCGGCGCAGATCGCGACTCGACTCGAGGAGCTGCAGCGCGTGATCCAGACGGTCGCTCCGCTCGATAGCGGCACGATCGGCGAGTTCGCGGTCGAGGCTACTCGGGTGATGGAAAGCGAGCTCTTGGCGTGGCACACCGTCTCGCGGAGCAAGCCGCTGCCGGAGGGCTGAAACCGCGCCCCCCGGGGGCTCGTCGTGCTCGGCGACCAACCCCGCCATCCCTGAGGTTCGCATGACCCTGATCGGTGATTTCCGATACGACGTGAAGGGCGCGCTTCGGACCATCCGGCGCCGGCCCGCTTTCTCGATTCTCGGCATCCTCACGCTGGCGCTCGGGCTCGGCGCCACGATCGGGCTCGCCGGCGCGATTCAATCGGTTCTCATCCGGCCGCTTCCGGTCGCCGATGAAGGCAGTCTCCGGGTGTTCTGGGGTGACTACGACTGGCGCGGGGTGGAGTACGATTTCGTCCGGGAGCGCACTCAGGTGTTCAGCGGCCTCGCGGCGTACTCGAGCGACGGCGCCATGCTTCGCACCGACCGCGGCAGCTCCGTGCTCCTCTCTGGTGTCACCTCCGCGAACATCTTCGACGTGATCGGCGCGCATCCCGCGATGGGACGCACGTTCGCCCCGGGGGAGGATCGCCCCGGCTCCGAGCCGGTGGTCGTGCTCAGCTTCGGGGTGTGGCAGCAAGACCTCGGGGCCGATCCGGCGATCGTGGGCAAGCGCGTCGTGCTGAACGGTCGGCCGACCACGGTCATCGGCGTGATGCCGCGGGGCTTCTACTTCCCGACGCCGGAGTTTCGGATCTGGCAGCCGCTCAACCTCGACCCGGCGAGCGGACAATATCAGGGCAACGGCTGGTTGGTCCTACTTGGGCGGGTGCGCGCCGGCCGCAACACCGCCGACGTGAACGCCGACGTCGCCGCCCTGGCGACGGCCCTAGGCCAGCGCTTCACCTATCCGGCCGCCTGGGATCTCTCGAAGGGTGCTCACGTGCGCCCGCTCCGCGACTACCTGGTCGGCGACGTTCGGCCGGCGCTGTTGCTCCTCCTTTCGGCCGGCGCGCTCATTCTGCTCATGGCCTGCGCGAATGTCGCCGCGCTCATTCTCGCGCGGACCACTGATCGCGCCCACGAGATCACGCTCCGGGCCGCCCTCGGCGCCGGGCGCGGACGGCTCGCCCGCCAAATTCTCACCGAGTCGCTGGTCTTTTCGGTCCTGGCCGGCGCGATCGGCCTCGGGGTCGCCGCGCTCGGCTTCAACGTCTTGGTCGCGAGCCTCCCCCTCAAGAACGGAGTGGAACAGACCGTCTCGCTCGATTGGACCGCGTTCGCGGTCGCGTTCGTCCTCGCGGTGCTGGTCGGGCTGTTCGTCGCCGCCGTGCCGGTCCGCTCGGTCCTCTTGGGACGGGTGGAGGGCATCGGCACGACCCGGGGTGTTCGGGGGCTGAGCCGGGGCACCGGCCGGGTGCACGCGGGGTTAGTGGGCGGCGAGTCGGCGGTGGCGGTCCTGCTGGTGGTCGGCGCCCTGCTCCTGGTCCGTTCGGTCAATCAGCTCCTCCGGCTCGATCTCGGCTTCGAGCCGGCGGGGGTCGTCGCCGCCGACGTGATGGCGCTCGGCCAGGACGTGAACGATGCCGATCAGCGCCGCTTGTTCCGCGAGCTGCTGGAGCGGACCGCCACGATTCCCGGGGTCGCCGCGAGCGGCCTGGTCCCCCGGCTGCCGGTCCGAGATGGCGGGTGGCAAGGCTCGATCAACGTCGAATCGCGACCCGATCTCCAGGGCGTCAACGGCCCGAACGCGATGTACCGCCCGGTGACGAGCGGCTACTTCAAGGCCATGGGCATCGAGCTCATCAAGGGCCGCTTGTTCGACCCGAGCGATCGGATCGGGTCGCCGCGAGTCGGGCTCGTGAGTCAGTCGCTCGCCGCGCGGGCTTGGCCCGGGGGCGATCCGATCGGCCAGCGACTACGCAGCGGGATCAATGCGGATACCAACCCGATCACCGTGGTCGGGGTCGTCGAAGAGATCAAGATCGCGAGCATCACCGGCGCCAACCCCTTCGTGGTCTACGTCCCGCTCGACCAGGAGCGATCGCTCAATGGGGGACAGGTGCTCGTCCTCAAGAGCAGCGCCGGTGAAGCCGCGACCGCAGCGGCCGTGCGCCGGCTCGTGCGAGAGATCGAGCCCCGCGCGGCCGTTGCCCGGGTGACGACCATGAACGACGTCGTCGCCGCCGCGTTGGCCGAGCCCCTCCGGCTTCGCTTCTTCCTCTCGCTCTTCGCCGGCCTCGCCGTGTTGCTCGGCGTCGTCGGCGTCTATTCCGTGGTGTCCTACTCCGTCGCCCGGCGACAGACGGAGTTCGGCGTACGGATGGCGCTCGGAGCGAGCCCGGGGCGAGTGCTCCGCCAGGTCGTGGGGCACGGCGTCCTCCCGGTCGCAATCGGCGGCGTAGTCGGGCTCGGCCTCGCCGTCGCGCTGGCCCGGGTGGCGGCCCGATTCCTCTATGGCGTGAGTCCAGCCGATCCGCTGAGCATCGTCCTCGCGGCCCTGGCGCTCATGACCTCGGGCGCGATCGCCGCCGCGCTGCCCGCTTGGCGCGCCGCCGGCGTGAGCCCGGTAGAGTCATTGCGAGGGGAGTAGGGACGGGGGCCGGCATTGAGGACGGAGAGAGGAACGCGGGTGACGCGAATCCGGCGACTGACGCCGATCGCTCCAAAGCACTCCGTCCCTCCTCTAACCAGATCAAGTCAATTTGGTTTTTAGGTGATTGATCGCCGCCATCAGCCCCCCAAAGAAGTCCTGGAACGATGATGGCTGGATTGCTTCGGAGCGATCGGCGTCATTCGCCGCATTCGCGTCATCCGCGTCCAACTCTCCGTCCTTGATGCTCGCGGGTTTCTCACCGGCCTCCACCGACGCTCAGTGGCGTCGGCGATACCGGCGCACTTTGTCGCGGGTGCCGCAATCGGCCATCGCGCACCAACGGCGACGGCCGCTCTTGCTCGTGTCGAAAAAGAGCCAACCGCATTCGTCGCCGTCGCATTGTTTCACCCGCCCGAGCTCGGAGGAGGCAAGGAGATCCGCGGCGGCGAGGGCCACTGCCGCCCGGATCCGACTTCGGTCCGCCGGGGCGCGCCAGTGCCATCCCAGCGTCCTGCGCTCGGCCACCAAGTGTTGCTGCGCCCGGGCTCGGCGCACCTCACGCTCGACCACCGCGACGTCGACTGCCGGCAGCGGCCACGCTTCGATGGCGGCTTTGAACACTCGATACAGCGACTCCCGAAACGCCCGATCGAGCGCGATCCCACCGCGCGCCCGCGCCAAGCGAGCTCGCTCCCGCGCCGTCAGCACCCCCGCTTCGAATCCCCAGTCCACGAGATCCACGGCCGAGCCAAGCCGATCGCCCACGACGTGATCGAAGTATTCCCGGCGCCGGCGCCGGGGGCCCGCCGTTCGACCGCGCACGGTGTTCACGAAGTCGAGCGCCAGGTGTCCCGCAATTCGCCGGAATCGTCCAGGCCCGGCCACCTCCGTCATCGCCGTAGGGCTCATTGACCGCCCGTCTCCCGTCCGGTAGCTTGAAACCAGTAAAGTAACTTATACAGGTTACACCACTCACACTCCCTATAACACCATGTCGGAAACCGATCGAATTGCCGAGCAGCTGACGATGGCCTTCGAGGGCGACACCTGGACCGGTCGGCCGATCCGCGACATCGTCCGGACGTTCACCGCGGCCTCGGCGGCGGAGACGCGAGCTCCCGGCGGGAACAGCGCGTGGGAGATCCTCGGACACATCGTCACCTGGCTCCGGGTATCGCGGATTCGGCTCGGCGGCCAAGCCGCCGACGCAACCGACGAGGACAACTTTCCCGCGGTCACCGACCCCTCGGCGACCGCCTGGAACGCCCTCTGGACCGAAACGGAAGCGGAGTATCGCGGGCTGGCGGATGCGATCCGGCGGTTTCCTGCCGACCGTCTGTCGGCAACGACGCCGGGCCAAACGTATCCGATCTACCATCTGCTGCACGGCGTGATTCAGCATTCGCTGTACCATGGCGGGCAACTGGCACTGCTTGCCAGGATGGCTGGATAGAACCAAAAGGGACGGGGGACGGGGGACGGGGTAGGTGGAGTTGATCGAGCTAGACAAGCTCGGCCTTCCCTCGTCCCCCGTCCCCGTATCTACAGTCTGGGCAGTGTCACCCCAACTTGCCCCTGGTACTTTCCCGCCTTGTCTCGGTACGACGTCTCGCAGACGTCGTCCGCGTCCGCTTCGAAAAAGAGGACCTGACAGATCCCCTCGTTCGCATAGACCTTCGCGGGGAGGGGGGTCGTGTTCGAGATCTCGAGGGTGACGAACCCTTCCCATTCGGGCTCGAACGGCGTGACGTTGGTGATGATCCCGCAGCGCGCGTAGGTCGATTTGCCGACGCAGATCGTCAGCACGTTGCGCGGGATCCGGAAGTATTCGACCGATCGGGCGAGCGCGAAGCTATTGGGCGGCACGATGCAGACCGGCCCCTCGAACTCGACGAAGCTCTTCGGGTCGAATGCCTTGGGATCGACGATCGCCGACAGCACGTTGGTAAAGATCTTGAACTCGGGCGCCACCCGCATGTCGTACCCGTAGGAGGACACCCCGTACGAGATCGCCTTCCGGCCCAGGGCATCGACGTCCCGCACTTGGCCGTCGACGAACGGCTCGATCATCCGCTGCTCCGCCACCATCCGGCGGATCCAGCGATCGGATTTGATGGACATTGGCAAAAGATAGTACGAGTCCAAAGTCCGAACACGGGCGAGAGCTGTGCTTGCCACCGCACAGCTCTCCCACGCCCCTTCGGACTCGGACTCGGACTATTCTTCTCCAATGGAGTGTCCCTCTTGCCACACCGAAACCTCCGGCAACTTCTGTCATCACTGCGGGGCGGGGCTCCGCGCGCTCGAATGCTCTACCTGCGGTCGGGCTTCGCCCGCCGGCAGCAAGTATTGTGAAGCGTGCGGCGCGCCGGTCACCGCTTCGCGGGCCGATCGGTCGGTCCTGGTTCGCTTCGGCGGCTGGGTGTTAGGCGGCGCCATGATCGTCGCGCTGGTTGCCCTCGTCCGCTTGCGCCCGGCGAATCCGCCGGCGCCGGCCGCGGACCCCGCCGAGGCGTCCGAGCCGAGCGGCCCCACCGGGCGAGCGCCGGACATCTCGAGGATGTCGCCCCGCGAGCGGTTCGATCGCCTGTATCAACGGGTGATCACCGCGGCCGAGCGAGGCGACCAGGCCACGGTCGACCAATTCACCCCGATGGCAGTCGCCGCCTTCGGCCAGCTCCCTCTGGTCGACGCCGACGCGCGGTATCACCTCGCCATGCTGCTGCTCCACGTCGGCGACGCGGCCGGCGCCAAAGCGCAGGCCGACTCGATTCTCGCGGCGAACCCGAACCACCTGTTCGGCTACGTGATCGCCGGCGCCGTGGGGCGGTGGGAGAAGAACGATGCCGCGCGGGACGCGAGCTACCGGAATTTCCTCGCGCACTACGACCAGGAGCTCGCCACCAGGAAACCCGAGTATCAAGAGCACGAAGCGATGCTCGCCGACGTCAAACGGGCCGCCTCCGGGGCCCCGCCGCGCCGGACCGGCCGATAGCGGCAAACTCCAAGCGGCATCTCGGTTTGCGCCACTCGTACCGGGTTGAACTCGTTTTCGGCCGCGGTTAGATTCGGGCGGGGCTCGTGAATTATTTCACGAAACGCCTACCGCCCGGCAAATCACGTTCAGAGAGGACGGGGTCTCGGTCCCGATGCTAGAGCCCTACGTTCCGATTCTCGTCTTGATCGCGTTCGTCGTGGCCAACGCGATCATGATGCTCGCGTTGTCGCACGTCCTCTCGAGCTATCGCCGAACGCCGACGAAAATCGCGCCGTACGAATCGGGCATTCCGGTGCTGGGCAACGCCCGCGAGCGGTTTTCGGTCAAGTGGTATCTGGTGGCGATGCTGTTCATCGTCTTCGACATCGAAACGGTATTCATGATTCCGTGGGCCGTCGCGTTCCGCCAGCTCCCGGAGATCAGTGGTGTGCTCGTTCTCGAGATGTTCGTGTTCATCGCGATTCTCGGCATCGGGTACATCTACGTCTGGAAACGAGGTGCCCTCGAATGGGACTGACACAGCCCGAGCCCGCGACGACCGAGGTTCCCGCGGTCTCGCCGAACTTCATCACGACCCGGCTCGATTTCCTGGTGAACTGGGGCCGCGCCAACTCCCTGTGGCCGATGCCCTTCGGGACCGCGTGCTGCGCCATCGAGTTCATGGCGACGGCCGCGGGTCGCTACGACATCTCCCGCTTCGGCATGGAGCGGATGAGCTTCTCGCCCCGCCAAGCCGACGTCTTGATCTGCGCGGGGCGGCTGCCGTTCAAGCTGGCGCCGATCATTCGCCGGGTCTGGGACCAGATGCCGCAGCCGAAATGGTCGATCTCGATGGGCGCCTGCGCCTCGAGCGGCGGCATCTTCGACAACTACGCGATGGTGCAGGGCATCGATACGATCATCCCGGTCGACGTCTACGTACCCGGCTGTCCGCCTCGTCCCGAAGGGCTGATGTACGGCATCATGCTGCTGCAGAAAAAGATCAAGGGCGAGACCATCGCCGATCCGACGCTGCGCCAGGAGTTTCTCACCAACCAGGATGGCTTCTACATCCCGCCCGAGCGGATCGACGAGCTCTCGGAGCCGTTCGGCAACTCGATTCATCAGACCCGGTCCGCATGACCGCGAGCCCGGTGGTCGCCTGGTCGCCGTCGGTCGAGCCGCTCAAGGCCACCTTCGGCGACGCCATTCTCGATGCGTGGGTCTCCTCCGGTGACACGATCGTTTCGGTCCAGCGCGACCGCGCCCACGAGATCCTCGCCTGGCTCAAGGACACGCCCGATCAGGCGTTCAATTACCTGACCGACGTCACGGCGGTGGACTACCGCGATCCCGAGCGGCCGCTCGAGGTCGTCTATCAGCTGCGCTCGCTCGGCCGCCGGGCCGATCTCCGGGTCAAGGTGCCGCTCGACAAGCGGGAGCCGCTCGTCGTCGACTCCGTGTGGGACCTGTGGAAGGGCGCGGACTGGCTCGAGCGCGAGGTGTACGATCTCTTCGGCGTCACCTTCACCGGCCATCCCGATCTCCGCCGGATCATCATGTGGGAGACCTACGCGGAGGGCTATCCGCTCCGCAAGGATTTCCCGCTCCGCGGGAACTTCACCCGGGCCGAGCAGACCCGGCAGGCGCTCGCGGCGAATCCGGAGGCGAACTACTCGATCGAAGAGCTCTCGATCGCCGACGCGTTCAACGAGCTGCCCGAGGACATGCGGCGCCGGCTGAACCAGGGCCAGCGGGGGGAGATCCGATGAGCACGCGCATGGTGGAGTTGGCGCTCGCGACGCCGGGCCTCGACCGGGAAGGTCATCCCGCCCGAGTGCCGTTAGGCGCGTCGCCGCCGCCGGGCGAAGACTTCGGCGCCGAGCACATGCTGGTGAACATCGGGCCCCAGCATCCCGCGACTCACGGGGTCCTCCGCCTGGTGCTCGAGCTCGAGGGCGAAACCGTCAAGCGGTGCATTCCCCACATCGGCTATCTCCACTCGGGCTTCGAGAAGCTCGGC
>JADMIO010809420.1_pt1 | contig 11780 bp, 2 predicted proteins | sample 8958161 | NCBI WGS metagenome assembly JADMIO01 (sample SAMN16585339, study PRJNA669376) | soil metagenome | isolation source: Crop rotation soil | place: USA: Cullars Rotation, Alabama | collected 2011
TTGGTCAGACCGCATCGATCAAAATCGTGAAACTGACGAACGGCACGGATAACGATTCCGCACCTGGCCCAACCGTACCGGTTGGCAGCACGGTGACGTGGACGTACAACGTGACGAATACGGGTAACGTGACCCTGGCTCCTGTCACGGTTACGGATGACAAAATCGGTCTGGTGTGCACGATTCCATCGTTAGCTCCTGGCGCCAGCTCGAGCTGCACAGCAACGGGAACGGCGTTGGCAGGTCAATACGTCAACACGGGAACAGCCACGGGCAAACCGCCGGTGGGACCCGATGTGACGTCGAACAACCCCGATCATTATTTTGGTCAGACCGCATCGATCAAAATCGTGAAACTGACGAACGGCACGGATAACGACACGGCGCCAGGCCCGACGGTTCTGGTCGGCAGCACGGTGACGTGGACGTACAACGTGACGAACACGGGTAACGTGACTCTGGCTCCTGTCACGGTTACGGATGATAAGGTCGGTCTGGTATGCACGATTCCATCGTTGGCTCCTGGCGCCAGCTCAAGCTGCACGGCAACGGGAACGGCGTTGGCCGGTCAATACGTCAACACGGGAACAGCCACGGGCAAACCGCCGGTCGGACCCGATGTGACCTCGAGCAACCCGGATCACTATTTTGGTCAGACCGCATCGATCAAAATCGTGAAACTGACCAACGGTACGGACAACGACACGGCGCCTGGCCCGACCGTAGCGGTTGGCAGCACGGTGACGTGGACGTACAACGTGACGAACACGGGTAACGTGACGCTGGCTCCTGTCACGGTTACGGATGACAAAATTGGTCTGGTTTGCACGATCCCAACGTTGGCTCCTGGCGCCAGCTCAAGCTGCACGGCGACGGGAACGGCATTGGCGGGTCAATACGTCAACACCGGAACGGCTACGGGTAAACCGCCGGTCGGACCCGATGTGACGTCGAGCAACCCCGATCACTATTTTGGTCAGACTGCATCGATCAAAATCGTGAAACTCACCAACGGCACGGACAACGATGTGGCGCCTGGCCCGACGGTTCTGGTCGGCAGCACGGTGACCTGGACGTATAACGTGACCAATACCGGTAACGTGACGTTGACCAACGTCATCGTCACCGACAATAAGGTCGGAGCGATCTGCACGGTCGCTTCGCTCGCCGCTGGCGCCAGCACGACCTGCACGAAGACGGGTACCGCCGTCGCCGGCCAGTACGAAAACATTGCGACAGTGGTTGGAACACCGCCGACCGGTCCTAATGTGACCTCGACCAATCCGGATCACTACTTTGGTGCTCTGGCATCGATCAAGCTGATCAAGTTGACGAACGGTACAGACAACGACGTCGCCCCGGGTCCGATGGTGGCAGTAGGCAGCACCGTAACCTGGACGTACATCGTGACGAATACCGGTAACGTCGGTTTGACCAACGTTATCGTGACCGACGATAAGGTCGGCGCAATCTGTACGGTTCCCGCGTTGGCCGCAGGGGCGAGCTATACCTGCACCAAGACCGGCACTGCAGTTTCCGGACAGTATGAAAATACGGGAACAGTTGTTGGAACGCCGGTGAATGGACTTCCGAATGTCACCTCCAGCAACCCGGACCACTACTTCGGAAACGGAAGTAACGTCTGCGGTCTGACATGGGGATATTGGAAGAATCACGCCTGGCCGACCAGCACCCTGGTCATGGGTTCGCAGACCTACAGTCAGAGTGAAATCCAGGCTCTGTTGAATGCGGCTGTGAAGGGCGATGCCAGTATCAACCTCGCTCACCAGTTGATTGCAGCGAAGTTCAATGTCCTGAACGGCACCAACATCGCGACGGCGAACGGTGCCATCACGGATGCGGATGCGCTGCTGTCGACCTTCTCCGGTAAGCTGCCGTATAACGTGGCGTCCTCCTCTACGGTTGGCGCTCAAATGGTTGCCATCGCCGCCCGGTTGGATACGTTCAACCAGGATGGTCTGGCGCAGCCAGGCTGTACGACAAACAACTCCGGCTTCAACGGATCCATTGGAAACTTCGTCTGGAATGATGCGAATTTCAATGGCATCCAGGACCTCGGTGAAGCGGGCATCGGTGGGGTGACGGTCCGTCTGCGCGATGCAAACAACAATTTGCTGGCGACGACTACCACCAGTTCAACCGGTTTGTATCAGTTCACGAATCTGGCCGCGAATGTGTACATCGTCGAAGTGGTAGCGCCGTCCGGGTATGCCGCTTCGCCAACTAACGCCGCCGGCAGCACGATCGACACGGACAGCAATACGTCGCCCAGCACAGTTACCATCACTTTGAACGTATCGTCTGTTCAGAACGTGGACTTCGGGTTCTATCGGACCTCCTGCACGGGCGTCATCGGCGATTTCGTGTGGAAGGATTTGAATGGAAACGGTATCCAGGATACCGGTGAGCCCGGAATCTCTGGCGTACTCGTAACGCTGAAATACAACAACATCGTCGTCGGATCGGTGAATACTGGTACGACCGGCGCCTATCAGTTCTCCGGGCTATGTGCCGGCACCTACGTCGTCTCGGTGACGACACCTGGTGGCTACACCGCGACAACCGGTCTTGCCGGTTCGGATCGGTCGAAGGATAGCAACTCCAATCCATCGACGGTAACGCTTGGCTCGAATAGCAGTTCCGATCTGACGATCGACTTTGGGTTCAAAGCGGTCACCAGCACAGCTACCGGTTTCACGACGTATACGCAGGGTGGATGGGGAGCGCCTCCGAATGGAAACAATCCGGGAGCTCTCCTGCTGAACAACTTCACTCGCGTGTATACGACGGGTAACGTCGGCATCGGCGGCACCTTAAAGCTGACCTTCACCAGCGCTCCGGCGATCGAAGGATTCCTGCCTCAGGGTGGCACGCCTGGCGTGCTGAACCTGAGCGCGTCGAATCCGACGACTTCGGCAGCAGGTGTCTTCGCCGGACAGGTTCTCGCACTGCAACTGTCCGTCGACTTCTCTAAAGCCGGAATCACCAAGACCGGTTTGGATAAATTGAAGCTGACATCAGGCAAATTGGCGGGCCAGACGGTTGCTCAGGTCCTGGCAACGGCCAATTTGGTTCTGGGTGGTGGCGCATTACCGACGGGTGTGTCGCTGTCCGATCTGAACAGCATCATCGATGCGATCAACAACAACTATGATGGAGGCACAAGCAACAACGGCTACTTGAACTAGTTCGTTTAGCTCGGTCTTTCTCAAAAGCAAAAGGCACCGCATTGCGGTGCCTTTTGCTTTGATACGAACGTGCACAATTCCACAGTTCCACCGAGTATTGGCTTAGAATGTCGGACCTGTGCCGCAGATCGACGCTCACGACCCCCGATGGAACGCGTTTATCGAAAGTCATCCTCGCTCCTCGGTTTTTCATTCCAGTGCCTGGTTAAAAACTCTTGAGCGTACGTACGGCTTTCGCGCCGCGATAGTCACCAGTGCGCCTCCCGGAGTTCCAATCCGTGCCGGAGTACCCGTATGTTCTATAAAGAGCTGGCTGACAGGATTTCGCGTGGTGTCCTTGCCGTTCTCCGATCATTGCGAGGTTCTCGCCGATTCCCCTGAAGAACAAGGTCGGTTGTTCGACCTGATGAAGTCCATTTCGGAACGGCCACGCTATTTTGAGGTGCGGCCGCGAACCCGGGTAGAAGGGCCTCCCGGATGGACTCCGGCAGGACGCTTTGTTCTTCATTCCATCGATTTGAAGCCTGAACTGCAACACATCTATGCATCGCTGCATAAGGATTCGATCCAGCGCAAGATCCGCCGGGCAGAACGAGACGGGATTCGAATTGAACAAGGACAGAGCCGTGAGCTTCTGGATGAGTTCTACCGGCTATTCGTCCGCACCCGGCGACGGCACGGCGCGCCGCCTCAGCCCGTAACCTGGTTTGAGAATCTGATTGCCGGATTTGGCGATCGCCTGCAAATTCGGCTGGCTCGCATGGGTAATCAGCCGATTGCGAGCATTCTAACGCTCCGCCACAAGAGAAGCCTCGTATACAAGTATGGATGTTCCGATGAACGCTTCCATAATGCTGGCGGCATACCGTTCCTGTTTTGGCACGCGATCCAGGAAGCAAAGAGCCTGGGCCTTGAGGAATTGGATCTGGGACGCACGGACCTGACAAATGAGGGGCTCGTTCGCTTCAAGGACCATCTGGGCGGGGTCCGGAACGACCTGACGTATTGGCGCTTTTACCCGAAACAACCGACGGCAGTCACAAATCCACCGATTTTGAATTCGCCTCGCGTTCAAAGACTCCTGACTCGCTTACCCGATCCCTTGTTTCGTCTGGCCGGCAGGTTGTTGTATCGGCATGTTGGGTAAGGCGGAATTTTCAGATCTGCTGGCTGTTTCACGAAACTCAAAACTCATTTACAAAAGACCGTAAAAGTATTCAAATTTCGGAGGCCCGGGCGATCCCTTCCAAATACTCGACGAGGTGATAAATGACAAGGCTGAGAACCGCACCGCTATATTTTCTATTCACTCTTTTGCTGTTGGGACTACCCATCACCAGTTGGGCATCGGACGCTTTGCAATTTGATTTTTCGACGGTTCAGGGAGCCGCGATTCGTTTTCCCGGGGACGGAACGTTTGTGTTCCGGCATTCTTCGGAACCCGGCTACAGCCCTTTTGACTTTGAAATAACGAATCAGGATGGCTTTACGGTAGCCGATGAGTTGCTGTCCTTGCAGGGGCGCATCGATGGCACGTTTAAGATTGGTCCGGTGACGACGATAGGAACAGTGTCTTCGGCTTCGGTAAGTGGGACGGGAGACTTCTATATCTTTGATGGGACGGACACATTCTCCGCCAAGCTGCAGTGGGTAGACATCAGTCAGAATGGGACGGGAAGCGAAATCAACACGACAGGCACCGTGAATCTGACCTCGTTCGTTTATTCAGGATCGAACCCCAATCTGCAGGAACTGGCGGCACGGCCTGATGGAATCGTTGTCGTAACGTTTCAGTTTGTTCCGTCGGTAGCGTTGAGCGTTCTAAGGAATGGGCCTGGCGCACATGAGACCTCGATGTCGGGAAGCGTGTATTCGAATGGGTGTACGAGCGCGATCGGGAATTTTGTTTGGAATGATCTGAATCACGATGGGATTCAACAGCCCGGAGAGCCGGGCATTCCGAACATTACGGTTCAACTTTGGAACAGCGATCATACGTCGATGCTGATGTCGACGACGACGGACGCGAGCGGTTTTTATCATTTTACGGGATTGTGCGGGATTACCTATCAGGTAGAGGTGCCGAATCAGCCGGGCCTGTCGACATATGTGGCGTCACCGGCCTTTGTGGGCGGGAATCCGGAAAACGACAGCAACAGCAATCCCTTCACGGTGACATTGCCGGACGATACGACGGACAACTCGATCGATTTTGGCTATTACATGCCGAATCCGAATCTGGTGGTGAATAAGACCCCGGACGGTGGGACGTTTACAGAAGGATCGCAAACCACGTTTCAGATCCAGGTAAGCAATACGGGAGGAAGCCCGGCCTATAACGTTCATGTGACGGATCAGTTGCCGTCCAGTGGCGGATTGCTGTGGACCGGCGTGACGCCGGCAGGTTCGTGCACGATCAGCTTGACGAATCTCCTGGACTGCAACCTGGGAACGATCCAGGCGGGTAGTTCGGTGACGATCACGGTTTCCAGTGCGTTGACGACCGCGCCGGAAGCCTGCCAGTTGCAGGACAATCCGGTGGCGAAGGCCACTGGCTCGAGTTTCCCTGCTGGAAATACGGATTTATTGGCACAGGATTCGGGATCGTTGTCGTGCAAACGCCAACCGGCAATCAGCACGACTCCTTCGGCTTCAACGGCAACCACGGGGTCGACGATCAGCGATACGGCATTGGTGTCGGGCGGAAACAGTCCCACCGGATCGGTGACATTCAAATTGTATGGACCTGGCGACGCGGCTTGCAGCGGAGCGGTTCTGTTCACGGATGTCGAGCCTTTGACGGGTGGAGCGGCGACCTCGGCGGGATACGCGGCGCTAACGGCGGGAACGTACAACTGGATTGCCAGCTACAGCGGCGATGCCAACAACCTGGCGGCGACGGGAAGCTGCGGCCAGGAATCGGTCGTGATCTACCAGCCGGCGAGTCTCGGCGATTATGTATGGAACGACCTGAATGCCAACGGTCAACAGGATTCCGGCGAACCCGGAATACCCGGAGTACCGGTCACCTTATTGAAGTGTGACAACACGGTTGTTTCCTCCACCGTGACGGACGGCAATGGGCTGTATCTGTTCACGAACCTGGAACCGGGCTGCTACAAGGTGAAGTTCGGAACGCCGGCCGGATTTATTGCAACGGCAGGCAATGTGGGAAGTGACGTTACGGATAGTGATGCCGGTCCGGGTGGTGTGACGGGAGACTACACACTGAACGCGGGCGACAACAATACGACGGTCGATGCGGGCTTCTATAAGCTGGCGAGTCTGGGCGACTTCGTGTGGAACGATCTGAACGCGAACGGTCAGCAGGACAGCGGTGAACCGGGGATTCCCGGCGTTACGGTCACCTTGTTAAAGTGCGACAACACCACAGTCGGGTCGACGCTGACGGATGCGACTGGGCTGTATGCGTTCACGAACCTGGTGCCGGGTTGCTACAAGGTGCGGTTTACCACGCCTGGCGGCTTCACGCCGACGGGAGCCAACGTGGGGGCGGACATCAGCGACAGCGATGCTGCGGCTGGAGGTTTGACCGGCGATTACACGTTGAACTCCGGCGATAACAATACGACGGTCGACGCCGGCTTCTTCAAACCCGCCAGCCTCGGCGATTTCGTGTGGACCGATCTGAACGGAAATGGCCAGCAGGACAGCGGCGAGCCGGGAATCCCGGGTGTCACCGTTACCTTGTTCAGGTGCGACAACACGCTGGTCGGTTCCACCACCACCAATGGGAACGGCTTGTATGCATTCACGAATCTGGTGCCCGGTTGCTACAAGGTTCAATTCGGGACTCCCGCTGGCTATACGCCGACCGGAGCGAATGTCGGCAGCGACGTTACGGATAGTGATGCCGCCTCGGGTGGAGTCACCAATAATTACACGCTGATCTCCGGTGAGAACAACATCACCATCGATGCCGGCTTCGTTTTTGTCTCGCCTCCGACGGCGAGTTGCGTTGCGATCAGTGCAGTCCAGGGTATCGCGATTGCTCCTGTGACGATGACCGGGAGCGGCGGAGCTGGCGGACCGTATACATTCGCCGCCGTTGGCCTTCCGGATGGTCTTACGATTTCAGTAAATGGAACGATTTCCGGTACACCAACGGTTACGGGGCCGTTCAACTACACGGTGATTGTTACCGACAAGAATGGCAACGTCGGAACGTTTCAGTGTTCGGTCATCGTGAAGCCTCCGCAAATCTGCTATGTAGGCACAACGCATACGCAGGTAACGGCATCGCAGACCTGGACAACCAACGTCGACGGCACGATTACCATTCACACGGTCCTCAGCCGGAACTTCGTTGACAACACGTATGGAACGAGCGCGATCGGCTGGCCCAGTGGTCACAAGTTCAGCGATCTGACGGGGTCCGATCAACTGACCCTGGCGCTATACGACAAAAACGGCGTCAAAGTCATGGAGTTCAAGCAAGACTACATTTCGGCCACGACCGTTTCCGCCCGCGCGCCAAGCGGCTACCAGTCGCTCGGAGTTACCGGTGGAGACGGAGGCATGCTGCTGGGCAGCGCGTCCGATGTCGTTTCGGCGAAGACTTCTCTCGATGACAACTTCAATAAGTACGGTTACGTCCTCACGAACAATTCACCGCAGACCGACAGCAACTACACGCCGAACGCGAGTTATCCGAATTGGATTTATGACGTTTGGTACGACGTAACCGTAAAGGCGAGCGCATTCGGCAGCGCCGGATTTGGCAAGCCCGTCGTATCCGGAGTTCACGCCAGCCCGAGCAAGACCGGGACGAACACCGAGACGGTTGTCGTCACGCCGTGTCCGCAATTGACGGCAGCCTGTGTCACGGCCACGACTGGACAGACTGGTGTGCCCTACTCCTCCTCGATCACGGCTACCTATGGCAGTGCGCCTTACTTGTTCACGCTGGCGGCAGGAAGCTTACCGCCGGGCTTGCAGCTCAATACGCAGACCGGTGTGATTTCGGGAACTCCTACGACGACCGGCGCATATCCCTTCAGCGTTTTGGTTATGGATGCCGCGGGTGCGACGGCAATGACGTCCAGTTGTGGAATCAACATCTCGGATAATTCGACCTCGCCGCCGCAGCTCTGCTACGTCGGCACTACGCATCCGCAGGTGTCCGCATCGCAAATCTGGACCGTGAATCCGGATGGGACCATCACCATTCGAACGACGCTCAGCCGAAGTTTCGTCGATAACACCTACGGCACCAATGCCGTCGGTTGGCCGAGCGGACACAAGTTTGGCGATCTGACCGGCTCCGATCAGCTGACGTTGGCACTTTACGATAAGAACGGCGTGAAGAAGATGGAGTTCAAACAGGACTACATCAGCGCGACAACCGTGTCGGCGCGGGCTCCCAGCGGTTATATGTCGTTGGGTGTCACGGGCGGCGATGGCGGAATGCTGGTTGGAAGCGCATCGGACGTGGTTTCGGCCAAGACGTCGCTTGACGATAATTTCAATAAGTACGGTTACGTCTTAACGACGAATTCGCCGCAGACCGATAGCAACTACGCACCGAATGCCAGTTACCCGAACTGGATCTATGACGTGTGGTACGAAGTCACCGTCAAAGCCAGCGCGTTCGGCGCAGCGGGATTCGGCCAGCCGGTCGTCTCGGGTGTTCACGCGAGCCCGAGTAAGACCGGATCCAACACCGAAGCCGTAGTGGTGACGCCGTGCCCGCAGTTTACCGCCTCGTGCGCCGCCTCGAGCGGCTTCCTGGGAGTGGCATACTCGTCGTCGATCGCCGCACATTACGGAACCGCGCCCTACACATTTGCGATGGCCTCAGGCAGTCTGCCCCCGGGACTGACGCTCGATCCAACGACCGGTATTATCTCGGGCACTCCCACAACGGAGGGGTCCTATCCCTATAGTGTGACGGTGACCGACGCTGCCGGACTGACGTACACCACGTCCAGTTGTGGAATCTCGATCACGACACAACCGCCGGCCTTATCGATCGTGTCGGAGAACCTCGGCGCGAAAGAGGTTCAAATCACCATTTTGAACTCGAGTTCCGCCGACGTGTTTGTCAGTGGCTTGACCCTTACGTGGCCAACCGCAAACGGCAAGCTCATGCAGGTGAAGTTAGACGGCGATATCATCTACGACACGCCGGACGTGGCGCCGCCTTCGGTCAATTTGACCTTGGCGAATCTTGTCGCGGATTCCAATAAGCGGAAAATCCAGGCAGGGACCAGCGACGTTTTGCATCTTGTATTTGAAAAGAACGTCGACACCAATCCCGCGCATTACAGTAATGGTCTCTTGAGCTGTGGCGCGAACTGCTCGCTTATCATTCCCTAGATCAAAAGAGGCCGGAGGTATCCTTTCCTCCGGCCTTTCCCTTCCTCCAATCGGAACTTGTCTTAGCCTAAATCCTCCATCCCTCGATTTACAAAAACCCAACCAGCTCCTTTAATCCAAGCGTCCTTGTGGGGATGTTTGTCTGCCAGTTGTGCCGGTCCGTATCCAGATTGATAATCGGTTCCTTATCCGAGGCTTTAGCGATGAAACAAGTGCGCACGTTGGGATTAATGGTTCTATTGTTGGTTGGCATGATGCTGTTGGGACAGGAAGCGATGGCATCGGATCCGGTGTCGTTTGATTTTTCAACGGTACAGGGTGCAGCGATACGATTTCCGGGAGATGGCACGTTTGCGTTCAGGCACTCGGCGGACACCGGGTATGCGGGCTCGGACTTTGAGATCACGAACCAGGATGGTTTTACGCTGCCTGATGACCTTTTGGCATTACAAGGGCAGCTGAACGGAACCTTCACCATTGGACCGATCACGACCAGCGGAGGAGTATCGACGGCCTCCGTCACTGGGATCGGAGACTTCTACATCTTCGATGGGACGGATATGTTCTCGGCCAAGGTGCACTGGGTGGATATGGTGCAGAACGGAACGGGGAATCTGTTGAACACCACCGGCACGGTGAATCTCACTTCATTCGCTTACACGGGTTCGAATGCGAGTTTGCAGGAACTGGCGGGACGGCCAAATGGGATGGTTGTGGTTTCATTCCAGTTCGTACCCGCAGTTTCTTTGAGTGTGTTGAGGAATGGGCCTGGAGCACATGAGACATCGATGTCCGGCAGCGTCATAGCGAACGGTTGTGCGAGCGCACTTGGGGATTTTGTTTGGAATGATTTGAATCATGACGGAATACAGCAGTCGAATGAGCCAGGAATAGGGAACATTACGGTAGAGCTGTGGAACAGCGATCACACGTCGCTGATCGCGACGACGACGACGGACTCAACCGGGTTCTATCATTTTAATGGGCTTTGCGGGGGACTCTATCAGGTGGTTGTGCCGATACAGGGCGGCCTCAATGGCTGGGTTTCCTCGCCGAACTTTGCCGCAGCATCGAATGTGGACAGCAATGGGATACCGGCAATGTCGGGGACGCCACAGCATTCGGATACGGTCAATTTGCCGGACAATACCGTCGAAAACACGATCGACTTTGGTTATTACTATGCGCCGCCAATGCTGAAGGTGGATAAAACTCCGGACAACGGAGTATTTGCGCCGGGCGATGCGCTGACCTTCAGTATCGTCGTGACGAATATCGGCGGTACGCCGGCTATCAATGCACAACTGAATGATACGCTTCCGGTGCTTGGCGGGTTGTCCTGGTTGAGCGTCAGTTCCACACAGCCGGGGTGCTCGCTGTCTGGAAACCAGTTGAGCTGCAGTTTTGGAACGATGCAGCCAGGAGCTTCGATCACGGTGACGGTGACCAGCACACCGACGCCGAATATGGCTTGCCAGTATCAGCCGAATCCGCATGCGATTGCCAAAGCGGATAACGTCCAGCCGGTGGAGGACGCCGGTTCGTGGAATTGCGCCGCGACACAGTTGCAAACCACGAATGTGAATCCGGGGACAACCGTGGATTCTGGAGACTCCGTCACGCTGACGGTAACGGAGACGAATGTCGGCGGCAGGACGATCACTGGTGTATCGGTAACCGGAACTGGCTGCAGTCCGTGGACGGGTGGGGCGACAACGCTTGGACCGGGAGCTTCAACCGACTTCAGCTGCACCTTCAATCCAACGATGACCACGAACTGGATGGCAACGGGCCACGGAACCGATTCGCAGGGCAATCCCGTTCCGGGGACGAACGAGACCACGAACGGAACGGTAACGGTGATCCATCCGGCGACCACGCTGACGACGACGGATGACAACGTCACGGTGGGTTATGGAAATGCCGTCACGTTGACGGTAACCGAAAAAAATACCGGCGACTCCGATATCACGGATGTTTACGTCAGCGGAACGGGATGTACGCCCTGGCTGCCGGCGAACGTTCCGGTTCTTGGGGCAAATGCGACGGCGACGTTTACCTGTACGTTCACCCCGACAACGGAAACCACCACGTGGACGGCGGCTGCTCACGGTACGGATGCGGCACATCACACGGCTCCGTCAGCAGGCGAAAGCACGGCGGGCGTCGTTACAGTGACCGTCCACCCGGCGACAACGTTGACGACGTCGACGGGAGCGGTAACGGGGAAAG
>JADMIO010703483.1_pt1 | contig 11778 bp, 9 predicted proteins | sample 8958161 | NCBI WGS metagenome assembly JADMIO01 (sample SAMN16585339, study PRJNA669376) | soil metagenome | isolation source: Crop rotation soil | place: USA: Cullars Rotation, Alabama | collected 2011
TCGGCCCGGGCGCCCGCCTGCAGCGTGTGGAAGATCGAGAAGCGCACGGCCTGCTGGAGCTCGAGGTCGCCCTCGAGCTCGACGTCGGCCCGGTCCCAGAAGTCGTCGAGATAGGCGCGCTGCTCCTTCGCGAGCCCGTCGAAGCCGGACTTGCGCGCGGCGGCCAGCGCCGCGTCGACCTGGTCGCGCACGGACGGCAGCGAGCGCACGCTCGACCAGCCGTAGGCGAGCATCTTGTCCACCCGCAGCGGCTCGCCGGGCGCGATGTCGGCGGTGATCGTCACCCGCCCGAGGTCGTCGCGGCTCTCGGCGGCCGTGACGTAGCCCTCCGGTCCCTCGATCACGTGGTCCATGCCCGCGGCCATCCGCAGCCGGCTGCGCTTGGTGATGTGCACGAGCACGGCCCGCAGCTCGTGCGTGGAGTGCTCCTCGGCCTCCAGCGGCGCGGCCAGCGCGGCGGCCGCGCGCGGGTCCTTGGTGAGCACCGGGACGGGCTCGTTGGAGACCAGCTCGCTCTGGACGACCACGCGCAGCGGGCCCTCGAGCGGCTCGACCTCGAAGCGGATCGCCGCGGCGGAGCGCTGCGTGAACGAGACCAGGCGCGTCGTCTTGACCCGCACGGCGCCGCCGGTCGGCGAGCGCCACTCGACGATCCGCGTGAGCACGCCGGCGCGCCAGTCCAGCCGGCGCTCGTGGCGCAGCAGCTCGCCGTAGCGGATGTCGAACGGCTCGTCGTCGACGAGCAGCCGGATGATCTTGCCGTTGGTGACGTCGACGACCGTCTGGCCGTCCTCCGGGTTGCCGTAGGCGGCCTCGGCGTACGGCAGCGGGCGCGTCTCGTAGAAGCCGTTGAGGTAGGTGCCCGGGAGGCCGAAGGGCTCGCCCTCGTCGAGGTTGCCGCGCAGGCCGATGTGGCCGTTGGAGAGCGCGAAGACGGTCTCGGTGTGGGCGAGGCGGTCGAGGTCGAGCTCGGCCTCGTGCAGGCCCCAGGGCTCGATCGTGAACTGCGAGCGGTCGGTCACAGCAGCTCGTCGAGATCCTGCACGACGCGCGTGGCGCCGTGCTCGGCGAGCGCGTCGGCCTGGCCGACCCGGTCGACGCCGATCACGGCCCCGAAGTCACCCGCCCGGCCGGCCTCGACACCGGCGAGCGCATCCTCGAATACGGCTGCCTGCGCGGGCTCCGCGCCGAGCATCCGCGCCCCCTCGACGAACGTGTCGGGCTCGGGCTTGCCCGGCAGGCCCTTCTCCTTGGCGACCACGCCGTCCACGCGCGCCTCGATCAGCGGCGCCAGCCCGGTGACCTCGAGCACCTCCTCGGCGTTGGCGCTCGAGGAGACCACCGCGCGCCGCAGGCCGGCGTCGCGCGCCGCCTCCAGGTACTTGCGCGAGCCCTCGTAGACCTTCACGCCGTCCTCGCGGATCGTCTTCTGGACCGCGTCGTTCTTGCGGTCGCCGAGCGTCTTGACGAGGTCCTCGTCCGCGTCGATGTCGCGCGACTCGAGGAAGGAGCGCACGCCGTCGTAGCGCGGCTTGCCGTCCACGTAGCGCTCGTAGTCGCGGCTCGTGAACTCCTGGAAGCCGTCCCCGTCGCTCTCGCGCAGGTAGTGGTCGAACATCTCCTTCCACGCCTTCTGATGGACCGAGGCGGTGTCGGTGAGGACGCCGTCGAGGTCGAACAGCAGGGCGGTCACGCCGTCGGGCAGACCGAGCATCGCGCGAGTGTATGCCCCGGCGGGGCACACGTCACACGCACTGCGAGAGGAACTTCATCGGGGCGCCCGGATTTGAACCGGGGACCTCGCCGACCCGAACGGCGCGCGCTACCAGGCTGCGCCACGCCCCGATGGGCCCCAGTCTAGCCGGGCGTGCCGTTGACGGCTCGGTAGTAGCGAACGGCCAGGCCGGTCACGAGCGTCTGGAAGGCGGCCTCGAGCTCGATGGCCTCCCGCGCGGCGTAGCGCTCAAGGCCGGTCCGCTCGATCGCCTCGGCCTGGCCGACGACGTCGTCGGCCAGCTCCGGGTGCGAGTCCACGAAGAACGCGCCCACGGAATAGAGGTGGGTGTCCATCAGGGACGCGACGAAGGCGTCCTGCTCGCGGTCGGCCACGGCGCGAGCGTACCTGCGACGCGCCTCAGGCGCTCAGGGCAGCTGGACGCCGGCGGCGTCAGTGACGTTCTTGATCGGAGCCGTGACGCCCGCTGCCGCGTCGTCGAGCGTGCCCTGCACGTCCGGCAGCGACTGCGGGACCTCGACGGCCGGGAGCGTCGGCGCGGTGGTATCGACGGTGCGCTGCGGCAGCGTGACCGCCGGCAGCTCCACCGACGGGGCCTCCAGCCGCGTGCTCGGCGCCTCGGCGGACGGGGCCGAGGGGGCGGAGGCGCCAGGGGTCGCGGGTGCCTTGTCGGTCACGGCGCTCGGAACGGGGCTGCCGGTGCCGGCGTTCCCGCCGCCCTGGGGCGAGCCGGGGGCCTGGGTCGAGGCCTGGCGGCGCCCGGGCTTGCCGGTGCCGCCCGCGGCCTGGGTGCGGGCGCTCGAGCGCACGGTCTCCTGGGCGCCCCGGTCGGACGCGGAGCGAGACGCCGCGACGGAGGCGGCCACGTGCGCGGTGGCGCTCTCGGCGCTGCGCGGCGTCATCCGCTCGCCGGTCCGCTGCGGGCGGTCGGCCGCGCGGTCCTCGCGACCGCCGACCTGGGTGCTGACGCCGGCGCCGAGGCCGGCGACGACGATCGCCGCGACGGCGGCGAGCTTCGCGCCGCCCGCGGCGGCGTGGTCGGAGAGCACCGGAAGCTGGCTCGACCAGCCGTCCCCGGAGCTCCCGCGGCGGGCGCGGAGCAGCAGCGGGATCGGGAACAGCGCGGCGACCTTCTCGATCGCGCGGTCGCGCATCGGACGGCGGGCGACCAGGGCCTTGTCGACGCCGGCGGCGAGGGCCTGGCGGCGGCACGGCTGGCAGTGCGCGACGTGGCGGGCGAGCCGCCGCGTGTCGCGGGCGCCGAGGCGGCCGCTGGTGGCGGTCGCGATGATCGACTGGATGCGCAGGCAGCGCTGGCCGGAGGCGAGCTCGTCGTACTCCTCCGCCAGGCGGCGGCGGGCGCGGAAGAGCGTGCTCTCGACGGCCGGGCGGCTCATGCCCATCTTCTCGCCGATCTCCCGGTAGGAGAGGCCCTCGAGCTCGCGCAGGACGAGGATCTGGTGATGCGCGTCGGACAGCCCGCCGAAGGCGCCGACCATCTGCTCGAGCTGCTGCTTGGCGGCCAGCGCGATCTCCGGCACCGGCTCGGGCGAGACGAGGCGCCCGTAGTCGGAGGGCGCGAGGCCCTCGTCGGCGTCGAAGGAGACCTCCTCCGCGCGCTTGGAGCGGCGGAACTGGTCGATGCACGCGTTCTTGGCGATCTCGTACACCCACGGCTTGAACGCGATCGGGCGCTCGGTGGCGCGCATGCGCCTGAGGGCCGAGACGAAGACCTCCTGCGTCACGTCCTCCGCGCGCTGATGGTCCTTGACCATCCCGTATACGTACGCGTGGATACGGCGGTGGTAGCGCTCGTAGAGGGCCTCGAAGGCCCTGTCGTCGCCGCGGCGCACCAGAGCGACCAGCTTGTGGTCGCTGATACCGCCGTCAGGCTCTGCAGCCCCGTTGCCGGGTGCCTGCAAGAGCGCGCTCATGTGCCCCTACCCACGTCGGAGATCCCTCCTGCGCTTCCGCGATGATGACGAGGCCCCCTGCCTCGCCCCCTGAAAGCGAGACCGGAAACTCTAGCGTTCAGATGACCGAATCCAACAAGTTCCAAACATGACTGGTTGCGCATGACCCCGCCCACGCGGATCACTTCGATCGTCGCCGCGCTCGACGAGCTGCTCGAGCCGGGCTCCTTCGCGGATCTCGGCCCCAACGGGCTGCAGGTCCCAGGCGGGGAGGAGGCGCGGCGCGTGGTCACCGGCGTCTCGGCCCAGCGCGAGCTGATCGAGCGCGCGGTGGAGCTGGACGCCCAGCTGCTGCTCGTGCACCACGGGCTGTTCTGGGACTTCCATCCCACCGGCCTCACGCCGATCCTGGCCGGCCGTCTGCGGCCGCTGTTCAAGCACGACCTGGCGCTGGCGGCGTACCACATCCCGCTCGACGCGCACCCGGAGGTGGGCAACAACGCGATCCTGGCCAATGCGCTGGGCTGCGAGCGCCACGAGGCCTTCGGCGACTTCCGCGGCCGCGCGATCGGGCGGGCCGGCACGTTCGCGGGCGCCGGGGTCCCCGCACAGGAGCTGTTCGCGCGCGTGCGCGAGGTGACTGGGCGCGAGCCGCTGGTCCAGGGCGCCGGCCCGGAGCGGGTGCGGCGGATCGGGATCGTGTCCGGCTCGGCCGCCGACGCGCTCTACGAGGCGGCCGATCTCGGGCTTGACGCGTTCTTGACGGGCGAGCCCCGCGAGCACGTGATGGCGGACGCCCGCGAGCTCGGGATGCACTTCATCGCGGCCGGCCACTACGCGACCGAGACGTTCGGCGTGCGTGCCCTCGGCGAGTGGCTCGCCGGCCGCTTCGGCGTCGAGCACGTCTTCGTGGACATCCCGAATCCGGTGTGAGCGGGGTCCGGCGCGGTGATGAAGCCAATGTTTAGCTCGTGTTGAGCAATAACGGTTGAGCCCGTCCGGGCGAGTCTGTACCTTCCAGCCACGTGGCAAACCTCACAGGAGGCTCATAGCGATGGCAATCCACCTCACGCCCACCGAACTTGCGAGAGAGTCCGGCATGGAGCGTCGCGAAGTCATCGAGAAGTGCATGGAGTTGGGCGTGCCCATCTTCCAGGGCCGAATCGACAAGACCCTCTTCCTCGCCAACGTCAGCGAGCAGAGCACGGCCCACAGATCCGCCGCCCAGGTAGCAACCGCCTGAGCGACCGGCGCCGCGCCCCTGGCGCGTCGCCCACATAGAATCCGCTCTTCCGGAGGGAACGAGGAGGAAGCGGATGGAATCGAGCACGGTGCCCGGCGTCGAGGAGTCGACGGGTTCGGCGACGATCGCAGACATGATGGCCCGGGCGGCCGAGCGCTTCGGCGACCGGCCGGCCGCCAAGTACAAGCGCGACGGCACGTGGCACGACGTGTCGTTCGCCGAGGTCGGGGCGATCGTCTCTGAGATCGCCCGTGGGCTGATCGACCTGGGCCTGGAGCCCGGCGATCGCGTGTCGTTGCTGTGCGCCACTCGTCCCGAGTGGACCTACGCCGACTTCGCGATCACGAGCGCCGGCGGCGTGGTCGTGCCGATCTACCCCACCAACTCCCCGTCGGAGTGCGCCTGGGTGGCCGGCAACTCGGAATCCCGTTTCGTCGTCTGCGAGGACGCCTCGCAGGTGGCGAAGATCACCGAGGTCCGCGGCGACCTGCCCGGCCTGGAGGCCGTGATCGCGATCGACGTGAGCGGCGACGTGGGCGACGCGATCTCGCTCGAGGACCTGCGCGAGCGCGGCCGCGGCCGGGACGCCGCCGAGGTCGCCGAGCGCGCCGCGGCCGTCCGGCCCGAGGACCCGTACACCTTCATCTACACCTCGGGCACCACCGGCCCGCCGAAGGGCTGCGTGCTCTCGCACGGCAACTACCGCGAAGTGCTCACCTCGTGCGAGTCGATCGGCGCGCTGGAGTCGGGCGAGATCGCGTACCTCTACCTGCCGCTGGCCCACTCCTACGCGCTGCTGATCCAGCTGCTGGCGATCGACCTCGGCTCGACCATCGCCTACTTCGGCGGCGACACGAAGCAGATCATCGCCGAGCTCAACGAGGTCCACCCCACCTACCTGCCATCGGTGCCACGGATCTTCGAGAAGATCTACACCTTCGTCACCTCCAGCCAGGACCCCGAGAAGATCAAGGCCGCGACGCAGCTCGGGCTCAAGGTCCGGCAGATGCAGGCCGCGGGGCAGGAGGTCCCGGCCGAGCTCCAGCAGCACTTCGACGCGGCCGACGAGGCGCTGTTCAAGAACGTCCGCGCGGCGTTCGGCGGCAACCTCAAGCAGGCCAACACCGGGGCGGCGCCGATCGCCAAGGAGATCCTCGAGTTCTTCTACGCGTGCGGCGTGCCGGTGCTCGAGGGCTACGGCATGACGGAGACCTCGACGGTCGTGACGACCCAGACCCGCGACCGCTTCAAGCTCGGGACGGTCGGGTTCGTGATCCCCGGCAGCGAGGCCAGGATCGCCGAGGACGGCGAGATCCTGCTCAAGGGCCCGAACATCTTCCAGGGCTACTACAAGATGCAGGACGAGTCCTGGGGCACGATCGTCGACGGCTGGATGCACACCGGCGACCTCGGCTCGATCGACGAGGACGGCTTCCTCTCGATCACCGGCCGAAAGAAGGACATCATCATCACCGCGGGCGGCAAGAACCTGACGCCCGCCAACATCGAGAACGACCTCAAGCAGAACCGCTGGATCTCGCAGGCCGTGATGTACGGCGACCGCCGGCCGTACCCGGTCGTGCTGGTCACGCTCGACCCCGAGGAGGCGCCCGCGCTGGCGCAGGAGCTCGGGCTCGAGGGGGCCGACGCGGCCGCGCTCTCGGAGGACCCGAAGGTCCACGAGCGCATCCAGGAGATCCTCGACGAGGTCAACCGCAACTACGCGCAGGTCGAGCAGGTCAAGAAGTTCACGATCCTCGACCACGACCTCACGCAGGAGACGGGCGAGCTGACCCCGACGCTGAAGGTCAAGCGCAACGTGGTCAACGAGAAGTACGCCGACCGCTTCGAGGCGCTCTACAACGGCTGAGCGGTGACCACGGCACCGCGCCCCGGGACGAACGTGATGCCGCGACGGCGGTAGCGCTCGGGGCGCGGGTCCGCCGCGAGCAGCCGGCGGCGGGCGAGCACCACGCTCAGCACCTGGCGCATCTCGAAGGTCGCGAACGGCGCACCGAGGCAGCGCCGCACGCCGCCGCCGAACGGGATCCACGTGTAGGTCTCGGGCTTGGCCTCGAGGAACCGCTCGGGCCGGAAGGCGAGCGGATCGGGGTAGAGGTCCGCCCGGCGGTGCATGAGCGTGATCGACGTGCCGAGCGTGGCACCCGCGGGCACCTCGTGGCCGCCGACCGTCATCGGCGCCTGCAGAGTGCGCATCACGTACGTGATGACGGGCCGGAGCCGCTGGGACTCCTGGATCACCGCGTCGATGTACGCCTGGTCGCCGGTCGCGGCGCGCTCGAGCGCTTCCGGATGCCGGACGAGGCGCTCGAACGTCCACGCCAGCGTGGTCGCCGTCGTCTCGTGCCCCGCCAGCAGGAGCGTGATCAGGTGGTCGCGCAGCTCCGCGTCCGACGGCGGCTCGCCATCCTCGCCCCGGGCCTGCAGCAGCATCCCGAGCACGTCGTCGCCGTCGGGCGCCGCTCGCCGGCGCGCGATCTCGGCGAAGAGCAGCTCGTCGACCTCCGCACGGGAGGCCTCGAACTGTCGCTGCGGGCTGCCGGGACCCCAGTCGCGCTGCAGCGCCGGGAGCAGCATGATCCGCGAGCCGCGCGCCATCAGCCGGATCAGCGAGCGCTCGAGCGTGTCCATCCGCGCGCCCTCCTCGACGCCGAAGACCGTGCGCAGGATGATCCGCAGCGTCAGCCGCTGCATCGCGGGCAGCAGCGCGATCTCCTCGCCGGACGGCCACGTCGCCACCTCGGCCTCCGTGAGCTCGCGCATGATCTCGCCGTAGACCTGCATCCGCGCGCCGTGGAAGGGCGGCAGGAGCAGCTTGCGGGTGCGCAGATGCTCCTTCTCGTCGAGCACGAGCACGGACCGCGGGCCGACGACCGGCCCGAGCACCTGGTTGCCCTCGCCGGCGTGCAGCTGCTCCGGGTCGCCGCGGAAGATCCGCTTGACCTCGGCCGGGTCGCCGACCACCACGAGCGGGTCGAACGGCCACACGGCGACCGCGAAGACGTCGCCGTAGCGGCGGCGGTAGCGGGCGAGCATCCGGTGCTCGGTCGCGAGGAAGCGCACGCCCGCGATCGGACGGGGGAGCCGCGGTCCGGGCAGCGTGGAGCGATCGCCGATCAGCACGCGGCCGATCTTCCTCCGCGGCGGGTGCGCGCGCTGTGAGCTAGCTCACTGCCCGGCGCTCTGCCGCAGCAGCGTGCCGGTGGTCTGCTCGAGGATCCGCCGCCACGCACGGGTCTTCTCCTTCTCGGCGCCGTAGTGCTCGACCACCTTGCGCACGCGCGTGGCCGAGATCTGGATGCCGTGGCGGGAGGCCACCTCGCGCCAGTCTTCGTAGCTCGCGGCGAGCTTCTGCGTGACCGAGTGGAAGCCGTGGCGCGCCACGGCGATGCGCGAGTTGTAGTTGAGGATGTTCGTCTGGAACATCAGCTCGTCGTCGGGCTCGGGCTCGATCAGGACGATGTCGACGCCCGGATAGCGCTCCTTCCAGCTCTCGGCCATCTCGTGCAGGCGCTGGTAGGCCAGCAGCTTGAACGTCTGGTAGCCGATCTTCGGGAAGCCCATGTCCGAGACCCGCCGCGTGCGGGTGCCGAACAGCGTCGGGATCTCCTTCGTGAAGTCGTTCACGTAGGGCACGAGCGGGTTGACCACGACGATGAACTTCGCGCCGGCCTCGACCGCGATGTCGAGGTTGGTGGTCGAGACGATGCCGCCGTCGACGAGCTCGCGGTCCTTGACCCGGTGCGGCGCGTAGACCATCGGCAGCGCGGTCGAGGCGCGCACGGCCGAGGAGATCGGCACGTCGTCCCAGCCCTCGGCGCCGAGCACGAGCCGCTCGCAGGTGTCCAGGTCGGTGGCCGCGAGGTAGAGCTCGCAGGCGAGCTCGCGGAAGTCGTCGGTGCAGCCCTCGCCCGAGAGCACCTCGCGTACGTAGGCCTCGACCCCGGCGCCCGTGTAGACCCCCGTCGGAAGCGCGTCGGCGAGCGAGATCGCCAGGTCGACGACCCCGAAGGAGCCCAGGTTGCGCGTCAGCTCGCGCAGCACGCCGACGAGGTGGAACGGGAGCTTGGCGCCCTTGGCCGCGAACTCGCGGTAGTTGGGGCGCAGCAGCATCTCGCGCTGGATCGGCGGGAAGCCGGGCACGACCTGGTCGTTGACGACCCGCATCATCTGCTCGGGCGTGACGCCGTTGGCCGTCAGCGCGCCCACCAGCGCCCCGGCGCTGGTCCCGACGTAGACGTCGAAGTCGTTGATCGTGCGGTTCACCGACAAGAGGTCCAGCGCGCGCAGCGCGCCGATCTCGTACACGGCGCCCGTGAAGCCGCCCCCGCCGAGGACGAGCGCGGTCTTGGAGCGCCGGCGGCGCCGCTGCGGGGTCTCGAGCTTGACGACGTTGCCCATGGCCGGCAGGAGTCTATTCCGCCCGAGCCGCGACTTCGCCGTCTCCCGCGGGTTCGACATGCCGATGATGCGGATTGTCCTGCTCGCCTGCGCCCTGGTGTGCGTGCTCGCCGCCCCCGCCGCCCGGGCGGCCGGCCCCGCGCAGACCGCGAACGTCCTGCGCAAGGAGATGAAGAAGGCGGGCGCCTACTCCGGCGCGCACGTGGTCGACCTCGGCACGGGGCAGCCGCTCTACTCCGAGGACGCCTCGGTGCCGCGCATCCCCGCCTCGGTCGAGAAGCTCTACACCACGGCGGCCGCGCTGGAGCAGTTCGGGCCCCAGGGCACGCTCGCGACCGAGGTGCTGGGCGCCACGGCGGCCGACGAGCTCGGCGTGGTCGGGGGCGACATCTACCTGCGCGGCGGCGGCGACCCGAGCTTCAACGCCAAGGCGGCCGGCCTGCTGGCGGACCTCCTGATCGAGCGGACGGGCCTGACCGAGGTCAGCGGTCGCGTGATCGGCGACGAATCGGCCTTCGACGGCCTGCGCGGGCCGCCGTCGGAGGGCTTCCGCACCTCCTCCTATGTCGGGCCGCTCAGCGCGCTGACGTTCAACCGCGGCTTCACGGGCCGCCGCCGGCCGCTCTTCCAGGCCAGCCCGCCCCTGTTCGCCGCCAAGGCGTTCACCGCCGCGCTCGAGCGCCGCGGCGTGACCGTGCGCCGCGCCGCGCGCGCCGGCGTGACGCCGGCGACGGCGGTCTCGCTCGCGGGCCTGAACTCCCCCGGCATCGAGAACCTCGTGGCCTCGATGAACGTGCCGTCGGACAACTTCATCGCCGAGACGCTGATCAAGGCGCTCGGCGCGCGCTTCGGGGGCGCCGGGACGACGAGCGCCGGCGCGGCCGTCGTGCGCTCGAACGCCGCCCGGCTGGGCATCCGCACGACCGTCGTCGACGGCTCGGGCCTCTCGCGCTCGAACCGCACGTCGCCGAAGGCCGTCGTGGCGCTGCTCACGGCGATGGACGAGGGCGCGCTGGCCCAGCCCTTCGAGGCCTCGCTGCCGGTGGCGGGCCGGACCGGGACGCTGCACGACCGCATGCGCGGCACCTCGGCCCGCGACGCCTGCCGCGCCAAGACCGGCACGCTGTCCAACGTCTCCGCGCTGGCGGGCTACTGCGACACGCGCGGCGGGGACCGGGTCGCCTTCGCGTTCCTCATGAACTACGTCTATCCCTGGACCGCACGCCGGATCCAGGACCGCATGACCGCGGCGCTGGCCCGCTACGACGGCTGATCCCGCCCCCGGCGGGGTATGGCGTGAAGCGATGAACGCCACCGTTCGCAGGATCCTCGCCCTCGCCGCCCCCGCCGCCGCGCTGCTCGCCGGCGCCGCCCCCGCCGTCGCCCGCGACGCCGTCGTGACCTCCGCCGACGGCACGCCGATCGTCACCTCCTTCTTCCCGGCCGAGGGCCTCGCGCCCGGCGCCAAGGCGCCGACGATCCTGATGACCCACGGCTGGGGCGGCAACCGCGACGCCAGCGGCACCGGCACCTCGACCGAGGCGACCGGGAACGTCGGCGCGGCGCCGCTGCGCAAGGCCGGCTTCAACGTGCTGACCTGGGACTCGCGCGGCTTCGGCCAGTCCGGCGGCACGGTCACGGTCGACTTCAAGGACAACGAGGGCCGCGACGTCCAGGCGCTGATCGACTACCTCGCCAAGCAGCCCGAGGCGCTGCTCGACGCTCCCGGCGACCCGCGCGTGGGCATGCACGGCGGCTCCTACGCGGGCGGGATCGAGCTCGTGGCCGCCGGCTTCGAGCCGCGGATCGACGCGATCGCGCCCGACATCGCCTGGCACTCGCTGCTGACCGCGCTCTACAAGGAGGAGACGGTCAAGGGCGGCTGGTCGCTCGCGCTCTACGGCGCCGGCGTGCCGACCTCCGGGCTGGAGGGGATCGTCTCCCCCGCCGGGGTCCAGACCGGCAACCTGGACCCGCACATCACCTCCGCCTTCGTCACCGGCGCGAGCACCGGCAAGCTCTCGGCCGAGGACCGCGCCTGGTTCGACTCCCGCGGCCCGGCCTCGCTGGTGAACGCGATCCACGTCCCCACGCTGCTGATCCAGGGGACGGCCGACACGCTCTTCACGCTCAACGAGGCGATCACCAACTACGGGATCCTGCGCGGCAACGGCGTCCCCACCAAGATGGTCTGGTTCTGCGGCGGCCATGGCGCCTGCCTGACCGGCGGTGGCGAGGCCGGCCACGTCGAGCGCGCCGTGATCGCGTGGATGAAGCGCTACCTGGCCAAGGACGCCTCCGTCGACACCGGCCCGCGCTTCGAGTGGCTCGCCGACGACGCCAAGTGGCGCTCGGCGGCCGACTATCCGCCGCCCGCGGGCGCGCCGCTGGTGGCCGAGGGCTCCGGGCGGCTGCTCGTCAACCCCGCCGACGCCGCCTCGGGCACCCCCGTCGCGGCGGGCCCC